>MDTB01057838.1_pt1 | contig 26259 bp, 28 predicted proteins | sample 811161 | NCBI WGS metagenome assembly MDTB01 (sample SAMN05326650, study PRJNA326480) | marine metagenome | isolation source: seawater | place: Mediterranean Sea | collected 2009 | reverse complement strand
TAATTGCTTATTAAATATTTCCTTTTTTATTTTTTTTAAAATAATATTTTTTACCTTTGTAAATATTATTTTAGAAGCTTTGTTAGACCTTAATACTCTAGCTGCAGTTCCTATTTGCATCATAATTTCATTATCTACATCAATAGTATTAGTTTTTAGGGTAGTTTTAATGTTTTTTATTTTAAAATTTTTAAAATTACTTTTTTTAAGTATTTTAATTATATATTTTTTTTCATGAAACGCAAAAGGACCAGGAGTATTTGTAATTTTTGGTATTTTAAAATTAGCTATTTTTTTTAATGCATTGACTGGAATTGAATGGAATTGGTTATTTTTGAAGTTGGTCCAGCATACAAATGTTAAGTCACCACCTTTTTTTAATGAACTATACATGTTTTTAAAAGCAATTACTGGATTATTAAAAAACATTACTCCAAACCTTGAGTATATATGATCAAAAGCATTCTCTTTTAATTTAACTAATTCAATATCCGTATTGATACTAGTTATATTTTTATTTTTTTTATACTTATTATTAAATAGATTTAATAATGGTTTAGATATATCTATCCCAATAACATTTCCTTTGTTTCCAACTTTTTTTGAGGATATAAAGCATGTAAAACCTGATCCACAACCAATATCACATATTTGTTCTCCTTTTTTAATTTTAATATTACTAAAAAGTATATTAGTAATATTTTCAAATTTCTGATTCATATGTAAATCATACTTTATCCATGGATAAACAGTTTTATTATTCCAATATTTATATTGATCTAAATTCTTATTATATTTATTTTTAACCACAAATTAATTGTAAACATTTATTTAAAAATTGCTAAATGTATTAGATAAGCTCTTGTTGTTTTGCAGAACCTTATAATATAAATCTAAATTTTGTATAGAGTTTTATTATAATTAAGTAATGTATTAATAATTCTAATTTTATTTTAAAAGTGACAACTTACCTTGCCTATTAATTAATAATTTAAAAATTATACTTAATTATATTAATTAATTAAGGAGAAATAATGTTATCTAACTTTAAAAAAATAATGTTACTTATTTTGTGTATTACTTTTATAAGAATAGCTAATGCAGAAATAAGTTTAAGTGGTTACACAGAATTTGCTGCTGGTTCTGCAGATCAGTCAATTTCACAAGGATCAGAAAATCATGGAAATGATTTAGCAGGAATGCACAATGGAACTTACTCTAGAATAACCGCTGATTATACTACAACACTTGATAGTGGTATAGAAGTAAGTGGCACCTATGTATTTGGTGCGAGAGATTGTAAAGGCAGTAATACTGGAAATTGTAATGTTGTTGATTATAATTTTGCTACATTTTCAGGTGGTTTTGGCAGCATAAGTATAGGTGAGAGATTTGCAGCTGGAGCTACTATGCTTTCTAGATTGACTGCAGGCGTTCCAACCGCAGAACCAGACGGAGGTCTTTATACAGGGTTTTTTGAAAATAATGGTTTAGACTCTCATGGTAGTGGTAATGAAGTAGACTATGCAGATGCATCTATGAAAATTCATTATGCAAGTAATATATATAATGGGTTTTCTTTTGCTGTAAGTTATACACCAAATAGAGCAGAGGATGGAGATAATACTACTGATGGTCAGGTTGGTTCAGGTTCTTCATGGGCAGCATTTAACGATATTGTATCTGCTTTTGCTAAATACTCTTTAGAAATGGATGGTTTTGTATTAGATCTAGTATATGGACAACAATCTGGTAATGCGGGTATTATTGGTAGTACAAGTTATAATGATTTAGAAGAAACAGCATATTCTGCAGCTATTTCTTATGGAGCGTTTTCTGCTGACTATAGAAAAAATGAAGCTGGTGATTCTGGGCAAGAGAAAAACAGTAATGCAGGAAATGATGAAGGAACATCATACTGCCTTAAATATACTTTAGGGAATGGAAGCTTAGGAGGCTGCAACGTATCTACTAACTTTACTGATACCAGTAATTTATCAAATGATGGTAAAACTAGAACATACTCTGCAGATTATTCTTTAGGAGGTGGAGCTACTGTAGGATTACTTTATTTTGATGTAGAACAAACAGCAAATGGTACTACTATGACTGATGCTGAAGGCATTATGTCAATGATATCACTTACATTTTAAGAGTTTTTTATTACACTCCCGTAATAAAAAAGAACGCTAGATAAATAATATTATCTAGCGTTTTTATTATAGAACTATTATAAATAATTATAAAAGTATAATATGACAGATGAATATAGAAAATACCTTGAAATAGAATATGCAAAAAAAGTTGCTAAATCTGAAAGCATGGATTTCACAAAAGGGTATTATAAGAACAAAATAAAAGATTTTAGTTGGTATGAAAATGATAAAAATCTAATGCTAAAACATCAAAGGTTTTTAAATTTTATTTACTCAACGTTTGAAAAATATATAATTCATAGAAATATTATTATTTATTATTATGAAAAAATCCCTTGTTCTATTTCAGTAATTAATAAAACAGTAAATATATCCAGAACTAGTCTTAAAAAAATAATTACTGACTCTATAGAAGAAGGTTGGTTATATTCACAAATAAATAAAAAAAATAAAAGACAAATACTTTTACTGCCATCAGATTTAAGAATTAAATTTTGGTATCTTTACTGCAAAAGTAAATATGAAAAAAGCAAACTAGCTGGCTTAGCTGATGCAAATAAGGCATTATATCATTATGATAAAAATATTAAAAACTTTTTACTTAAAAAAAAAATTAAGTAATATTAAACAAAGAATTATTTACAACAGTTAATCAACAGGTTATTAAAGTGTAATGTATACTTTATTACAAATTATTATTTTATTAAATAATACTAGTGACCCTCAAGTGAACCTTATTAGTAGTTTTAAAACATTAGAATCCTGTGAGAAAAAAATTTTTGAAGCTAAAGATAGATATAAAAATAGTAACTTTAAAATAGAAGTTAAAGAAATTAATGATAATAATAAGTATTTAAAAATAACTAATAATGAAAAAAAAGTTATTAGTTATTATTACTGTAAAAAAAACATTTTTTAAAAATTAAATAATCATTTTATTTTAATGATACTAGTAATGATCAGTTTTATCTTCTGCTTCATCTAAACTAGTAGTTTCACCAATTACAAACTTAATTTTTATTTCTAAACCAGATGAAAAGATTAATTTAGCTGGAAAAGCATTACCATGGATTAGTTTATTTTCTATATTATGAAGCGTAAAGTGAAAATCATCTCTGCTTCTTGTAGAGTTAGGAGGAACTATTAATTGTTTTATTATTTTTTTATTACTCATTATTATAGTCATATCAGATACTTTACTAATTACCTTAACTAGTGATATCTCATCATTTGTATATTCGAAATAGTTAAATATGCATTTGCATTACCATTAGTACTTTCTGATAACCAAGGGTGAAGTATTTCTAGCCCCTCTTTCTCATACATATAAGAATATAATATGTTATTTACGACAAGAATTTATATAAAAGAAATTACTTTAAATATTATTCTCAGTTAGTATTAAACTAACTGAGAATATTTCTATTATATAAGGTTTAAAAAAATAATAAACATTCCTAACCATGATGCCAAAAAACCAGCCGTTCTCAGCCAAGGTATAGCTAATGCATGACAAATAGCATGCCCTACTCTACCATAAAAGAACATGGAAGCACCTAATAATGTCTGACTATTTGATATTTCCATTGCATGAAGTAAAAATATTAATATTGCAAATGGAACGATATTCTCAATCATATTGTAATGAGCTGCCTTTAATCTTAATGCCCATTTTGCTTGAGAGGGAGGGTTATCAGGAAAACCAACAGTATCTAATAATCCCCAATTTAATATTCTTTCCAGTGTATAAGGTAGCCATAAAATTATACATAAGCCCACACTTAATAATAAAAAATAAAGTTCGCTCATTTTAATCTCCCTAATTTAATATCAGATTAGAATAGTTTATAAATTATAATACTGCAAATAATTACAATCTTTTCATAATAAAAACTTATATATCTTGATAAAAAGAAATTTTTTTATATATTCAAATATTATTATTTAAGAATCACGTAGAAAATTATAAAAAAAAACTGTAATTGTTATATAATATTTATGTAATTAAAAATTAGGATATAATATGATAATGGTAGCAATGGTTGTAGTTATTACAACAATACATAATCCCGACGAAAGCCCAAAAGTTTCTGTTCCTGCTATTTATAAAAATATGAAAGAGTGCCAGAATCAATTAGATGAATTAAAAAAATCTATAGACGCCAAAGATATTTACGATAATAAAAAAAATAGATTTTTGAAATATGAAAATAGAGAATTTAATCAGAAAGGATCTATTTTCTGGTACTGCAAACTAGAAGATAATACTCAATAGAAACAGAAAAGATAAGAATACTTTAATTTTTTTATTATTTAGATTATTATAAAATTATTGATAGCTATAAATAGTATGAAAAAAAATAGAAGAAAAATTTTAATAGGCGGTATTGGTTTAATTACTGTCGCATCTTCTGGAATAAGTGGTTGTGATGGAGGTACTCCAAAAAATCCACAAAAAGCACCATCTGTAATAAAAAAAATTATAAGATGGAAAATGGCTACTTCTTTTCCTAAAAATTTTCCTGGTTCAGATATGAATGCTCAAAAGGTAAAAAAAAATATTGAAACAGCTTCTGAAGGAAAAATATTAATAGATCATTTTGGAGCTGGAGAGATAGTTCCTGCATTTGAAGTATTTGATGCAGTTAGAAATGGAACTATTAATTGTGGTGTATCTGCACCTTATTATTGGATATCAAAACATAAAGCTATACCATTTTTTTGTACTGTACCAGGAGGTATGACAGGTATAGAGAAATTCTCATGGATTAATTATGGTGGAGGACAAGAACTTTGGGATGAACTATATTCAAATTTTGGAGTTAAAGCAATATTGTGTGGTAATACTGGAGTTCAAATGGGTGGCTGGTTTAGATCTAAAATAAATAATATAGAAGATTTTAAAGGTCTAAAAATGAGAATACCAGGAATTGGTGCTGAAATAATAAATCAGCTTGGAGGTACCGCTGTAAATATGCCAGCTGGAGAAATTCTTCCTGCTCTGCAACAAGGTGTTATAGATGCAGCAGAATGGGTAGGACCATGGGTAGACAAAATATCTGGATTTCATAAAATTGCAAAATATTATTATGGTCCAGGGGTACATGAACCTGGTACCGCAAACGAACTTATTATAAATAAAGATTCATGGCAAGCTTTATCAGAAAATATGAAAAATTTGATAAGAAATGTTTGTAACTCAATTTATATTGATAGTTTAGGTGAATATTTACACCACAACTCTTTAGCATTAGTAGAGTTAGAAAAAAAATATAATGTAGAAGTTAGTAATTTTTCAGATGAGATTATAGTAAAAATGTTTGAAATATCTAAAGAAGTAATAAAACAATTTTCAGACCTAGGTGTAATACATAAAAAAATTTATGAAAGTTGGAACAATTCTTTAATTAAATATAATAGATATCAAAAATATTCTGATTATGGTTATATACATAAAAGAATACTATCTCTTTAATATTCATGCTAACTTATTGATACAAAAAATAAATTACTTCGTATTTGATATATGTACAAATCTATAAAAAAGTTATTATCTATTAAATTATCTCACTGGCTGTTAAGAATACCTTTATCGACTGTTTTTATACAGCAAGGCATATCAAAGTTTCCTGTAACTATTGAAGAAGCCGAAACCTATGAGTTACCATATCTAGTATGGTGGTTTGTAGCTTATGGAGAACTAGGAGCAGGTTTTGGTTTGCTTATAGGGGGTTTGCTTTTATTTTGTAAAAATTTTTTATTAAATTTAGGCGATATAATTACAAGGTTTAGTGGTTTTACAATTGGCTGTATAACAACAGGTGTCATTTGGATTAGTAAACCTGAATCATTTATAGAAGTTATTCTATATGATAATTTACACGTATTTTTGTGGGTTGGAGGATTGTATTTTGCATTAAGAGGAAGCAAAACTTAAACAAAGTTTATTTAGTAATTTTTTTAATCTTCTTTATATCATTTAATTGATCAAATAGTTGGTTTTTTTTCATTAACTTGCACAGATAATTTCCTCCCATAGTTTTATACTTTAAAGTCTTTCTATTAATTTTTAAGCCTCTGATAATCAGATAATCTTTATCATAAGCATATTTCTCAGGTAAACCTTTTTTTATTATAATATCATCATTGGATATATCGAAGTAAAGTGAAATAAAATAATCTTTATCAAATGCATATGCTTCAAAGAGATTATTGTATTTATCTTCGTTATCTAATTTACAGAGCATTCCTTTTTCAAAAAATTCCGAAGAAAAAAGTGTGTTTGAAAAAAAAAAAAGAAAAAATAAAAGTCTCATGTTTAGAAAATATATCATTATTTTTTTATTTCTACCTCAATAAATATAATATCACTATTAGTTTCATTTATTACATTATGCTCAACACCTAAGTCTTTATAGTAAGGTTCTCCTTTTTTTATAATAGATTTAGTTTTAACTTTATTTTTATCTATTATCGTTAGTTCACCACTTGTTATAGGTATTATTACATAATTATACTTATGCAAATGAAAACCGGTCTCTTCTTTAGGGAGTAAAAAAAACTTTGTGACCTTTACATTATTATTATTAATTAATTCAAACATTTTTATAAAATTAATTATATATATTATCAAATTAATTTATATTTATTTTTATGCATAAATATATATATAAAATATGTTATATGAAGGACTGGAATAAAGCAAAAAAAATGGGAAGCTTTAAAGGGGTTGGCATTGATTTAAGAGATAACTACATTCATTTTTGTACAGCAAACCAGCTAGAAAAAACATTAATAACTCATTTTAAGGGTGTAAAAAACCTATGTTTATTAGAAGTTAATTATAATGATGTTAACATAAAGTGGGAAAAATCAAGAGATGGTCAAAAGTTTCCTCATTTATATGATACTTTTAGTATTAACAAGGTAAGAAGAGTAATTAAAATTAAACTAAACATGAATAATAAACATGATATAGTATTAAAGGATTAAAAAATTATCTTATAATCTTATTTTTAATTATATTAGCAGCTAATTTTGAGGGATTCTTATTATTATATTTTAAAATATTAGGAACCTTCTTAAAGTTTTTAATTTGTTTATCATAAAATTCTTTTTTAAGCATTAAATCAATGTTTAATAGCATATTTTTTTGATTAAAATCATTTTGTATTAACTCATTTACTATTTTTTTATTAAATATTATATTGATTAAACAAATATATTTTATATATACGAGTTTTTTAAGTATAAAAAAACTAATTGAATTTAATTTATAAATTGTAAAAAAGGGTAGCTTAGCAAGTGCTAACTCTAAGGTAATAGTCCCTGATACAGCAACCGCAAAAAATGAATTATTAAATACTATAGCCTTGTTTTTACTGGTAGTAATATTTAAATTTAGTATAGAATTATAGTTATAGGCTATAGGTTTTATTAAATTATAATGCTCTTCTACAGCAACTATTAAAATATTAAATTCTCTTATTTTACTAAAGTTAGAGAGATATAATAATATTTTATCTAAATGTGTTTTTATTTCTTTTTTTCTACTACCTGGAAAAATAGAAACAATTTTCTTATTGTCATTAAAAAAAGAAATGTTTTTTTTTCTTTTTATATTTCTTTCGGAAATATTTTTATGTGAAAGTGGGTGTCCAATAAAAAAAGTTTTTAAACCATGCGGCGTAAAGTATTTTTTTTCAAAAGAAAAAAGGACAAATAAATAATCTACATAAGAGGAAATTTTTTTTGCTCTTTTCGATTTCCAAGCCCATACAGTTGGAGCAACAATATGTAATGTCTTATAATTATTTTTTTGTTTTAATTTTTTTAATACTCTAAAGCTAAACCCTGGGGCGTCTACAGAAATTACTAAATCTGGATTAAATTTTCTAATTTCATTTACCGTAAAAATTATAAGCTTTAATAGTTTTGGTATCCTTGGAATAATTTCTAGAATACCCATTATAGATAATTCATTAATTGGAAAAATAGATTTAAGGCCTAATGATTTTAAATTTTTACCGCCTAAACCATATAAATTTAAATCATACTTTTTTTTTAATTCTATTATTATATTAGAAGCAATTTGATCACCAGATAATTCTCCTACTATAATAAATAAATTTATTTTTTTTTTATGCGGCATAAAATAGAATTCTATATTTTTTAATTAACCCAAATGTTTTTTTAGGATTAACAATAAAAGTTTTATTATGTTCAAGTATTATTCCTTTTATTTTTGCAATATGCATATTTAAAATAGTTTTAGGACCTATTGTTGGAACATCTAAATACATATTTTGATTAGGCTTCGAGGTTTTTACTAATATCGAAAATTCTTTATCTTTATTAAGTTTTTTAAATCTATATATTAAATCATCAGTTCCGTTACTATTTTCATATAAAATAACTTTACCATTAGATATTATTATAGCTTGTCCAATGTCTTTTTTACCAAATGTTTTTGATAAATGATAATATTTTTTTATCTGTTTTATTTTAATTTTTTTTACAAATAAAGTGTGATTATTTTTATCATTTGAAGCCAAAAAATCCTTTAATAGTTTTTTAGGGTCAATAATGTTGTAGCCCTTTTTAAGAAAAATATTATAAATTTTAGTTAATAAATTATTATCTCCTTTAAAGTAATTAAAAAATATTACTAGTAAATAATATATCGTTATTAAGTCTGGTCTCAATGATATCAACCTAGGCTTTTTGATATTGCCTAAAAATGTAATATTTTTAATATTATATTTTTTTAGAACGTTAAATAAATTACCTATTCTGTTATAACTTAAATTAATGTTTACTGAATATTTTGAATTATGATTAAAAAAGTTATCTATACTGATTATTATGAAATTTATCTTTTTTTTATTACATAAATCTATGTAAGTAGTAACAAGATTGCCTCCGCCTGCTATTATAGCTAGTCTTTCTTTCTTAGCCGACATTTTTTGGTTTACAAATAGATCTTGATTTTTTTTTTCTTAAAAAATTTACTATTTCCATAACTGGTTCATTATCTAAAAAGTCTTCTGCTACTTCTTTTATTCTTTCTGATATAGTTCCATCTTGAGTAAAAAAAATTAACCCATAAGCTTTACGTAATCCTTGTATAATTTCTTTAGAAAATCCTCTTCTTTTTAAACCTACAATATTTAAACCTGACAAAAAAGCTCTATTACCAATCACTGTTCCGTAAGGAATAACGTCACTATCAACGCCCGATAATCCTCCTATCATAGAATGTTTTCCTATTCTACAAAACTGATGTGCTCCAGATAAGGCCCCCATAATTGCAAAATCTTCAACTACTACATGTCCAGCCAGTGAAGCATTATTTACCAATATAACATTATCTCCAATTTCACAATCGTGAGCTACATGACTACTAATCATAAATAAGCAATTATTTCCTATTTTAGTTACTAACCCACCTCCTTCTGTTCCAGGGTTTATGGTAACGTATTCTCTGAATATATTATTATTTCCTATTATCAATTTTGATTCTTCACCTTTATACTTTAAATCCTGCGGTGAAGTGCCAATAGATGCAAATGGATAAAACTTACAATTGTCTCCTATTGATGTATTTCCGTCTATATATACGTGTCCTTTAAGTTCTACATTATTACCTATATTAACATTATCATTAATAATACAATACGGACCAATAGAGACATTTTCTCCTATTATGGCTTTAGGTGATATAATTGAAGTACTATGACTCTTTAACATCTTCATCTACTATCATTGCTGTTATAGTTGCTTCAGCAACAATTTTGTTTTCTACTTTAGCTGTACAATCAAACTTCCACACTAATTTTCGTGCTTGTTTTTTTTTAACTTCTATAAAAAGCTGGTCTCCTGGAATAACTAATTTTCTAAACCTTGCTTTATCAATACTCATAAAATAGACAAGTTTACCCATAGCTTTATCACCATAAGATGATACAACTAAAGCTCCAGATGTTTGAGCCATACTTTCAATAATTAGCACACCTGGCATAACTTTTTTATCTGGGAAATGACCCATAAAAAAAGGCTCATTTATAGTTACATTTTTTAATCCTATTGCATAATCATCATCTTTTACTTCAATTAATCTGTCTATTAAAAGAAATGGATACCTGTGGGGCATCATTTTAATAATTTTTTCTATATCAATCACTTTTTTTTTTTTCAACCATTTTATTTAAATATACCGCTTTTTTTAAATATGTTGTTAATTTAACAGCAGGAGTTCCGCTTACCTCTTCATGACTAGCTATATTTCTAGTTACACCTGCTTGTGCACCAATTTTTACATTGTCTCCTACATTTAGATGTCCAGCGACACCAACCTGTCCACCAATTAATACTTTACTTCCTATAATACTACTTCCTGCTATACCAGTTTGTCCAGCTATCATTGTATTTTCCTTGACCTCAACATTATGTGCAATATGAACTAAATTATCAATCTTTACACCTTGTTTAATCTCTGTATGTTTCAAGGAACCTCTATCAATTGCACAATTAGCACCAATCTCAACAAAGTTACCAATTTTTACTAATCCTATTTGAGGTACCTTAATATAATTATTACCGTCAAATGCATAGCCAAAACCATCCTGTCCTATTACACAACCATCTTGAATCCTAACATTATTACCAATATAGGTATTTGATATGCTAACATTATTTCCTATAATACATCCTTCTCCTATACTTACATTCGGGCCTATACTAGTATAAGAGCCTATTGAAGTTTTTTTTCCTATATAAACATTGTTTTTGAAACTGGTTTCTTTTGATACTATTGATAAGGGACTAATTTCTACTTGATTTATTTTATTATTTTTTAAATCCTCTGAAGGATAAAAAATAGATAATATAATTGAATAACTTAAGTAAGGATTATCAGATATTAAAAAAATAATATTTCCCAAATTATTACCTAACGATTTTTTAAAGTTTTTTTTTGATATAATACAAGCGGCTGCGTTGGTATCAGAAAGCTGATCAATATATTTAGTATTATCAATAAAAGTTAAATCTTTTTTAGTAGCGGTATCAATAGACTTTACATCGTATATTAATTTTTTTTTCAAATTACCAATCACCTCCAAATTAGCTAGTGGCGAAAGGTCTGATAGACAAATGGGCCCTTTAGGCTTTGATATTATTTTGTCTAACAGATTGACTCTAGTTTTCTTTTTCAATTGAAATTTTAGGTAAGGATTTATTTAATTTATCAATTACTATATTAGAAATATTAATTTTATCTGCAGCTATTATGGTAGTATTTGCATCAAAAACCATTAGATATCCGTTTTTCGCAGCTATCTCTTTCATGTGCTTAACAGCTTCTTTTTGAATAATTTGCATACCTCTGGCCATAGCAGACTCTAAATCTCTTCTAATTTTTTCAACTTTGCTTTGCACTTTATTGACTTTTTGCTTAAATGTATTTTCTTTTTCTTTAAACTCTTCTGCAGAAAGCACAGACTTTTGAGCTACTAATTTTTCTTGTTCACTTTTTAAACCTTTTTCTTCTTTACTAAGTTCTTCTTTGAAATTTTTTTCTAGGTTTTGAATTTCTTTTTGTAAAGCACTAAAAGCTGTAGATTTAGATAAAACCTTTTTCATGTCTATTACAGCAGCTGGAAAATTAACATTTTTAATTATTTCACTATTTTTAACATTTTGCGAATACAAATTATTTATGTTTAACATAAATATAAAAGTAACGAAAATAATTAAACTATAATTACTAAAATAACGTGCCAACGTTAAAACTAAATGTATCTGTTTTATCATAACTTTCCTTCAAAATTGCATGGCTATAATCAAGTCTTATAGGCCCGAATGGTGATTGCCATAATACTCCAACACCCGAAGTTAACCTAATGCTTGAATCATCATAGTAATTTGTGCTATCTGTGTCAATTGTTGTCAGTGAACCTGCTGTAGCAAAAACTCTTCCTTTTATAGCTAATTCTTGAGGTAACCCTAAATCAAACTTTAATTCAGGAGTAAATGTATAATAAAAGTTACCACCTAAAGCAGAGTCGTCTGATTTATCTCGAGGACCCAGGCCTGCATTTTGAAATCCTACAAAAGAGTTATCTCCTAATACAAATCTATCAGAAATTTCTACATCTTGACCTAATCCAAAAATATACCCAATTTTACCAAATAATGAAAAAATTGCTCGATCCTCTAGTACCCTTAAAAATGATGCTACCGAAGCACTTGATTTAATATATTTTTTATCTCCACCCAAACCAGCTAACGCAAAGTTATTAGAAATATACCAACCATCAGTAGGGTTTATATTGCTATCTGATTTATCTATTAAATTAGTAAGAGACATAATAGAAAGAATATTCTTTCCAGACTCAGAAATAATAGCACTAGAAGCACCATCATAAGCTATAATATTTCTATTTTGCAACGTATAATTAAAAGTTTGTCTTCCATATTCTCCTACATTATAACCTAATCCTAATCCTAAACCATCTGTTTCATTATCATAATTACTTTCAGGAAATTCTCTTACGGTTGTATAAATATCTGTAATCAAAGATACATCTCTATTTAGAAAAAATGGCTCTGTAAATGAAAAGTCTGCTTTATTTTGTCTTTCACTGGTTAAAATATAAAAGTTTAACCTTTGACCTTTACCAAATAAATTATTTTCTGATAATCCAATAGTTGCTTGCGCGCCGTTTCCTGATGAATACCCTCCACCTAAAGAAAATTCTCCTGTTGTAGTTTCCTCTACTTTAATATTAATATCTACTGCATTTATTGTTTTTGGGTTATCCTCTTCTGTTAATTCTACTTTTGAAAAATGTCCTAAATTATTAACTAAAATTCTAGATCTTTTAACTAAAACTCTGTTATAAGCATCACCTTCAGATATTCTAAGTTTTCTTCTGATAACTCTATCTAATGTTCTAGTATTACCAGATATTATAATTTTATTTACATACTTTTTTTCTGCAGGTGATATATCAAAAGAAACATTTATACTATTATCATCATTTCTTTTTAACTTTGGTACAACTTTAATGAATGCCTCTCCACTCTTCATAATATTTTCGGTTATTTCTACTACTGCGTCATCTAACCTTTTTGCACTAAACCATTCTCCTTTTTCAAAGCCAATACCATTTTTTATAAGTTTTTTTTCAATATTTTTTATTTTTAAATCTGCACTAATATTTCCAAATTTATATCTTTGTCCTTCATTTACTGTAAATGTAATAAAAAAAGAATCTCTTTGTTCATTAAGTTCTGCAATAGAAGATTCAATATTAGCATCTACAAAACCTTTATTTGCATAAAATCTTTTAAGATTTTGTTGATCAAAACTTAAAAGATCAGGATCAAATTTACCACCAGATGATAGTATTTTCCACCACCTACTTTCTCTAGTCATAATTTCTGATTTAAGCCTTCTATCAGAAAAAAACTTATTACCCAGAAATTTAATAAAACCAATTTTAGATAAAGGTCCTTCTTTTATTTCAAACACTAAATCTATTCTATTTTGTTCCAAATAAATTACTTTAGGTTCTACAATAGCAGCATATCTTCCATTTGCTCTGTATAATCCTAAAATAGTTTGTAAATTATTTTTAACTTTGTTCAATGTAAAAACATCTCTGGGTTTTAAAAGAATCTCTGGGAATATATCATCATCATCTAATCTTTTATTGCCTTCTAAAGCAATTCTATTTATAATTGGATTTTCTTTAACTAATATATTAAGTGTATTATCTATAAAATTAAAATAAATTTTTGAGAAAAGCTCTGTGGCAAATAGGTCTTTAAATACTGAGTTTAAATCTGATTTGTTTATCTCTTCATTAATACTTACATCTAAATAAGATTTTATAGTATCTGTTTCAATTCTTTGATTACCTTTAATTACAATTTTTTTTAAAACCTCAGCATGTATTGAAATATTAGATAGATAGACTATGACAATTATTAAAAAAAATTTTTTCATTTAATTGAGTATCCTACAATAAATATCATTTAGAATAGAAAAAGACATAAATGAAATAATTATGATAACCCCTAATATTTGTATAAATTTAAAAAAGTTATAATTAATATTTTTACCTATAATAAATTCAGATATATAAGTAAAAAAATGTCCCCCATCTAACAAAGGTAATGGGAATAAATTTATAAGTCCTAAATTAACAGAAATTAGTGCAATTAAGGCCACAAATGAAACCATATCTGTATTTGCTACATCATTTGAAACTTTTGCTATAAGAATTGGCCCTCCTACTTCACAATGATCTCTTTTACCAAAAATAATTTCATAAAAAGCTATTAAGGTTTTAACTGTAACTTCATAAATACTGTTTGCAGCTAAAATAAATGAATTATAAAAATTTAATTTTTGTCTATTTTTATTAAATGTAATGCCTATTTGACCTATTTTTTTCTCTGATACCTCTTTTGGTATTAAACTTAAATTTATTACTTTATTATCTCTTATAATACTTAAGTCTATTTTCTTATTTGCATTGACCTTAATAATTTTTATTACTTCATTTGCGTCATAAATATCATTATTATTTATCTTTATTATTTTATCTTTATATAACAGGCCAGCAAAATATGCTGGAGAATTTTTAATAACTTTTCCTACAACAGGCTCTATTATAGGACGAATGCCTATGTAATTTATATATTTATCTGTGCCTATAAAAGTTTTGATTAATTTATGTTGAGGTACGATATCAATGTTATATTTTTTATCATTTCTTAAAATAGTAATATCAATTTTTTCTAATAACTCCCCATCACTTATTTCATAATAATCATCAAACCCCTCTATATTGATAGAGTTAATACTAATAATTCTATCACCTTTTAATAAACCTGATTGCTCTGCCGGACTATTTTTCTTTATATCTCCAATGATAGGACTAGTGAAATTTTTTCCAAAAAAAGAAAATATTAATATAAATAAAACTAAACTAAGCAAAAAATTTGCTAAAGGTCCAGCTAATACAATACTAGCTTTTTGCAATGCTTTTTTATTCATAAAAAGCTTCTTATTATGAATATCACTTTCATTACTTTTATCAGGATACATTTCTCCAAAAAATTTCACGTAACCACCTAATGGAAAAGCACAGATTTGCCATTTAGTTTTATGTTTATCAACTTTACTTAAAAGCACTGGCCCAAAACCTATAGAAAATTTTTCTATTTGTACATTGTTTAACCTTGCAACGTAGTAATGTCCAAATTCATGAACAAAGACTATAATGGTAAAAACTATTACAAACCAGAAAATATACTCAAAGTAATTTGATAAAATTAATAAAAAGTCCATTTTAAATTTTTCTATTTATGATCATATCAGTTATATTTCTTGCTTTATTATCAATATTCATAACATCATTTATCGAATTTATATTAATATGCTTAATTAAAGTAATCGTTTTTTTAATAATTTTAATAATATCATTGAAAGATATTTTTTTCCTAAGAAAATAATCTACAGCTACTTCATTAGCAGCATTTATAGTAATAATTTTTGATTTATTATAATCATTTTTTTTAAGAATATTTATTAAACTAAGTGAAGGAAATATTTTTTTATTTGGACAATAAAATTTAAAGTTTTTAATATTTTTAAAGTCTAGGTTTTTAACGTTGCTATTTAATCTTTCTGGCCAATGGAGAGCATGACTTATTGGGATCTTCATATCAGGTTCACTTGCAATTAAATGGGAGGTACCGTCAATAAAATTCACTATTCCATGTATCAGAGAACTTGGATGTATCAATATTTTAATTTTACCTAAATCTAAGTTAAATAAAATAGAGGCTTCTATAATTTCTAATAACTTATTCATCATAGTAGCAGAGTCTATAGTAATTTTTTTCCCCATTCTCCAAGTTGGGTGTTTTAAAGCATTTTTAACTGTGATTTTATCAAAGTTTATCTTTTCCTTATTCCAAAATGGGCCACCAGATGCAGTTAATATAATTTCTTTAATATTATTTTTATTCTCTTTTTTATAAACTTGAAATATTGCATGATGCTCTGAATCTAAAGGCAATACTATAGTTTTTAATCTTCTTGCTTTATTTAAAAGTATATTGCCTGCTACTACAATAGATTCTTTGTTTGCTATTGCTAATAACTTTGTATTACCTATTGCATTATAAGTAGGCCTTAATCCCGCCATACCTACAATAGCAGAGATCAAAATATCAGTTTTAATTTTAGCAAATTTTTCCAGATTTGATCTTCCTGTTAAGCATCTAATATTAGTATTCTTCAATTCTTTTTTAAGTAATAAAAAATATTTTTCGTCCCCTATTATTGCGTATTTACTTCTGAGGAGTTTAGATAATTTTGCTAATTTCTTATAATTTTTATTAGCAGTAAGGACTTGCACATTATATTTGGCTTTATCTAATAATATTATTTTTACAGTACTAGAACCTATTGATCCAGTGACACCAAAAATCGAAATTTTCTTCAAACCTTAACTCCAGAAAAAAAGTAATAAATATATTGCTACAATAGCAAATAAAAAGCCATCTAGTCTATCTAAAAGTCCTCCATGACCTGGTATAAGGTTAGATGTATCTTTTTTAGAATTATATCTTTTTAACCAGCTTTCAAATAAATCACCTGAAGCACAAAAAAGACCAACAATAGCACCAAAATATAAAGCTTTTTTGAAGCTAAATATGTTGTAATAAGACACAAAAGATATACTTGCTATTACAGAAAATATCAATGAAGCAAAAAAACCGAACCACGTTTTATTAGGACTTAATTTTGGAACAAGTTTTGGTCCTTTTATTAGCTTACCAAATATGTAAGCGCTAATATCAGAACTCCATACTATTACAAATAGCCACGTAATTATTATTTTTCCATCAGTAGCAGAGTTATTTAAATATAATAAAATATAAAGTGGTATGCCTAAATAAATATATGTAAATGCTGCAGCAATCCATTTTTTTTTTTCTAATATTATAGTTATTAATAAACCCAACAATAGTAAAAAAAGTATTAATAGATAAAATTTGAAAAATATAATTAATAAACTTATTAAAATTAAGAAGAAATTAATAAAATATTTAAATGAAACAACTTTTATGGAAAATAATTGATAATACTCTTTAAGAACAATAAATAATAACAAAATAATTGAAAATAAAAAAAAATAGCCTCCTAAATTATTTAACAATAAGGCTAAAGTAATTAAAATAATTGAAGATATTGTCCTTAATAAAAAATTTCTTGAGTAAATTCCTATATTCAACAACCACCAAACCTTCTATCTCTTCTATAAAACTCACTAATAGCTAATAAAAAGTCATTTTTTGTAAAATCTGGCCATGCTTTCTTAACAAACATTAATTCGGAGTAGGCAGATTGCCATAGCAAAAAGTTACTTAATCTACAATCTCCTCCAGTTCTAATAATTAAATCTGGATCAGGGATAGAAGAAGTATAAAGTGTTTGAGATATTTTTGCTTCAGTTATATCATTTACTTTAATTTTATTATTTTTTATATCATAAGCTAATTTTTTAAAAGTATTGGTAATCTCTTGTCTTGAACCATAGTTTATAGCAATTATTAAATTAATTTTGTTATTATTTTTTGATAAGCTAACGGAATCTTCCATGTATTCCTTTATATCTTCAGGAAATGATGACAAATCTCCTAATATATTAAGTTTTATTCCTGATTTAATTAAGTTTTTTATTTCATGTTTTAAAAAATACCTTAATAGGCTCATCAAATCATTAATTTCATCAGACTCTCTTTTCCAATTTTCTGAAGAAAATGCAAATAATGTAAGATTTTTAATGTGGCATTCAATAGCTGCTTTTATTATATTTTTAGCGTTTTCTGCTCCCTTTTTATGCCCTTCTATTTTTTTTAAACCCTTTGATTTAGCCCACCTTCTATTACCATCCATAATTATACCAATATGTTTGGCTATTAGTTTTTTTTTATCGATATTTATAAGTTCATTTGTCATAAAGAAAATTAAATTTGTAAGATTTCATTCTCTTTACTTTTACTAATATCATTAATTTTATTTACAAAATCATCAGTAAGCTTTTGCAGTTGTTCTTGGTAACTTTTAATTTTATCCTCAGGTACGTTTTCATTAGATAGCTTTTTTATATTACTCATACCGTCTTGACGAATATTTCTTATAGAAATTTTTGCTTCTTCAGATAAAGCTTTAACGTTCTTCGCTAACTCTGTTCTTCTCTCTGAGGTAAGTTCAGGTAAGTTTATTCTCAATACTTGTCCTTCAGTCATAGGAGTTATCTCTAAATTAGAATTCATTATAGCTTTTTCTACACTACTAACTAAATTTAAATCCCAAACATTTATTTTAATAACCCTTGCCTCAGGAACATTAACTGATGCTAAATCCTTAATTTTCATATTCTGTCCGTATGCATCAACATTTATATTATCTACCAATGAGGATGAAGCTCTTCCCGATCTAAGCCCTTGAAAATTATTTTTTAAGCTTTCTAATGCACCTACCATTCTTTTTTCATAATAAGTAAAGGTAAAATCATTCATATTTAATCCTCCGAAATAACAGTAAATTCACCATTAGCTTCAACTGCATTCCTAAAGGAGTTTTCTTTTAAAATTGAAAATACTACCATAGGAATGTTGTTATCTCTTGCCAATGAAATAGCTGAAGAGTCCATAACCTTAAGATTATCTGATAAAACTTTACTGTAATTTATAAATGCATACTTTTTTGAAGATGTATTTTTTTTAGGGTCACTATCATAAACTCCATCTACACTTGTACCTTTAAAAATAGCATCACAATTCATTTCAGCTGCTCTTAAAGTAGCCGCTGTATCAGTAGAAAAATATGGATTTCCAGTTCCTGCGGCTAAAATAATAATTCTACCTTTTTGTAGATGCCTCAATGCTCTTCTTTTTATGAATGGTTCACAAATAGTTTGCATAGGAATAGCTGATAATACTCTAGTAGGAATTTTAATTTTTTCTATAGCGTTTTGAAGAGCAAGTGCATTTATAACAGTTGCTAACATTCCCATACCATCAGCTGTCACTCTATCTATACCCTCAGACGCACCAGAAACACCTCTAAAAATATTACCTCCACCTACAACAATACAAATTTGCTTATTTTGTTTATGAACATTAGAAATATCTAATGCTATCGTAGAAACTTTTTCAGGATCAATACCATATCCCTGTTCACCAATAAGAACTTCTCCTGACAACTTTAACATTATTCTTTTCCAATTATTAAATTTTATCAGATTTTCATTATCCATTTTATAATTATGCTATATTAGCTAGTATTATTCAATTGAGAAGCTACTTCTTCAGAAAAGTTTTTTTCCTCAACTTCTATTCCTTCGCCTAATATAAAAGTTTTAAAATTTGTAATTTTTATATTACTGTTATTTTGTTTATTATAATTATCAATTACATCTTTAACTTTCATGGATGGTTCTAAAACCCAGTTTTGATTAATTAGTGTAATCTCTGATAAAAACTTTTTAATTTTACCTTCTACTATCTTTTCAATAATATTATTAGGCTTTCCAGAACTTTTCAGTTGTTCAATATATATATCTTTTTCTTTTTTAATTATATCTTTACTAATTAAGCTTTCATCTATAGCTAATGGCTTGGAAGCTGTTATATGCATAGCAATTTTTTTTGCTAAATCAGTTAATTCATTTGTATTACTGTCTGCATCAATTTTAACTATGCAAGCCATCTTACCTAACTCATTGTTGATTTTGTTATGAATATAAGACCCAAAAGAAGAAGAATTAGTTTTATTTAAGTAAGCTATTCTTCTGATTACAATATTTTCCCCTATTTTTGCAATCAAATTTTTAAGGCTCGCCCCTATATCATTACTATTATCATACTTTTCTATCATTAGATCTTTAAGGTCATATACCTTAGAAACAGCAATATTTAGTATATTATTAACAAACTCTTGAAAGTCAGTATTTTTAGAAACAAAATCAGTTTCTGTGTTTACCTCAATTAATAAACCTATATCTTCTTTAACCTTTAATCCTATTAATCCTTCAGAAGCTATTCTAGATGATTTTTTTTCAGCATTTGATATACCTTTTTTTCTTAACCAACCAATAGAGCTTTCTATATCTCCATTATTTTCAACTAAAGCTGTTTTACAGTCCATCATACCAGCACCAGTTTTCTCTCTTAATTTTTTTATTTTATCAGCAGATATATTAGACATCTTAACCTAAGAATTATTGTTTAATCGAATTTACTTCTTCATCTTTAAAAATAGCTTCTTTTTTTGCTTCAGTATTATCAGAAGCAGAAACTGCGGTTGGTTTTACAATTTTATCGTCTATAGAATCTGGTATTTTTTCTACTAAATCTTCGCTTTCTCCGATATCAGAATTATTTTTAGACGCAATACCTTTTAATCCAGAACTAATAGTTTCTGATATCAAGTCACAAAATGTCATAATTGCTCTTGTAGCATCATCATTGCCAGGTATAGGGAAATCTATACCTTCTGGATTTGAATTACTATCTATTATAGCAATTATAGGTATATTTAAGTTTTTAGCTTCTTCTAAAGCATTTTTTTCTTTGTTAGTATCAAATATAACAATTGCATCCGGTACACCGTTCATGTCTCTAATACCCCCAAGAGAGAGATTTAATTTATCTTTCTTTCGTTGAAGGTTTAGTTTTTCCTTTTTTGTTAAAGTATTGATATACTCGTTACTTTCATTCAATTTAGCATCTAAATCATTTAGTTGTTTAATAGATTGTGAAATTGTTTTCCAATTCGTTAACATTCCCCCTGGCCATCTATGTGTAACAAAGTATTGATTTGTGTCCTGAGCCACTTTTTTAATAGGTTCCTGGGCTTGTCTTTTAGTACCTACAAACAAAATTTTACCTGCATTGCTTGCAATTTCATTCAAAAAAACTAGTGCATTATGCAATAATGGTACTGTTTGTTGCAAATCTATTATATGGATTCCGTTTCTTACTCCAAATAAGTAAGGTTTCATTTTGGGGTTCCACCTATGAGACTGATGTCCAAAATGGATACCAGCATCTAGTAATTGTCTCATTGAAAAATCTGGGACATTCAATATTTATCTCCTTCAATAAATTAATCAGTATTAACTTGCAATTAAACTTTTTGCAAGTTAATTTTACATTATTTTTTCTATATTCTTGATGCCTTCTATATTTTGAATAATATTTTCAAGATTAATATCATTTTTTATACTAAAACCTGATGAAATTTCAATATTTTTGTAAATAAGGTTTATTTTTTTTTCTCCTTCTTCCAAGCGCATAAGTTTTTCTTTCAGTTCTTCTAAACAATTTGTATTTTCCAAATGAATATTAAAATGCCTAAAATAACTTTCTTTCAAACTATCACTTTCAATTAAAGACTTTAACCTTAATCTCATTCTATTATCTCTATCTAATGAATGAATTAGTGTTACTATATAAATATTTCCCTCTTTTATTTTTATACCCATTTCGTCGACTTTGTCTCTATACACTCTTAAATTAAAAGTTCCTTTAATATCTATAAAAAATAAATCTAAAAACTTTGTATTTCCAATATTTTTTTCCTCATACTTAATTAAAAAAACCAATACTTCAAATATTTTTCCGTTAATACTATTTTCCTCAATTTTTTCTGAGTTTGATAAATTAAAATTTTTAAAATATTTAATATCATTATATAGAGGATTACCTGATATTAAAAAACCTAATGCATAAAACTCGTTTAAAAAATAGGTAGCTTGATTCCAAGGTTTTGCATCTTTAATTAGATGAAGAAAATTTTTATCATTATTATGATCAGAAAATATCATCTGTTGATTAGATTTTTCTTCTAAATAAATATTTTGTGAAATTTGCAATAAACTAGTTGAAGAATTAAATACAGTGGCTCTATTAACATTAAAACTGTCAAAAACTCCGGCCATAGACAGATATTCTATTTGTCTTTTATTTAAAATTGATGGATTTAACCTCGAAAAAAAATCAAAAATTGATTTATATTTTCCATTATCTTCTCTTTCTTTTACTATATAATTTGCTAATTCAACGCTAACATTTTTAATATTTGCTAGACCGCTTCTTATAGCTATTTTCTTATCTAGATTCTCTACTGAGAAGAATGTTTGTGAATAATTTAAATCCGATTTTAATAACTTAATTCCAGTTCTTTCAATCTCACTTTTGATAGATATAAACTTTTCATTTGCATTATTTATTTCACTATTAAGCAACGATGTAAAAAACTCTGCAGGATAATTAGTCTTACACCACGCAGTTTGATATGAGATAAGAGCATATGCCGCTGCATGACTTTTATTAAATCCATATCCTGCAAACTTTTCTATATCACTAAATATTTTTTCTGCTTGTAAAACACTAATGCTATTTTTAGCACTACCTTTGATAAAGCTTTCCTTTAAATCTGACATTTCTGACTTGATTTTTTTTCCCATAGCCCTTCTTAATAAATCAGCTTTAGCTAGAGAAAAACCTGCTATTATTCTTGCTGCCTCCATAACTTGTTCCTGATAAATCATTATTCCATGGGTCTCTTCAAGTAAATCTTTTAATAAAGGATGAGGATAAGTGGTTAATTTATTGTTATGCTTTCTAGTAATGTATGCAGGTATTTGCTCCATAGGCCCGGGCCTATAAAGTGCAACAACAGCTATTATATCTTCTATTCTGTCTGCTCTTAGTTGTTTAAGAACTTGTCTCATTGGAATACTTTCAAGTTGAAAAACTCCTAAAGTATTTCCTAGTGCAAGGGTTTCAAAAGTTTTTTTATCTTTTAGATCTATGTAATTTAAATCTATGTTAATATTTCTTTTTTTAAGCAGTTTTAGAGTAGCATCTAACACAGATAAAGTTTCTAAACCTAAAAAATCAAATTTTATTAATCCAATGCTTTCTAAATATTTCATACTAAATTGAGTGGCAGGTAATTGTGCTTTTGAGTCAAAATATAAAGGAACGTCTACTACAATGGGACTATTAGAAATTACTAATCCAGCAGCATGGGTTGATGCATTTCTATTTAAGCCTTCTAATTTAAGTGAAATATCAAAAAGTCTTTTTAAATCTATGTCTTCCTTAATTAAATTTTTTATAGTTTTATCTTCTTTAATAGTATCTGCTAATGGTTTAGCAGAGCCTGGAGTATTTGGAATAAGTTTAGCTATTTTATCTACTCTTCCATAATTCATGCCCAATACTCTACCAATATCTCTTATGACTGCCCTAGCTTGTAAAGAACCAAATGTTATAATTTGAGCGACTTTATCTTCACCATATTTATTTTTAACATATTCTATTACTTCTTCTCTTCTGTACTTGCAAAAGTCAATGTCAAAGTCAGGTAATGATACTCTGTCTGGGTTTAAAAAACGTTCAAATAATAACCCATATTTAATTGGATCCAAATCAGTTATATTTAATGCCCAAGCTACTATTGAGCCTGCTCCGGAACCTCTCCCTGGACCTACAGGTATATTATTTTTTTTTGCCCAAATAATAAAATCACTTACTATTAGGAAGTATCCTGCATAACCCATTGTATTAATTATTTTAATTTCATATTCTAAACGAGAAAAATATTCATTATATTTATCATGTATAGTATCTATTTTAGTATCTGGATTACTAATTTCTAATCTTTTTACTAATCCTATTTTTGACTTATCATAAATTATTTTCTCTTCACTTATATTTCCTGTTACAAATATACTAGGAAGTTTAGGTTTGGATTCCTCTAAAATAAAATTACATCTCACAGGTATATTTATGGTATTTATTATAGCTTCATTCATATCCTGAAATAATTTTTTCATTTGATCAGAACTTTTGAAATAAGCTTCAGGATTTATTTTAATTCTATTTTTATCCGCTACAGTAGTAGATTGATGAATACACATTAAACAGTCATGTGCCTCATACATGTCATCGCTTAAAAAGTATATATTATTAGTACAGACAAGAGGAATATTAAAACTATTAGATAAGTTTAATAAATTAGCCTCATTAAAGCTCTTTTCTTCCTTATTCGGTCTAAAAATGTCAAGATAAAGGTTATCTCCAAATGTTCCATGCATTTGCTTGATAAAACTATAATCAGTATGTTCTTCATTAATAATTTCTTTATCGTTTACATTATTGAATAATATAATTAATCCTTTTTTATGAGCAACTAAATCTGAAAAACTTATAAATCTAAAATTTAAATTTTTTTGATTTATATATGATTTACTTACTATATAAGATAAATTTTTCCATCCTTCTTTATTTTTAATCAGCAATGTGATTTGATATAATTTTGGATCTTCAGACAAATTAGTATTATAATTTATAAGTAAATTTGTGCCTAAAATAGGTTGTATCTTATTCTCCAAACACTTGTAAGTAAATTCCATAGCCCCGAATAAATTTCCGTTATCTGTTAATGCCAAAGCGTTCATTTTATCTTTTGCTGCAGCCATAACTAAATCAGGTATTTTTATTGAACCTTCTAGTATAGAATAATGGGAACGAGTTTTTAAATGAATAAATTTTCTAATGACCCCTCCTATAATTTAATTAATTTTCCATTTGTCAAATTGTAAACTTTATCCATTTTCTTTGCTATCGAAAGATCATGAGTAGCTAGCAATAATGAAGTGTTATTTATATCTGATATTTTAAGTAATTCATTTATGACTCTCTCACTGTTTTTTATATCTAGGTTCCCTGTAGGTTCATCAGCAATAATAATCTCTGGTGAATTAGCAATTGCTCTTACAATAGCTATTCTTTGTTGCTCTCCGCCTGATAAAGAAGATGGTTTATGTGTTGCTCTATGTTCCATATTAACTAGTTTCAATAAACTCATAGCTTTTTCTTTACCATAAGCTCTATTATAACCATTTAAAATTAACGTAATGTAAATATTTTCAAAAGCTGTAAATTCCATTAATAATGAGTTTCTTTGATGTATGTAGCCAATACTTTTTTTTCTTAAAGTCGTTTTTTCATAATCATTTAAATTAAAAGAACCTTTACCTAAAATACTTATTTCACCACTTTTAGGACTTTGCATTAAACTAGCAATATTTAGCAAACTTGATTTTCCTGAACCAGAAGATCCTATTATTGCGACCTTTAATCCTTTTTCTATATCTAAAGATAAATTAATTAATACATCAATTTTATTTACACCTTGATTGAAGTACTGATTAATATTCTTTAAAGTTAATATCTCACTCATATCTCATTATATCCGCGGGTTCAATTTTTGATGCTCTCCATGCTGGATAAAGCGTTGATAATAATGATAAAACTAATGAAATTATTACTATAGTTATAATTTCAGATAGGTTTAGCTTTGATGGTATTACATTAAAGAAGTAAATTTCTGCAGAAAAAAGATTGCTATCAAAAATACTCTCAAAAAACTTTTGTATGCTGGCAATATTTATTGTAATAAGAATGCCTAATATAGTTCCAAGAAAGGTTCCCAAAATACCTACAACAGATCCTATTATGATGAATATTCTTAAAATTTGTATTCGAGTTACACCTAAAGACCTTAATATGCCTATACCTCTTTCTTTATCTTTAACTATCATTATTATACTAGATATTAAATTAAACGCAGCAACAAAAATTATTAATGATAGAATTAAAAACATAACTTTTTTTTCAATTTGTAAAGCATTAAAAAGCTCTTTGTGGATACTATCCCAAGTATATAAAGTTCCATTTCCTTTTAAAATATTTGATATATTTAATGCAGTTGATTGCAAATCATTTTTATTTTCAAGAAAAACTTCGACTTGGCTTAAGTAATTACTTTCTTTATTTATCAATTTTGTAGATACAGGCCTAGAAATAAAAGCTATATTTCTATCAAAATTATACATGCCAACATCAAATATACCTGCAACTTTAAAATTTGCAGTGTTAGGTAACGTACCAAATGGAGTTTTAGTTCTTCCTGAAGTCATAACTGTAATATTATCAT
>MDTB01195493.1_pt1 | contig 26270 bp, 26 predicted proteins | sample 811161 | NCBI WGS metagenome assembly MDTB01 (sample SAMN05326650, study PRJNA326480) | marine metagenome | isolation source: seawater | place: Mediterranean Sea | collected 2009 | reverse complement strand
TTTTTAGGTGCTCTTATATAAGAGTTATCTTGATGAATTGTCCAAGATTGGCCTGCATAAGCAGTTTTTCTTTTCTTATAAATCATCTGGTCATTTAGGGCTACGACTTTACTTTTTTGAAGTTCATTGACAATTTTTACTAATTTTTTATCTGATATAATATTAAAAAAAACTTTATCTTTACGATGAACATTAAGATTTATAGGATAGTTTGGTTTTTCAGCAAGTTTATTTAATGCATACTTTTTTATTTTTTGAGCTTTACTCTCTTTAATAAAATTTTCTACCAAAAGGTATCCATTATCTTTATAAAATTTTTTTTGAGACGGGTTTATTTTTAATAGTTTTGACATTTAGGAGTTATTATTAAAATATATTAAAAATGTAAACAATTAATTTTTTAAAAATTTTTTTACTAATCTCACAATATCAGCTGCAGAGGGCGGCAAATTATCTCGGTCTTTACTAAATCCGGCAGATTTGTCTTTAAGTCCGTATGGTATAACCTTTTTCTGGCTTTTACTCATTAATTTATGCGCCAAGGTACTAGCAATACCATCTCTATAATCATCATCAAATATAAATGAAATTTTTGAATTATTTACTGATTTTATCCAACTCTGTTTAATATTAAAAGGTTTAAGCCATAATATATTATGAAAATTTACATTTATTTTTTCTTTTCTTAATATTTTTGCAGCTTTAATCGCTTCAAACCTTGTAATAGATATTGAAAAAAAAGTTACATCAGGATTTTTTTTATTTATATCTTTAATTTCTTCTTTATTTCCGTAACTACCTCTGTGTTCCGATACATAGTAAACCGAGTCATCTTTCATAAATTGTTGATAAACTTTTTTATATTCTTTTGGTGTCATTGGACTTGCAATTTTTACTCCAGGCATTCTATGGTAAAGAGAATGATGTGATGATCCAGCGACAGGTCCGATCCCACCCTCCATCGCGATACCTCTAATAAATATTGGACATGGTATTTTCCAAATCTCTTTTGATTTACAAGCATAATTTAAGATTATTGGGCAGTTGAACCAATTAAATCCTTGATATCTAATTACATAAATTGGTCTATCTCCTGCTAACGCTGCTCCAACAACTATACCACCACCCGCAACATCTGCCATAGATAACTCTACCATTCCATCCTTTTCATATAACTCAGGAAGAGTTCCACCTACCCAGCCTACAGCACTAAGACATTGTCCATACGCTTTATATTTTTTTTTTTTAAGATGTTTAAAAACAATTTCTTTTATTGTTTCTCTAACTGTTTTTTCCATAAAATATCAATCATTCTTTTTTTTTGGTCGTCAATTTTTTTATATGATTTTTCATTTTTTTTTAAGATCAATTTATATCGATCAAATGTTTTTGGTGAGTCAATTCCTGCTCCAGCATGCCAAAAAAGTCTATTTGTATTTACATTAACTAGTATTGGTTCTTTAAAAAATCTATCTGAAATTTTCAAAAAGTTTAATGGATTATCGTCTATATTGTATGATTTCATTTTAAATCCTTTAGCAACATCATGCATTTCCCAGTGTCTTCTAGTTTTTTTTTCTGTTAAAATGGAAAGATTATTGTCTTCAACAATGAATAAAATTGGTAATTTTTTAAATGAAGCCCATCCTAAAGAAGCTAAAACATAATCCTCCTCTGCTGAGGCATCTCCTAGGAAAATGATTGTAGGCTTTTTTGATACAAAGCAACTTCCAACACCTATTGGCCCCTGTGTTCCCATCAGACCGTCATGACCAAACATTTTAATTTCTTTTGAATGAATAGAAGCTGAACCACCCATACCATAAGTGCATCCATCATTTTTACCAAGTAGTTCATTAACTAATTTTTTTTTATCTCCACCAAATGATATATATATTGAGTGACAACGGTGCTGAGGAAATAACTCAGGTACAATTTTTTTTTGTTTGCAAATTGTTGATAGACTGGCTGAAATAAATTCTTGGCCGGCAGACAAATAAACAGGAAATTTGATTATCTTTTTTTCAACATTCTTAAACACATTCAACTCGAAATACCTACATTCAGCTGCTAGTTCAAAGGTTTTCTTTAAATATTGGTTTTTATTCATTTTAACTTATTAACAAACAGTAATAAAATATTTTTGTTTACTTTATAATTTTTTTTCAATTTGTTGATTGTATCCATTCTAACGATATCTCCTTTTGAAAGGACATAATTTTTTTTACTATCTACTAGACCTCCTTCGAGGACAGCTACAATAGTTTTTTTTCCTTTAGCTTTTATTTCTTTAGATTTTTTAAAATCTTTGATTTTTACGATGCAGTCTTTGAACTTATAATCTTCATTTATATTTTTTAACTTATCAAAGTGAATTAGATTTGACTTTTTAACTAAGCTTTTTCCACTTTCGTATGGTTTATTCTCTCTACCATAGTTATCTTTATACCTGACAAGATCATTCTTATTAACAGGTGTTTCCAGTTCCATTAGCGTGCAACCTTTTTTTGATAAAGATTTTGTAGCGTGAAATAATCCAGATCTAATCATTATTTTTGATGGAGCTTTTAAAATTAATTTTTCATAAAATCCAACATTTATCTCAACTTTTCCCTCTAAAACAATTAATCCTGTTTTTTTTTTAGGATGACAATGCATAGATGTTTTTTTTTTATAATTCATTTTAAGAAGCCAAGCGGCTAGATTTTTATTTTTATAAAATCTGTATTCTTCGCCCCAAGGTTTTTTAACTACCAAATGTTTTTTCATTTTATTTTTTTGAATAAAAAACTTTTAAAACTGAACCCATCCATGGCCCTAAATCTTTATAATGGGCAGTTGTTATGATATTTTTATCTATAACCGATGGTTTATCTTCATATTTTGCTCCAGCATTAATTAAATCATCTATCATGCTATAATATCCAGAAATTTTTCTATTATTCACAACTTTAGCTGATATTAATAGTTGAGCTCCACTACAAATACATCCAATTGTTTTATCAGCTTTGTCAAACTTTGAGATAAATTCAATAATTTTTTTATTTTGTCTAACTTTTTCCATTGATTTTACTCCACCTGGAATTATTAAAATATCGTAATCTTCAACTATACAATCATCAATTAACTTAATTTTTGCATCTTTGTTTGGAGGGATTTTTGTACCCAATATACCCATCACTTCTTTACCTTCATTTATACAAGTATCAACCTCAAATCCATCTTCTAGTAATCTATAAAATGGGTAAATAAATTCGTGATCTTGGACAAGATTTCCAGTAATGATGAGTGCTTTTTTTTTAGGCATTTTTTTTATACCACTTTATAGTTTTTTTTAATCCTTCGTCAATTGTAACTAATGGTTTCCATTTATATTTTCTTAATGCATATTTATTATCTACGCTAATATTAATATTTAAATTTGGCATAGATGTATCATGAATGATTTTTAATTTTTTTTTGGATATTTTTATGATTTTTTTCGCAATATCTTTTATCCTAAATGATTTTCCGTAGGATATATTAATAATGTCAAAATAATTATTTTGATATTTTAATATTTTATCTATTGCTCTTGACAAATCATCAATATATAGAAAATCTCTCATTTCATTACCTTTTCCCCAAAAAACCAAATTATTACTTGTTGGGTTATTCACCTTATTAATTGTGGCTCCTAAAAAATGTGATTTATTTAAATCATATTTATCATCAGGTCCATAAATATTAGAATGTCTAATTATGCTATATTTACATTTTTGAAACTGAGCAAAAAATTGACATGACTTTTCAGCAAAAATTTTAACCCATGCTCCGCCAAAATATTTTTTGTAAATTTTTTTATTTAGATTAAACTCATTTTCTTTAACAGGAATTCTACTATTGTGGTAAATAATTGAACAACTTAAACAAATGTAATTTTTTACATTATTATCGAAAGCAGATCTTATTGAAACTGAATTAATTAAGGCATTCTCTGTAAAATGTGTATAAGGTTTATTAACAATGTCTTTAGCACCGGAAGTTATAGCTGCAGTATTAATTACAATATCTTTGTTTTTCATGACTTTATGCAGTTGATTTTTATTTAATATATTTACTTTTTTTAAAATTATTTTTTTGTTTAATTTTGGTTTATTTTTAAAGTAAGTTCCATAAACCTTGTATTTTTTAGAAAAAAATTTTGATAGGTTTCTTCCTATAAATCCAGACGCTCCAAGTATTAATATTTTTTTTTTATCTTCCACCTGAAATTGTAATGGTTGTTCCATTAATATATTCTGATTTTTCATCAATTAAGTAATTAACTAAATTTGCCACTTCTTCTGAATTTCCAAATCTTTTGCTTGGTATACTAGATATCATTTTGTTTAAATTGGATTTTTTTTCTTTTTTTAGGAGATTTCTAGTATCAATTACACCTGGAGCAACATTTAAGACTCTTATTTTTTTACTAGCTAATTCTCTGGATAATCCTTTAGTGAGATTTTCCATTGCTGCTTTCGTTGGAGCATAATGAGTAAATTCAACCCCACCATATTTTGCTGCAGTAGAAGTTATATTAATTATTGTTTTCCAGTTTTTATTTTTTCTATTAGAAATTGCAAATAATTGACTAAGCCTAAACGCTGCAAAGTAATTTATATTCATTAATTGCTTTACATGACTAAGCGGTAATGTTTCAAATTTTTTCCTTTGAACAAAAAAAGGCTGCATTGTTTATTAAACAATCAATACTTTTTAACTTTTTTTTTGCAAACTTGAAAAGTTTATCTATATTTTCATTTCGTTCTAAGTTGATTTTATAAGAATATATATTTTTATTAACTTTTTTTAAATCATTAACAAGCTTATTTGCTACTTTGTCCCTTTTATAGTAAGTAAAAACTATCTTAAAACCTTTGAATGATAATAATTCTAGAATACTTTTACCAATACCACTAGTTGCGCCAGTAATTAATATTGTATTTATATTTTTTGACATTAGACTAGTTATATACTGTATAAAATGAATTCTAAAAAACTAAAAGTTGGTGGGACGCAAATAAATAATGGTTTTTCAGGCCAATATTATCTTCCTTACTCTATAGGACTTCTATTTGCTTACACTTTACATAACTCAAAAAACAAAAACAAATTTGATTTTGCTGACATAATTTACAAAAGGCACAGCTTAAAAGAAAGTGTTCAAATGCTTGAAGATTGTAGTGTCGTTCTATTTAGCACTTATGTATGGAATGAACAAATATCACTTGCCATAGCAAAAGAATTAAAAGAAAAGGACCCCTCAAAATTTATAGTTTTTGGTGGCCCATCTGTTCCTGATAATATTCAGGGAAATGCCGAAGAATATTTACGAAAAAATAGATTTATAGATATTGCAATACATCAAGAAGGTGAAAGAAGTGTTTTAAAATTACTTGAGGAATTTCCAAATAACAACTTACAGGATACACCTAATATTAGTTATATAGATAAAAACAATAAATTTAATTCTAATTCTATTATTCCAAGATTAAAAAATTTTGATGATACTCCATCACCATATTTGACTGGTATATTTGATAAGTTAATAAAAAAAAATCAAAATGAAAGATGGTTAGCATCTTGGGAAACAAATAGAGGATGTCCATTTTCATGCACTTATTGTGATTGGGGATCTGCTACAAATAGTAAAGTCGCAAGAATGCATTTAGATAGAGTTTACTCAGAGCTCGAATGGTTCGCAAAACATAAGGTAGAATTCATTTTTTGTTGTGATGCAAATTTTGGAATGTTGCCTCGTGATTATGAAATTGTTTTAAAAGCTGTAGAGTTAAAAAAAAAATATGGTTACCCTCATGTTTTATCAGTTCAAAATACAAAAAATGCAAGAGAAAGAGCCTATAAAGTTCAGAAACTTTTAGCAGACTCTGGCTTGAGCAAAGGTGTAACATTGGCGATGCAATCAGTTGACCCACATACTTTAAAATCTATTAAAAGAGACAATATATCTATCGAAGATTATCAAGAATTACAAAAACGGTTTACAAAAGATGGAATACCAACTTATACCGAATTTATATTAGGTCTCCCAGGTGATACTTATGAAAGCTTTTCAAGAGGTGTTTCTGATGTAATTGAGTCTGGCCAACACAATAGAATTCAATTTAACAATCTTTCAATACTGCCTAATGCTGAAATGGCAACGAAAGAAAACATAGAAAAAGATAAAATATTAACTGTACAAACTCCAATTGTAAATGTTCACGGTTCACTGGATGAGACTCCTGCTGATGGTATTTTAGAAAAACAAGAACTTGTAATTTCAACTATTTCAATGGACCTTAATAGTTGGAAAAAGACTAGAATTTTTGCGACTGCCAGTGAATTTTTATATTTTAATAAATTATTACAAATTCCATTTTTGTATTTGTGTTATGAATTAAAGATTAGCTTTAAAGATTTATTTGATAAATTTCTTAACGAGAGTGAAAACTACCCACTTTTAAAAAGAATTACTAATAATTTTAGTCATCACGCAGAAAAAATTACTGAGGGAAAAAGTGAATTTATTTTTAAAGAGGGATATCTAGATATTTATTGGCCACCTGGGGAATTTGAATACATAAATTTGGTCATGAATAATGAACTAGATTTATTTTACGAGGAATCATTTAAATTATTTTCAAATTACCCATTTCAAAATAAAAAGAATTTAGAAATTTTAAAAGAATGTTTTAATCTAAATAGAAAAATGATGAGAGTTTTTAATGAAGATAAAGATGAAGTTATGAATTTAAAATATAACGTTTTAGATTATTACAAATCTATTTTGTCTTTGGATAAGATTGATTTATTGGAAAATCCACAAAAGATCATAATTGTAAAATCAGACATTAAATTCACTGATCCAAAAGATTGGATGAGAGAAATTATTTGGTATGGTCATCGAAGTGGTAAGTACTTATGTAGTGTAAGAAATATTTATAATAAAAACGATATTGAAAAAAACCAAAGCAACATGGTTGGACCATATATCGTTTAGATTACTTTTTAATTGATATTTTACGACTTTATTTTATAGAAAGGTTTTTCTATCAAATCTTTACTGTATAGATTGTATATATCATTTATTTTACTTAATTCAGATTTTGATAATCGTTTAAAATTATTTTTTTTACATGCAGACTTAATATGTGCTTTTTTTGTAGCACCAATAATAATCCCATCAACGTTATAAGAATTTACAAATCTGTAACTTGTGGTCTCTAAATTTCTATTACTTAAATATCTTACTTTTTTTGCATAATTCACCCATCTATAAATTTGCTCGATTTTCCATTTTGATCTATGGTCGTGTGAGCCAAAAGATATTCTATTTTTTTTTAAAAACGTCTCTGTGAATATACCAAAATTTAAAATAGTCCTTACGTACAAAGTTGATTTATCTTTTTTGATAAGATCTAAAACTTTAAGATCTAAAATTCTTTGATCGAGAAAATTAAAATTACATTGCACAAACTCAAATTTAAAAAGTTTTCTTAATTTTATATAGTCTTCTGGATTATTTAGTGTAACTCCAATTTGTTTTATTATCTTTTTAGACTTTAATTTTTCTAAAAGTTCTAATGCTGTCATCAAATGACGGTCAGTTGGATTTGGATTATACAATTGAATTATATCAATATAATCTGTTTTTAAATTCTTTTTAATATTTTCAATTTGAGCACTAATATTTTTTTTTTTGGAAATTTAGTTTTTTATTAAAGCTGACACAACCTACTTTACTCGATATTATTATTTTTTCTCTTATTTTATGTATGAATTTTCCTAAATATTTTTCACTTAGTCCATAAACAGGCGCCGTGTCAAAAAAATTAATTTTTTTTTTTAACGCTTCTTCTAATATTGTGTATATATTTTTTTCATTAAGTCTATCATACGATTTTATTTTAGAATTCTCTCCGCTTAGAGACCAAGTGCCTAGGCAAATCTTACTGAATTTATTGTTATTGTTATTAAAATATTGCATAACGTCTTATGAAGTATTTTAAAAAAAAAAAATTTGTTTTTTCGAATAAAGTATACAAAGTTTATAGAAATGAGATTAAATCAAAGGATTTTTATGTCAAAGATTATCTATCAATAGATCCAAAAAATAAAAATAAGCAAGGTTTTACTGGAGTTACAATTGTACCAAGTTTTAGGAACGAATTTTATTTGATGAGAGTTTTTAGCCCAATAATTAATAAATTCTTATTATCTTTACCCCAAGGCTTTGTTGAAAAAAAAGAGAGTTTATTTATAAGTGCAAGGAGAGAACTTTGTGAAGAGTTAGGTGTAGATAAGAAAAATATTTTATTCTCATACATAAATACTATTTATCCATTTAGTAGTCTAATAAATGGCAAAATGGCTATTTTCTCAGCACAACTAAATAAAAAAATTTTGACAAAAAAAAAAATTTCTGAAATAGGTGAAGGTAAAATTCAAATATTTACTAAAAAAAAATTGCAACTTTTACTAAAAAAACCAATTAAATTTGATATGATAACTTTTTCATCTTTAATGCATTTCTTTTATAATTCAGGATATGATAATTAGCAGAACACCATTTAGAATCTCTTTTTTTGGGGGAGGGACTGACTTTCCAATTTGGTATAAAAGTAATTCATCGAAAGTAATAAATGTTGCAATAAACAAATATTGTTATGTGAATGTAAGGAAATTGCCACCATTTTTCAAATATAAATTTAGGCTTAGATATCATCAAACAGAGGAGGTCAAATTAATTAATAAAATTCAACATCCTACTGTTAGAGAAAGTCTAAAGTTTTTAAAATACAATGATCACTTCGAAATGATACATAATGCTGATTTACCTGCTCAATCAGGACTAGGTGCAAGTTCTAGTTTTTGTGTAGGATTACTCAACTGTTTGCACGCACTTAATAATAGATATGTTTCAAAAAAAAATTTAGCCAACCAAGCAATTTTTATAGAGCAAAATTTAGTAAAAGATTATGTTGGTTCACAAGATCAAGTTGCTGCATCATTTGGTGGTTTTAATGTAATAGATTTTTACGGAAATAATTACAAAGTTAACCAAATTCCATTAAGTTATAAAAATGTGAAAAAATTACAAGAAAGTTTATTATTAGTATTTTCTGGCTTCTCTCGATCTGCTTCAAAAGTTGAAAAAAAAAAGATTAAAAGGTTTTCTAAGAATATTTCTTATTTAAATGAAATAAATAAAATTTCACATGATGCTGAAGAGCTTATCCGTAATTCAAAAAATATACTAAGTGATTTTGCGGAACTTCTAAATAAGCATTGGTATTATAAGAAAAAACTAACTGAATCAGTTTCTAATTCTACAATAAACAACCTTATAAATTTAGGTTTAAAGAATGGTGCTGAAGGAGCAAAAATTTTAGGTGCTGGTGATGGTGGGTTTATTCTATTTTTAACAGATAAAAGAAATATTTCGAAACTTAAAAAAAAATTTTCTAATAAATTATCATTAGATCTAAATTTTGATTCTACTGGATCACAAATAATATATTTTTCTGAAAATGAGTAATTTTTTTAACCTATTAATTAAAAATAATCTAACTATAATTGAGTTAAATCAATTAGGGAATTTTTTGAAACTAAACCAAATATTAACTTGTAATTATAAAGTTAATGTCAAATAATAGAAAATTTAAGCGATGTTTTATTACTGGAATTACAGGTTCAGCTGGCTCCTTTTTAGGGGAATATATTTTAAAAAAAGATAGTAAAATTAAAATTTTTGGAACTTTTAGAAATAAAAATAAACTCAAATATCTAAATAAGATTAAATCAAAAAGATTAAAATTAACTAAACTTAATTTACTTAATTATAAAAAATTAAAAAAATTTTTGATTTTATCAAAACCTGATTTAATATATCATTTTGCATCAGATGCTGATGTTAGAAAATCATTTGATTTACCACGTCAAGTGATTTTAAATAACAATAATATAACTCTAAATCTGTTGGAGGCAATTAGAGAAACTAATTTAAAGTCATTGATCATTATATGTAGTACTCCTGAAGTTTATGGAAATGTAGATAATAAGAATAAACCAATTATTGAGTCAGAAAAAATGAGCCCCCAAAGCCCTTACGCCGTTTCAAAGTGTTTTCAAGACCTATTATCTCAAGTTTATTATAAAAGCTATAAAATTGATATCATAATTACGAGAATGTTTTCTTACACTAACTCAAGAAGATTTACCTTATTTCAGTCAGCTTTTGCAAAACAAATTGTGGAAATAGAGAAGAATAAAATTAAGTATTTAAAGCATGGTAATTTAAAAAGTATAAGGACATTTATTGATATAGATGATGCAATGAATGCTTATTGGCTTACAGCTAAAAAAGGCAAAATTGGAGGAATATATAATATTGGAGGCAATGATACGGCAAGTGTAAGTGATGTTTTAAAAACTCTAATTTCCTTTTCAAAAAAAAAAATTTTAGTGAAAGAGGATAAAAAACTCCTTAGACCTGTAGATATCAATAAACAGTTACCAAATTCAAAAAAATTTAGAAATGATACTAAATGGAAACCGAAAGTAAGACTTTCAAGATCTCTTAAAAACCTTCTTAATGATATAAGAACAGATTTGTAATGAATAAAAAGCAAAGTATTTTAATCACAGGAGGGGCTGGATACATAGGTTCAATGTTATCCACTGAATTAGTAAAAATTGGCTATAAAGTCACTGTATTAGATAACCTTACTTACAAAAAAAATTCTTTATCTCATTTAAAAAACAAAAAAAATTTCAGACTTATAGTTGGAAGTGTTTTAAATAAGTCGTTAATAAAAAGATCAATTAAAAATCATGATTTTATTATACCTTTGGCTGGCCTTGTGGGTGCTCCCTTGTGTGATAAATTTCCAAAACTTGCAAGATTAGTAAACTTAGAATCAGTGATTTTTATGAGAAAATGTTTAGAAAAAAATCAAAAAGTTATATTTGCAACAACAAATTCAGGTTACGGTGTAGGAAAAAAAAATAAGTTTTGCACTGAAAGATCCAAATTAAATCCAATTTCTTTATATGGAAGAACAAAAGTTCAAGCGGAAAAAGAAGTTATGAAATTCAAAAATAGTATTTCTTTTAGGTTAGCAACAGTTTTTGGAAAATCTTTTAGAATGAGAACTGATTTATTGGTAAATAATTTTGTCTGGGAGGCAATGAAAACTAAAAAATTAACGCTATTTGAGCCACATTTTAGAAGAAATTATATTCACGTAAAAGACATAGTTAAAGTTTTTGTATTTGCTATTAATAATTTTTATAAGATGAGGTCAAATGTTTACAATGTTGGCTTATCAAGCGCTAACCTTACAAAATTATCATTAGCTAAAAAGATAAAAAAACAAATAAAAGGTTTAAGAATTCAGATAAATAATAATCAAAAAGATCCGGATAAAAGAGATTATTTTGTAAGCAATAAAAAAATTGAAAAAAAAGTTTTCAAAGCAAAATTTACAATAGAAAATGGTATAACCGAATTGTTAAAAACATATAAGTCAGATAAGTTTAAAATTTTAAATAATTATTAAACTAAAAATGATTGAAGTTAATCAAGCAGTTATATTTGTAGGTGGCTTAGGTACAAGACTTGGAAAATTAACAAGAAGAATTCCCAAGCCATTAATTAAAGTTTGTAAAAAACCCTTTATCGAACATTTAATCTTATTTTTTGCAAGACAAGGGATTAAAGAAATAATTTTACTTTCAGGTTATAAAAAGAAATTATTTAAAAAAAGATATCATAACAAAATTTTTTTCAATACAACAAAAGTAAAATGTTGTGAGGAGGTTAAATCTTTAGGAACTGGTGGTGCACTATTAAATGCTAAGAAATTATTAAAAGAAAACTTCTTTTTATGTAACGGCGATACATATTTTGATTTTAATCTTCAAGATTTACCATTAAATATAAAAAAAATTCTTTGATCAAATTAGCCGTAGCAAAAATAAATAGTGATAATAATAGATTTTTATCAATTCAAACTAATAAAGGTAAGATTTTGAATTTTACTAAAGAAAAAAAAAATACAAAACTAATTAATAGTGGTTATTATTTTGTAAAAAAAAAATTATTAACAAAGATAAAAAAAAAAATTTGCTCATTGGAAGAAGATATTTTTCCTGAACTTATCAAAGAAAAAAAAATTGAGGCAAAACCTTATGTTCAAAAATTGAATAAATTTATTGATATAGGTGTTCCAAAAGATTTAAAAAATTCAGAGAAATTTATGCAGGGAATTAAAAAAAGAAAAGCCATTTTTTTGGATCGAGATGGTGTTATCAATAAAGATTTTGGTTATGTGCATAGTAAAAATAAGATCTTGTGGAGAAAAAATATCTTTAAATTTATGAATTGTTTAAAAAATAAAAATTTTTTAGTTTTTGTAGTTACAAATCAATCTGGAATTGGAAGGGGATACTATACAGAAAAAGATTTGAAAATTTTACACAATTGGATGAACTCAATTTTTTTAAAAAACGGATCATATGTAGATAAGTTTTATTATAGCCCTTATTACCAGTTCTCAAAGTTTAATAAATTTAGAAAGAATAAAAGTTATAGAAAACCAAATACTGGTCTTTTTAAGTTGGCTAAAAAGGAATTCAATTTTATTATTAATAAAAGTTATATGATAGGCGATAGCATTTCTGATATTGAGTTTGCAAGAAATTGTGACCTAATAGGCTTTAAATTAAATTTTTCGGATGATATTATTAAATTATTAAATAAATTGAATTAATGAGAAAAATTAGAAACGAATTAACTGATCATCAAGAGGTTTTAAAAAAAAATTTTCAATTGATTGAAAAAAGTGTAATAGAAATTTCAAAAATTATTAAAAAAACTATTAAAAAAAAAGGGATAATTTATATGGCTGGAAACGGAGGCAGTGCAACTGATAGTCAACATTTTGTTGCTGAACTAATAGGCAGGTACAAAAAAAGCAGAAAGCCATACAGCTCAGTATCACTATCATCAGATATAGGCACTATTACTTGTATTGCAAATGATTTTGGATATGAGAATATATTTTCAAGACAATTAGAAGCTCTAGGTAAAAGAAATGATCTTTTAATTGCATTTTCAACCTCTGGAAATAGCAAGAATATAATAAATTTGTTAAAAACTTCAAAAAAAAAAAAAATCTTTTCTATATGTTTATTGGGAAATAAAGGAGGACAATCAAAAAATCTTTGTGATTATCCAGTAATTATTAGTTCAATGAGCACTGCTAGGATTCAAGAAATGCATCAAATCATATACCACAATGTATGCAGCTTAATTGATTAGAAAAGAAAGTTATTTTGCAACTTTTTCTATAAAAATTTTTGAAACATATTTGTTTTCTAACGCACTTTCCAATTCTAATTTATTTATTGATCCAGAAATTAATGATTTTTTAAATAAAGTTTGAATTTTTTCAGAAACATCATTGTTAGGATGTTTCATGTAAAAATTAGAAATTCCAGAGATATCGTAATTCATATTGAAAAGTTTTTTTAAGATCTGTTTTAATTTGTAAAATTTTGAGAGGTTTTCTTTTTGGAAATCAATCTTAAGACCTTCTTTCCAAGGTTGTGTTATTCTTTTTGATGTGTGGAGGAATAAAGTATCGTTTTTAATATTGTCATGCTGATTGAAAATAATCGGCAATGTAAAAATATTTGAAAAATATTTTTCTGCTGTCAAATTTATCAATTCTTTATAATCAATTTTGTGATTAAACAGGTCATTTAATATATCTTCATAACTCCAATCTATATTTACATTTTTTAAGAAAATTACCTCGCTTCTAAATTTATTATCTATCTGCGTACAAGCTATTTGAAAATTTTCTTCATTAAAAATTTTATTAATTTTATTTTTAGGATCTCGTAATGCAAATACATCTGGATCGATTATTAGACATTTCTGAGTATTATTTAGAGTAAAAGGCAAAAATCTTAACAATGTAAAAGACTGAAGATCATCAATAAACTTTGTTAATTTTCCGTTTCTTAAATATGTTAAATTTAATTTATTTTTTAAAAGTTCATTTTTTTCTAATTCTAAGATTTCAATATCCTTATAGCCTAATTGAGAAAATGAATAAGCAGCCACTTTGGCTGCTAATTTTTGAAATTTATTTGTACAAATGTAAATTTTCATATAAAAATGTAAAAATTTAATCTACATAAATTGTCTAATTATTCAAAATTAAAAAGATATCAAAATTTAGTTAAGAAGGGATATATCAAGACTAAATTTATTTCACATCAAAATATTTTTGATGATCTTGATAAAGTTATTAAAATTTCAAGGATAACCAATTTTAAGCAAAATCTTGATATCATCTTATATAAGTTATTAAATTATATTTGTAGTTTAAAAATTAGAAACAATTACCTATCAACAATTCATTACTGGATTTCATTATCTAACTCAAAAGATGTAATTGACCATAGATCTAAATATTTTTTAAAACCTAAATTTATTAAAAATCAAATTAATTTAGTTAGAACAAATTCATTAATTTCGTCTCTGTATCTAGTTTTTTCTATCCCAAATATAATATTTTTTAATGGGTTTCATAAAATGAATTCTTTTCATGAAATTAAAAAATTAAGCAATTTAAAAAATAAATGTTTATTTTATGAAAAGAACGAAAAGGCACTTTCATATAATCTTCAAAAATTTTTTTTAAAAAGAAATTTAAAAAAACTTATTTGTATTGATGACTATAGGGTAATCCAAACTCTTTTAGATGCATCTAATCCATTAAAGATTAAAACAGTAGCATACCAACATGGAAGATTTAATGAATTTCAGATTTGTCTTAAAGGAAAAACGTTTGATAAATTTATAGTGTGGAGCAAATTTTTTAAAAAAGAAATAATAAAAATTAATAAAGATTATGATAAAAATAAAGTTAAGGTTTTAAATTTCAGATTCAAAAAACTTAAAACCAAGAAAAATAGTGATAATATTATATACTTATGTGAACAGAAAGTTCCAATTCAGCAAATCATTAAAGATATAAGATTACTTTGTAGAATTTTACCAAATAAAAAGATTTTTATCAGAATAAGAGGAGAGTTAAATTATCCACAAAATTTTCTAAATTTATTAAATATAAAAAGAATAAGTATTTTAAAAGAAAATTCTTTATATGAAGCAGTTCGTAATAATAATATTAAATATTTAATTGCATATTACTCAACAGCATTATTAGAAGTATCACTTTATAATGTTTATCCCCTTATGTTAATTGATGATAATTTTCATTTAAAAGATTATTTAAAAAAAAAAACTGTATTTAAATTACAAAAAATAGAAAATTTTAAAGTTTTGAAAAAACAATTACATACTCAAAAAAGTAAAAATAAGTTAGAGAAAATAAAAACAAAAATTTGGTATTAACTAAAATTAAATTATGTGTGGAATAATTTGCATATCAAAAAAATTTAATCATAAATTAAATCAAACTTTCAATTTATTAAAACATAGAGGTCCCGATTTTGAAAATTTCGTTTCAATTGACAATTTATCAATAGGTCATAATTTGTTACAAATAAGGGGTGAATTAAATTCATCCAAACAGCCAAGGTTTGCAAAAAATAAAAAGTATATTTTAGCATTTAACGGGCAAATATATAATACAGAAGAATTAAAAAAAAATTTTTCCATAGACTCAAGCACAGATCTTGATACTGAAATTATAGTTCAATTAATCAACCAGGTTGGTTTAAAATTCATAAAATATATAAAAGGAATGTTTGCGATTTTAATCTATGATACCCATCAAAAAAAAATTCATTTATTCAGGGATCCATCAGGTCAAAAACATTTATATTATTATGTTAATAACGAAAATGTTATTATATGCTCAGAAATTAAGCCTATATACAGCATATTAGAAAGCTCTGATTTTGATAATGAAAATTTAGTATCAAATTTAATCCTAGGTTATCCTCTGAATGATACTACGTTATTCAAAAATATATACAGAGTTTTACCAGGTGAGCAAGTTGTAATAGATGAGAAAAAAAAAATTTTTAAAAGCTTTTTTAGACAAATTAAAAATGATTTTCATACAGCGGATCCTCAAAGTGTAATACAAAAAACAATAAAAAATCATTTACTTACCAAAAAAAAAATTGCTTTAAACTTAAGTGGTGGGCTAGATTCTAATATAATTTTATATGAAGCATTAAAATTTAAATCAGATATTTCTACATTTTCTACTCATTTCGAATCTAATGATGAGATTTATAATCACGATTATAATCTGGCAAAAAAAATTAGTAATCACTATGGAATAAATCTATATACAACTAATGTAAACTTTAACGATTATCTTTATAATTTTGAGAAATCTTTTTCTTGTATAGAGGAAATAAACAGAAACATGAATAATCCTGCTTATTATTTAAATTACATTAACCAAAAAAATAATGGTTATAGATCAATACTTTCTGGTGATGGAGGAGATGAGGTATTTATTGGATATGAATATTATAGAAGAACAGGTTTAAAAAAAAAATTTTTAGACTTATTTAAAATATCAAAAATTTTATCTACTTTTTTATGGTTTAAAGAATATATCCGATATGAAACACCAAATTTGTTTCTCAAAAATAATTATTTTAATTTGATTACTAAAAGGTTCCTAACATTTCAAAATAGCTTACTATCAAAAAAATTTTACAAAAATTTTTATGACTCAAATTTAGAACACACTTCAAAATACTTCTGTTTTTTAGATCAGTTCAATTGGCTACCTAATGAAACTTTTTTGAGGGCAGATAAGTTAGGAATGAGGAATAATTTAGAGGCAAGATCTCCCTTCGCTGATTTAGACTTAAGAAGATATTTTTTTGAAAGAATGCAAAAAGCCAAGTTTTTAGAAAAAAATAATAAACCAGAAATAAGAAAAATTTATCAAGATAAACTGCATCCTATTATTTCTAACAATGTTTTAAAGACCGGTTGGACTATCCCAAGAGATTGGTTAACCAGAAATGAGTTTGTGGAAAAAGTAATAAGCTTAATTCCAGACCAAGATTGTGATATTTTTAGATGGAGTATTTTAAAAAATACTATAAAAAAAAATAAACTTACTTTATTAAACAAAAATATTTATAGTTTAATATCTTTATCAATTATAAAAAAAAAACTTAATGAAAAAAAAAATTATTAAACCCTGTGTCGTTGGATTAGGTTATGTAGGATTACCTTTATTTTTAAAATTACAAAAAAAAATAGAAACAATCGGATATGATATTAATAAATCAAGAGTAGCAGAATTGAATACAAAAAAAGATAGAAACAATGAATTCAATAAAAATAATTTGATATTAGACAAAAGATCCTTTTTCACCTATAAAAAAAATTTTCTTAAAAACTGTAATTTTTTTATTATTGCAGTTCCAACTCCTGTTTTAAAAAATAATAAACCAGATTTAACTTTTCTAAAAAAAAGTTGTGAAACAATTGGAAAATCTTTAAATAAAGGTGATATAGTTTTTTTCGAGTCTACTGTTTATCCAGGAATTACTGAAAATTACTGTGGAAAAATTTTACAAAATGTAAGTGGTTTAAAGTTAGATAAAGATTTTTTTGTAGGATATTCTCCTGAGCGAATTAACCCTGGAGATAAAAATCACTCAATTGATAAAATTGTAAAAATTGTTTCAGCAAACAAAAAATATGCTTTAAAAATTGGTAAAAATGTTTATCAGAAAGTAACAAAAAAAGTTATAGTCAATAAGAGCATTAAAGAGGCAGAAAGTGCAAAAGTTATTGAAAATATTCAAAGAGATTTAAATATAGGATTAATGAATGAAATTTATAAAGTTTGCTTAAATTCAAAAATAAACTTTTCAAACGTAATTAAATTATCATCTACAAAATGGAATTTTCAAAGATTTAACCCTGGTCTAGTAGGTGGACATTGTTTGCCAGTAGATCCGTATTATTATTCTCATTTTGCGAAATCACACGGAATATCGACTGAAATTCTTTTAGCTGGAAGAAGGGTCAATAACTCAATGTTTAAATTTATTTTTAAAAAATTAAATAATGATTTAAAAAAAAAAAATCTTAAACTAAAAGAGTCAAAAATTTTAATTCTAGGTTTATCTTATAAAAAGAATGTTTCAGATTTAAGAAATTCCTATGTAATTAAACTTGCTGAACTAATAAAGAAAAATTCTTTAAAGTTAGATATTTATGATCCTTTGATCTCATCATTAAAAGTAAAAAGATTAAATATAATTCGAAAAATGAAACCAGAAAAATATGACATAATTATAAACGCAGTAAATCACGATGTTTTTAAAGATAAAATTTTAATGATTAAAAAGAAAAAATTAAATTATATTGAGTTATTTTAGATATTGAAAAATTTTTTTTATATAACTGATTTATTTTTACCTTCCAATAAAGCCCAAGCGGTACATATATTTAAAATGTTGGATAATTTTCAAGAATTTTCAGATAATGTAATCTTGATTTGTCCATTTAATCAAAAAAAAATGAATATTAAAAAAGTCTATAATTTACATAGTAAAAAAAAAATAACTATTATTTCAATTTTTAAAAAAAAAATTGTGAATTCATTTTTTAAAAGAATGATATTTGCTTTTAAAACTGCTAGCTATCTTAAAGAGAAAAAAGGTATAATTCTTACTAGAAGCTTAGTATCGAGTTTTGTTTTTTCGATTTTTAATATTGATCATTTCTTAGAAATACATCAAGAAATTAAAGGTTTTACAAAATTATTAATGATTGATTTGAATTATATTAATTCAAAAAATATTATTAAAATAATCTTTATTTCAAAGGGACTAAAAAATTTTTATTCATCAAAAAAAACTAATAATATTATTTTACACGACGCATGTGAAACACGCGATTTTTATAAAAAGAAGCCATCTAAAGTTATTAAAAATATTTATTATATTGGAAGTTTTTATAAAGGGCGAGGTATAGAATTAATTGAAAAGCTTGCTTTAAAAATGAAAGATTTTAATTTTTATGCATACGGAATGAGAGATGAAAAAAAAATATCTACTAAAAATTTAAAATTTTTTAAAATTGTTAATTATTCAAAAGTTGGTAAAGTTTTAAAAAAAGCTGATTTATTACTGATGCCATATCAGTCTAAAATTTCTATTAATTCAAAAAATTTTAATGATGAAATATCAAAATTTATTTCACCTTTAAAAATGTTCGAATATTTGGCAACTGGTATTCCAATAATTTCATCAAATATTAAAGTTTTGAGAGAGAAATTGATACATAATCAAAATTGCTTAATGGTAAGTGAATATGAAGATGTAAATGATTGGATTGTATCGATAAAAAAATTAAAAAATAATTTTAGTTTGAGAAAAAAAATTTATGTAAATGCAGTTAAAACCGCATCAAAAAATACTTGGAGAATTAGAGTTAAAAAGATTATTAAAATCCAAAAAGAATTTTATTCATAATGGTAAAAATTGGTATTTTAAATAAAGGTCCTATTTTTAATTGGGGACATAATTTTGGATACTGGTATTTTTTAAGATATTTCAACAAAGAATTGGCTGAAAAAGGATATGATATTAAATTTTTTAGAAATATTAATAAAGAATTTATTAAGTCAGATTTAATAATAGTTAATAGTAGAATTTATACTGATACAAAACTCAACTTATTTAAAAGGAAATTTAATTTAAAATTAAATCATAATTTTTTAGATCCTTTAAAAAGATTGTATAAGAAGAATCCTAATATAGTTTGGTTAGATCTTAGTGATAGCGCTGGAAATACTCAATTTGAAGTCTTACCTTATGTTAAAAAATATGTAAAAAAACAATTTTACAAAGACAAATCTTTATATAAAAAAAATTTTTTTAGAAATAGATTTTATGCTGATTACTATCAAAAAAATTATAATTTGGAAAATACGAGTAAACAAAAATTTACAAAATTAAGTGATGAATTTTCAGAAAAACTTGTTTTAGGTTGGAATATTGGTGTTGGTAATTATTTTGAGATTTTGAAATACAATAAATTTTTAAAACTAAAATGTATTCTCAAGGCTACTAATTGTTCGAATCACAAAGATCTATTCAAATATACTCTTGGATATTATGATGAAAAAATAAGGAAAAATGATGTTTTTTTTAGATTTAATCTGAGAGATAATATAAAAAAAATTTCTATCCATTATCAAAGAAAAAAAGTTAACGAAATACTAACTAAACATTATGGAATAATAAATGCAAAAAGACTCTCGCATAGAGATTTTTTATTTTCATTAAAAAATTCAAAAATTTCTGTGGGTGCTTTTGGATGGGGTGAAGTTTGTTATAGAGAATTTGAGGCTATAAAAATGGGAGCTGCAGTTTTATTTCCTAACATGAATAATATAGAGACCTGGCCAAATATTTATAAAGACAGGATTACATATCTTAGTTATGATTATAATATGAGTAATCTTTTAAATAAAATTAATGAACTTCTTGAAGATAATGAGTTAAGAAATACTTTAGTAAAAAATTCTCAGAAAGTTTGTAAATCTGTCTATGATAATGAAGGTTTAAATTTTTTAATTAATTTTTTTAAAAAAATTACAAATTAAATTATTTTTTTATATGCAATCTACTTGCGTAATCAATTCTATGAAACCATAAAAAATCTTTTTCTAAATTGAAATATTCATCAACTGCTTTCCTAGAGCCTTGCCAATGACCATAATCATCGATGATCAATACACCACCTCTACTTAGTCTTGGATATAAAATTTCTAACTCTTTTTTCGTAGACTCATAAAAATCAGTATCTAATCTTAATAATGAAATTGATTGTGGTAAGTTTTCTTCATACATTAAGGTTTCCTCAACTTTGCCTTTTATAAAATTAAAATTTTTATAATCATCTTTAAAAAATTTACTTACATTATTTTTAACTTCATCAATATTTGAAAAGCACCACTTTAAGTCTTTTTTTTTATAATTTTGATAAATTTTTTCTGCATTTATATCTTTTAAATCGAAGTCTTCTTTACTAGGTTCAGGCATCCCCTCAAATGTGTCAAATGCAAATATTTTTTTTTCTAAATTAAGTTTATCAATTATCTTTTTAAATAAAATTAAATTTCCTCCTCTCCAAACTCCACATTCAACAATATCGCCTTTAATATCATTTTCTTTTATATGTTTTAATGACTGAATTATTGCCCAATGATTTGCAGGTGTACTCATAGAGAAATTTGTAATTTCTTTTAAAATTTTCAATTCATCATTCGAGATCTCAGCAATACGATGCTCATTTCTTTTATACCATGAGTTTGCGTGTTCAATTTTAAAATTATATCTGTTTAGAAAATTTTTAATAGCTTCAGATATCTTGTTCATAAATTTATTAAATCTAAATAAGACTTTTTAATTCATAAAATTATGAAATGAAAGTATTTAATATTATTAAGACAGCATTAGATGTTATCAAAAACTTTATTATAATCTTGAACATTTTTACTTAATAAAAAATTTTCTAATTTGTGTCGATGATTTCTATATTTATATTTGTAATTAATAAAATTTTTTATTATTTTTTTAATTTTTAAAGATAAATCGTATTCATTATCTGATATGAATAACTCACCAGATTTTCCATTGGATAGAATTTCTTTATTTCCGCCAGGACAATCAGATGCCAAAACAACAAGATCGTTATTAAGTGCTTCTATTATAGAATTGCTACAACCTTCAAAAAAAGAGGAAGATATTAAAATATTAAACTTTTTCATTTCTTTTATTACGTTTTTAGTATGACTTTTAAAAAAAACTCTATTCTTTAAATTCAGACTATCAACCAACTTCGTTAATTTTTCTTTTAGTTTTCCATTTCCGTATATCGTTAGAGATAGATTGATATTTTCTAAATATCCAAAAGATTTTATTGCACATTCTAAATTTTTTTCTACCGATAACCTACTGAAGCAAACTGCTTTAAGTTTTTTTGGATTTTCTATAAATTTTTTTGGCTTTAATCTTTTTATAATCGCTGGAGGATAAATTACTTTAATTTTTTTTTTTAGATTATTAGGAAAGCCATTTTTTATTCCTTTTGAATTTACAATAATCATATCTGCCAAAGGATATGTACAATTTATTAAAAACTTAATTATCTTTTTCTTAAAAAAATCTTTAATTGAAAAAGATATATTTAATTCTTCTAATGGTGTCCTTTCAACTAGAACAATTTTAAGATTGTTAATTTTTTTTGCTAAAAGAGCAAGAATAATATTATTATAATGAATATTCGAGATTAATATATTTTTACGATCTTTATTTAATTTTTTTTTTAATAATTTTTTTATATCTTCTATTGAAAAAAAAAGCCTTTTATTTTTAAGTTCATAAACATCAATTTTTTTTTTTTTCAAAATTTTAGAATAAGCACACTTTCCTAAGCTTATTATTGAAATATTATATTTTTTGGGAGGTAAATTTAAACATAACTTGGATATTGAATTTCCAGCACCACCAAAGGAAAAATCAGACATAAAAAAAATTAAGTTTTTTTTCATAACCTTCTTATTTCTTTGTAATATTTTTCCAAATTTTTTTTTTCACTAAATCTATATAGATTTTTATAGCCAATTTTAATTTTATCTCTAATTTCAATTGAATTTTTTTTAGAAATAAATTTTAAAATATTTTTTTTTAAATCTTTATAGTTATTATTATTAAAAAGGTAGCCTGCATTTCCATTTTTAAGAATTTCTTTTGGACCAGTAGGACAATCAGAAGAAATTATAAATTTCTTTAGAATCTGTGCCTCTATCAAAACATTTGGTAATCCTTCAAATTTAGAACTAAGTATAAAAACATCACATTTTTTTAAAAATTTTTTTGAATTTGAAATATTATTAATAATTTGAATTTTTTTTTGTAAATTATTATTAGATATATATCTTTTTAAAACTATATTTTTTGAGCCATTTCCAACTATAGTGAGTTTATAATTAATATTATTAATTTCATTAAAGGCTTTAAGCAAGATAATTTGATTTTTTTGATCGGTAAGTCTAGCAATATTCAAAAAATTAATTACACCCTTTTTTTTTATTTTTTTAAATTTTTCAATTTTTGAAAGCTTTTCTTTGAATGATGGATTGTAAATCATAATTGGCATTACTTTGAATGTTTCAAAAAATTTTTTTTTAAATTCACGACTATTGACTATTATTTTATCGGCTAGATTATATATCTTTTGAAATAATTTTAATTTTAATTGATTTGAGATATAATAATTTGGAGCTGTATTTGATCTAGCAATTATTTTATTTTTTGTAAACTTAGCTAATAAAATGAAATATAAATTTGACTGAAATGAAACAAATATTAAATTCTGTTGTAACCCGAATTTAAGAAAATAATTTATTATACAGAATAGTACCTTTGTAAAATACGGTAAATTAAAACTGCTTAAAAATTCAATACTAATAATTTTTACTTTCTTTGAGAATTTTTTATTTATATGTTTCCTGTCAAAAGTGATTATTGATACATCTTCACTCTTATGAGAAAAGAAATTGGCTACTTTGAATAAATTTTTTTCAACACCGCCAATTTCAATAGATGGACAAAAAAAAATTATTTTTTTTTTCATATATGTATGAATTTTTAATATCAAATAATTGACATATTTCTAATATTATTTCTTTAATATATTATAAATACTTATTTTAATTTAGTATAAATAAATTATGCATCTTTCAGTAATTCTTCCTTATTTTAAAAAAAAAAAATATATTAAACAAACTTTAAATTCGATTATAAATCAAACTTTTAAAAGACATGAGTTAATTATTGTTTATGATCAAGTTGATAAATCAGATATCCCGTACATTAAAGGAATTCTAAAAAATAGAATTAAATATAAAATTATAGAAAATAGATATAATTTAGGAGCGGGTAAATCTAGAAATATAGGTATAAAAAGATCAAAATCAAAATATATAGCATTTTGTGATGCCGATGACTTGTGGCACAAAAAAAAATCAGAAATTCAATTAAAGACAATGAAAGAAAACAAATTAAATTTTTCTCACACTGATTATGATTTAATTAATAAAAGAAATAAGATCATAGGACATATGAAAGTTAAAAAAAATTTAAACTATAACGATTTACTAAAATCATGTGATATTGCATCCTCTTCAGTAATAATTGAACGCTCAATATTAAAAAAATCATTTAAGTTTGGTGATACAAAAACTAAAGAAGATTTTTCACTCTGGTTAAGAATATCTAAAAGTAATAAGATTTATGGTATCAATAAAAAACTCTTAAATTGGAGAAATGCTGAAAATTCTCTTTCTAGCAATATCAAGCAAAAATTTACTGATGCCTATACAGTTTTTAAAAATATTGAAAATCAAAATTTCATAATTACTGTTTTTTATGTGATCAGACTTTCGATTTATTATGTAATTAAAAGGGTTAAACAAAAAGTATCATGATTTTAATGTCTAAATTTCTTATTGGACTAGTATTACATTTTATAATTAATAAAATATTTCTTAAGTATGAATTATTACTTGATGATCCTAATTATTCCTCTCATAAAAAATTTATAAATAAATCAAATCATATCATTTTATCTGGTGGAACGGTTTTTTTCCTGCTATTCTTTTTTTTTTCTGACATAAGTATTAATTTTAAAATATTTATCTTTTTAATTTTTACTATTGGAATAATTTCTGATTTAAAAATATTAAACTTACCTTCAATAAGATTATTATTTCAATTTCTAGTTACAACTATCTTTGTCTATTTAATGGATATGGGCATATATTTTACCGATTTAAAGTATCTGGATTTAATTTTAGATTATAAGTTTTTTGGTATTCTATTTTCAGTATTGTGTTTTCTAGTTTTAATTAATGGATCCAATTTTTTGGATGGGTTGAACACATTAGTAATTGGTTATTATATCTTAGTTCTTTTAAGTTTAGTTTTTTTAACTAATTTTTTTAATATTAATTATGATTTAGTTTTTGTTTTAAATTCCATTACAATTTTATTAGTTTTATTGGTGTTTAATTTTTTTAATAAAAGTTTTATCGGTGATGCTGGAGCATATTCTATTTCATGTCTTGTAGGATTTGTTTGCATTGATTTTTATAAAAATACGCAGGAATTTTCTGCATTATTCATAGTAGTAATTTTATGGTATCCGGCATTTGAAACACTATTTTCTATAATAAGAAAGATAACTGGTAAATATAGCCCAGCTTTTGCTGATAACAAACATTTACATCATTATTTGTTTATTTTTATATACTCAAAATTTAAAAAAAACTATTTTTCAAATATTTTTGCGGCTAATTTAATAAATATTTACAATTTATTAATATTTTGTTTAGCTATTAGTAGCTATAAAAACTCGTATTTATTATTTTTAATCCTAATAGCAAATATTATGACCTATATTTGTTTATATAATGTTTTGAAAAATGAAAGATAAAATAGCATTTTGTATTTGTACTAATAATAGGAAGCAAAAGTTAAAAAAAAATTTATCCTCAATTAAAAATTTGAATGATTTTAAAAAATTTAATGTGGAAATAATCTTAATATCGAATGATAAATTAAATTATAAGAAAATTCTGAATTTTTTTAGTAAGAATTTAAAGATAAGATTTTTAAGAGAAAATATTTCAGGAGTTTCCTACTCAAGAAATAAAGTTTTAGAAATATTGAGAACTGAAAAATTAAGATATGTAGCTTTCATTGACGACGACTGCATAGTAAGTAAAAATTGGCTAGTTTCAATGACGAATATGTTAAAAAAAAAAAACGCAGACATAATCGCTGGTCCACAAATTTCAAAGTCAGATAATATATTTTTAAAATTGATGGAGAGGCATCAAACCCATGAAAAGAAAACTAATTGGGCTTCAACGAATAATGTTTTTTTAAAAGCTTCAGCTCTTGGAGATAAGATAATATTTTCAAATAAGCTTAATTATGTGGGTGGAGAAGATCAATTATTTTTTTTGAATTTAAATAAACTTGGAAAAAAAATTTTTTGGAACTCTGAAGCACCTGTATTCGAAATGAATAATAAGAAGAGAGAAAATTTAAGATGGTTTATTAAAAGAAATTTAAGATACGGGACTTCTGCAGTAATAATTTACAAATCACTATATGGAAATATAGTTGGTTATTTT
>MDTB01025870.1_pt1 | contig 26270 bp, 30 predicted proteins | sample 811161 | NCBI WGS metagenome assembly MDTB01 (sample SAMN05326650, study PRJNA326480) | marine metagenome | isolation source: seawater | place: Mediterranean Sea | collected 2009 | reverse complement strand
TGAAAACTAAGAAGCCTCCGGTATACAAACCATAAATCTTAGGAAGGTTTTGTATAAATCCACCTTTAAACATTAATCCTCCTTCTCTCCGAAACCAAATTCTTCGTCGATTTTTTCTTGTCTATTAGCGAACCAGAAAATTATAATAACAAACGCAAGAAGCGATCCTTGTGCTGTCATATAATAGGCTAGCGGATATCCTAGAAAAGTCGCCGAGTTGATTTCGTAACCGAAAAGGAAAATCACCATTGAAAAGAAAGCCCAAAGCACAAGTGTAATTAACATATGTGCTTTTGTTTTCTGCCAATGTTTTTCTTTATTTGACATATTTCCCCCTATTTTTACGTTAACGTAATTTTAATGATAGGATCTTACTCATCTAGACAGTAATTAAAAGTTAAAAAACTCATTATGAAGTGCTATAAAGCCTTTAAAATGAGGAAAAAAAACAACACAAATTTTTATACAACTTGAAATTGAATTTAAAATCGATAATCGAAACATTTGAGGCAGTTAGGGAATATGTATTTCCCCATCAAAAAATCAAGAATAAATTTAACACTATAAAAAATTTTAATGATTTAGAAAATTTTATTAAGGATAGATCTGCGTTTGTTACTCAAACAACTTTGTATGGTTATTTAAAAACAAGAATGGGATTAAAATATACAATGATGTTTAATGATGAAGTTTTTTTAGAATCAATCGACAAATCAAAATGGAATATTTTTGGCGAAGCTGTTTCTGATTTAACTCTCTATACATTATCAATTTTAATAAATAAAAAAAAAATTGAAAAAGCAGATGCCGAGAGTCTTTTTCAAAGTATTATAAATAGAGAAACTTCAAACGGAATGCCAAAAGATATAGCTGAAAACTTAAAAATGAATTTTCACGAAAAAATGAAAACTACAAATTTAAATTCTTATTGCAATGAAACACCATTCATATCGAGTGGATTAGCACTTTATAAATGGGCTCCTATAGCAGATGAATTAAAAGAGTTAGATAAAGAAATAGTTTTAAATTCGATAAAAAACAAATGGAATATTGTTATCTCTGACTTTGAAAAGTTATCTTTAAATTTTAATAATAATTAAATTTTATTTTGTCTATTTTCTATCAATGATTCAACAACACTAGGATCTGCAAGAGTTGTCGTGTCGCCGAGTTCATTATGTTCATTAGCAGCGATTTTTCTTAAAATTCTTCTCATAATTTTCCCGGATCTTGTTTTTGGCAAACCAGGAGAAAATTGTATTAAGTCAGGTGTTGCAATGGGGCCAATTTGTTTTCTAACCCAAAGTTTTAATTCTCTCTCAAGATCTCCATCTGGTTTTTCACCAGCGTTTAAAGTTACATAACAATATAAACCATTTCCTTTTATATCGTGGGGGTATCCAACTACAGCTGCTTCAGCAACCTTCGGATGAGCAACAAATGCGCTTTCAATTTCTGCTGTTCCAAGATTATGACCCGAAACTATTATCACATCATCAACTCTTCCTGTTATCCAATAGTAACCATCTTTATCTCTTCTACACCCATCACCGGTAAAATATTTCCCATCGAATTGAGAAAAGTAAGTATCAATGAATCTTTTATGATCTCCATAAACAGTTCTCATTTGCCCGGGCCATGATGAAGTCATACATAGCCGCCCTTTACATGCGCCTTTCAAAACTTTTCCTGCTTCATCTACTATAACAGGTTTTATGCCATAGAAAGGTTTAGTAGCGGATCCAGGTTTTAAATCTATTGCTCCAGGTTGAGGAGATATTAATATTCCTCCAGTTTCAGTTTGCCACCAAGTATCTACAATTGGACATTTAGAGTCACCAACAACCCTATAATACCACATCCAAGCCTCAGGATTTATCGGTTCGCCAACAGTTCCCAGCAATTTAAGAGTTTTCCTGCTTGTTTTGTTGACCGGCGCATCGCCCTCTTTCATCAAGGCTCTTATAGCTGTTGGAGCAGTATAAAAAATATTCACTTTATATTTATCTACGATCTGCCACCATCTAGAACTATCCGGATAGTTAGGAATACCCTCAAACATTATTGTTGTAGCTCCATTTGATAAAGGTCCGTAAATAATATAACTATGTCCAGTTACCCAACCTATATCTGCGGTACACCAATAAATATCTTTCGGCTTATAATCAAATATATATTGATGAGTCATAGACGCATAAACTAAGTATCCTCCAGTCGTGTGTAATACTCCTTTAGGTTTGCCTGTAGATCCCGAGGTGTATAAAATAAATAATGGATCTTCCGCATTCATTTCCTCTGGCTCACATTTATTTGAAACTTTCGAAGCAATTTCTTCATATGAGACGTCTCTTTCGTTGTCCCAATTAACTTGATTTCCGGTTCGTTTGACAACTAAACATTTTTTAACATCCGGACATTGTGTAAGTGCTTCATCAGCTATCTTTTTTAAAGGTATAATCTTTCCTCCTCTTACTCCCTCATCAGCTGTCACAAGAAAATCAGATTCACAATCATTAATTCTTGTGGCAATAGAGTCTGGAGAAAATCCACCAAAAATAATAGAGTGTATAGCACCAATTCTTGCGCATGCTAACATTATGTATGCTAACTCTGGAATCATTGTAAGGTATATTGTTACTCTATCACCTTTTTGAACCCCAATATTCCTAAGCACATTCGATGCTTTACAAACATTTTTATGTAATTCCTTATATGATATTTTCTTAGAGTCAGCCGGATCATCTCCCACCCAAATAATTGCTGTTTTATTTCCATTTTTCTTTAAGTGTCTATCAACACAATTAACGGAAGCGTTTAGCGAACCATCATAAAACCATTTAATTTTAACATCTTCTTTACTATATTTTACATCTTTTATTTTAGTGTAAGGTTTTATCCAAGTAATACGCTTACCCTCTTTTTTCCAAAAATTTTCATTGTCCTTAACTGACAAATTATATTTCTTCTTATATTTAGATTGATTGATTAAAGCTTGATTTGACCAATTATCAGAGACTTTTATTAAAATATTTCCATCATCGTCTTTTGTTAAAACTGATTTTTTAGATGAAGAACTTTTTTTAAATTTTCTTTTGAATTGCTTCTTTTTTCTAGATTTAATTCTTTTTCTAGATTTTTTGCTTTTTTTCTTTTTTCTTTTAGACAATTTTTTCTCCCCTCGTAATTATATTTTACCCATCTTATAAATAATTTTCCAGCATTTATAATCAATAGGCATAACTGATAATCTGCTCTGTTTTATTAGCGGAAGATGTGAAAACACACTATTTTTTTTAATTTTTTCAAGACTTATTGGATTTTTGAATTTTTCAACAAACCTAACCTGGACAGCCACAAATTGATATTTTTTGTCTGTTTTGTCTTTAAATGCTGGTTTAATGACCTTAATTACTCCAACTATTTCCTTTCCAATATTTGAATGATAAAAAAATCCTAGATCTCCTCTTCTCATTTTTTTTAGATTATTCGCTGCTTGATAATTTCTTACGCCATCCCAAGCCACACCTTTGACTCCTGCTTTTTCTTGTTGATCAATAGACCAAACATCTGGTTCAGATTTTAATAGCCAATACTTCATAATGATAAATATTATATTTTTAATCCAGGCCCTTTCATATACGGGGCCTTAGAGTCTAAAGGCCACCTAGATTTAACCTTAAAACTTAAGTCATCGATTAAATTAATTTTAAATCTTTGTATCCCAGCCCACGCAATCATAGCAGCATTATCACCACAAAATTTAGGGTTTGGGAAAATCGGATTAAAATTATTTTCAATTGCAATTTTTTTTAAATTTTCTCTTATAGTTTTATTAGCTGCGACTCCTCCCGCTATTACAAAACTTGAATTTTTTTTTGAAAAATTTTGAAATTGATTCATTGCAACCAAAGTTTTTTTAGTCAAAATATTGTTTACTGTCTTTTGAAATGAAGCAGCTAAATTTTTTCTTAAATTCAGATTTCCGTTTAATTTTTTTGACTCTCTTAAAACAGCAGTTTTCAAACCAGCGAATGAAAGATTACAACCTCCTTTATTTATAATTGGTTCTGGAAGTTTATAAAAATGCATATTTCCGTCACCTGCAAATTTTTCAAGAGCAGGTCCCCCAGGATAACCTAACCCAATTATTTTTGCTGTCTTATCAAAAGCTTCACCAAGAGCGTCATCTATTGTGGTACCCAATTGTTTATAACTATTTACGCCGTTAACTATTAGATATTGAGAATGACCTCCTGAAATTAGAAGTAATAAATAGGGAAATTGAATATTCTCCTCTAAAGTGGGACTTAAAGCGTGACCCTCTAGATGATTAACTGCAATAAAAGGTTTTTGTTTAAAGCCCGCTATAGATTTACCAATATTTAATCCAACTGAAAGACAGACGACTAATCCTGGACCAGCAGTTGCTGCAACTCCATCTATCATATCAAAGTCAAATTTACTTTCAGAAATTGCTTGATTAATTATAAAGTCGATATTTTCTACGTGTGAGCGAGCTGCGAGCTCTGGAACAACACCTCCAAATTTTTTATGCTCATTTACTTGGCTTGAAACTACACTAGATAGTATATTAGCCGTTCCATCGCTATTTTCTTGGACAATTGAAGCTGCTGTTTCGTCACAGCTAGTTTCGATACCTAAAAAAGTAAGTTTTTTTTTCATCAGATTAGATATTATAAAATATTAATTTAAATTAATAAATGGGAAATAAACTTATCATAGGCTCTAGGGGCAGCCGACTTTCTTTGGCTTATGCAAATATAGTTAAAGAAAAAATATTATCTATTAAAGATAATCAAACTGAAAAAGTTGAAATCAAAATAATCAAAACAACTGGAGACATGTTTCCAAAAAAAAAGATGTCTGAAATCGGTGGAAAAAATTTATTTTGTAAAAAAATTGAAGATCAACTTTTAAAAAAAAATATTGATATAGCAGTACATTCTTTAAAAGACATGGAAACAAATGAAAATAAAAAATTATTAATTGGGTCATATATAAAAAGAAATGATCCAAGGGACGCTCTTATTCAAATTTCAAAAAAGAAATTTTCTAAATTGAATAACTGTGTAATTGGAACTAGTTCAAGAAGAAGAGAGTTGCAATTTAATTTGATGAATAAGAATATTTACTTTAAAAACATTCGCGGAAATGTAGATTCAAGAGTTAAAAAAGTTTTAGACGGAAGTTATGACGGAGCAATACTTGCTTTAGCAGGTCTTAAAATATTAAAACTTGATAAGCATGTAACTGAAATTTTTTCAAAAAGAAAAATAATACCTGCAGCTGGACAAGGCGTTATAGCAGCACAATGTAGAAAAAATGATAATAAGATTAAAGCAATTTTACAAAAAATTAATCATCACAATACTGAGATTTGCTCCAAGGCAGAAAAAGGTTTGCTTAAATCAATAGGAGGTGATTGCCATACAGCTCTTGGAGCTTTGGCTGTGGTCAAAAAAAAAAAGTTAATAATTGAAGCAGAACTATTTTCAGACGATGGAACAAAATGTTATAGAATAAAAAAAAGTGGAAAAATAAATAATCCAAGCTCATTAGGTTTTAATACTGGAAAAAAGTTACTCGAATTGATTGGAAAACAATTTAAGAAAAAATTATGAATATTATTTTAACTAGACCTCTAATAGAAATTGAAGATTTAATGGGTAAATTATTTATTTCTGGTCACAAGATAATTCATATTCCTACACTTAAGATAACACCTGCAACTAATAAGAATGTGAATATTAAAAAATTTGATATCTTAATTTTTACGAGCGCTAATGCTATAAGAAATTTTAATTTCCTTGGTGAAAAGAACGATATCTCATGCTATTGTGTTGGAGCAATAACTGAAAAGATCGCTAGATTAAATGGTTTCACCAAAACTTATTCGGCTGGTGGCACAGTTAATGCCCTTAAAAACTTAATTACCAACTCGCCCGATATAAATAAAAAATCAAAGTTCGCTTATATCTGTGGAGACAATATTTCTTCTGAATTGGACAAAGATCTTAAAAATGAAGGCTTTAATGTTGAAAAAATCGTTAATTATTACTCTGAAAAAATAACAGAACTAAACGATGAAAACAAACGGCTTATTAAAGAATATCCACCAGACATTATTTTTGTTTATTCCCTTAGAAGTGCACAAAGCTTTAATGAAATAGTAAAGAACTATTCATTAAGCTCATTGATGACACAATCCTTAGTAAAGTGTATAAGTAAAAATATTTGTGACTTTTTAGAGAATGCAGGCTGGAGAAAATTAGAGACTTTCAATGCTGGCGATGAAATTCTCGAATTAGAAAACTATAAAAACAATGGAAACACTAGAAAATTTTAAAATTTTATTTTTAGACGTTTGGAACGATGGAATATCTGGCGTAAACATTTCAGAAATCTTGATAGCTCTTTTAATATTTTTATTTTTTCTTTTTTTAAGAGGAATTTTTGCAAAATTTGTAGTTAAGAGATTAGAAAAATACGTTTCTAAGTCCAGTAATAAATTTGATAATTCTCTAGTAAGCTCTATGGAAGGGCCTGCAAAATTTTTTCCAATTGTTTTAGGTTTTTTCATATCTACAACTTATCTTACTGTGGATGGAGGGGGCATGATCTTTCTTGATAAACTAAACAGATCTCTAATTACTATTTTAATTTTTTGGACCTTTCATCAAGCTATTGGTCCCTTGTCAGTTTTAATAAAGTCTATAGGAGATGTATTATCCAAAGATCTTATTGACTGGATAATTAAAGCTATTAAAATTTTAATTTTAATATTAGGAGCAGCCGCAGTTTTAGAGCTTTGGGGAATAAAGATTGGACCGATAATTGCTGGACTTGGATTATTTGGTGTAGCAGTAGCATTAGGAGCCCAGGATCTCTTTAAAAACTTAATTTCGGGAATACTTGTTTTAGTAGAAAAAAGATTTAAAGTCGGCGATTGGATCTATGTTGACGGTATAATTGAAGGGACTGTTGAAAGTATCGGGTTTAGATCAACTGTAGTAAGAAGATTTGATAAATCTTTAGCTACAATACCGAATTTTCAATTTGCAGAAAAGGCCGTTATTAATAATACTCAAATCACTAACAGAAGAATAAATTGGATTATAGGATTAGAGTATAGAACAAATTCTATTCAATTGAAAAATATAAAAAAAGAAATTGAAGACTATATAAAATCTAGCGAAGATTTCATTAAATCCAAAGAAACATTATTATCAGTAAAAGTTGATCAATTCGCAGCAAGCTCTATAGATATAAGATTAATTTGTTTTACTCAAACATCTCATTATAAAGAATGGTTAAATGTAAAAGATCGATTAGCTTTTGAGATAAAAAATATAGTAGAAAAAAATAAAGCCTCGTTTGCTTTCCCGAGTACATCTGTATATGTGGAGAAAAACAATTGAAATCACTTTTAATTCTTCTCGATAATATTATTTCTATTTATATCTGGGTACTTATAATAAATGCTATTATGAGTTGGCTCGTAGCTTTTAATATAATTAATACAGGAAATAGATTTGTTTATTCTATTCTTGATATCTCGTATAGGCTGACAGCTCCTCCCCTGAATTATATAAGAAGATTTATCCCCAATCTTGGCTCCATAGATATTTCACCAATTATTCTTATTTTGTTATTAATGTTTTTAAGAAATTTAGTTTTTGAATTTTTTGCACCTTCCTTATTTTAAAAATGATAATAAATGGAAAACTACAATCTGAAAAATTAAGAAAAAAAATTAAAAATGAAATATTATCTTTAAAAAGAAAAACAAAAAAAACACCAAAACTATCGGTTATTTTAATCGGAAATTATTTACCAAGTCAAATATATGTAAGAAATAAAGAAAAGATGGCAAAAGAAGTTGGAATGAAGTCCGAAATCATAAGATATCACTCAAATATTCCAGAGAAGACAATCATAAGTAAAATTATTCAATTAAATAAAAATAAAAATATCTCTGGCATTTTGGTACAGCTTCCTTTGCCCAAGCATATTAAAAAAGAAAACATTATTAATACAATCGATCCAAAAAAAGATGTGGATGGTTTTAATCCAATCAATGTTGGTAATTTAGCATCTGGTTATAATGCTATCGTACCTTGCACCCCACTAGGATGTTTAAAGTTAATTAAGAGCGTAAAAAAAAACTTATCCGGCAAACATGCTGTGATAATAGGTAGATCAAATTTAAATGGAAAACCTATGACTCAATTGCTTTTAAAAGAAAATTGTACTGTTACCATTGTTCACTCAAAAACAAAAAATTTGAAAACTCAATGTAGTCAAGCGGACATACTTATCGCAGCTGTTGGTGTACCGAAACTTGTAAAAAAAGATTGGGTAAAACGGGGATCGATAATAATTGATGTTGGAATAAATAAAGTAAAAGATAAAATTGTAGGTGATGTTGATTTTAAAATGGTTGTTAAAAAGGCTAGAGCAATTACTCCTGTTCCAGGTGGTGTTGGGCCCATGACAATTGCTTGTTTATTAAATAATACTTTAGAATGTTTTAAAGCTCGTTAGATTTTGATGAGTCTAATTTAAGTATTTTACTATTTCTAAAACGTATAATCACAGTCGCAGCAGCAACTATTAAAATAGCTAATGATATATAGATTAAATTTGTAGGATCCTGATCTTTATCTTGTAGAATTATGAATCTAGCCAAAGCTGTGATAGCTATGATCATTGGGTATGTAATTCTTACTGATCTAGTTTCCCAATAAGACCTCACCAGACCAATTACCTCTATGTAAATAAACATTAGAAGCAAGTCTGCTAAACTTATATTTTTATTAATGTACATCTTATGAATTTCTAAAAAAAAAGCTATTATTGTAGCTATCAAAACTATTAAAACTGCAACAAGTTGAATATTTCGAATCGTCGTATTCATGTTAATCTTTTAACAAATTTTTACTGTTTATGTAATTGTTTTGAGTGAAATTTAATGAATTTCTCTATTTTAGATTTTTTAAATGTTTTATTTTCCTCAAAAGAAACTTTCTTTAGCGAGTAAGCTTTGTTTTTAGATCTTCTTGATAAGATAGTAATATTTCCTTTATAAATTTTAAGCACTACCTCACCATTCACTTCATTTCTCTTTTTATCAACAATTTTCTGAAGATTTAATCTTTTCTTTGAAAACCAATATCCATTATAAACTAGTTCAGCATATTGAGGCATAATTCTCTCTTTTGCATGCATCGTATCTTTATCTAATGTAACAGATTCAATTGCTCTATGGGCAAAATATAAGATCGTACCTCCTGGAGTTTCATAAACTCCTCTTGATTTTATCCCAATAAATCTATTCTCTACCAGATCAACTCTACCTACTCCGTTAACCCCACCAATTTTATTCAATCTTTCTAAAAGCAGCTCTGGTTTATATTTTTTCCCATTTAAAGAAATTGGATCACTATTTCTAAAACCTATTTTAATTTTTACTGGTTTATTTTTTGCTCTCTCAGGTGAAATAGTTTTTTGATAAATAATTTCTGGAGCACCATTTCTTGGATCCTCAAGAATTTTTCCTTCTGTAGAAACATGAAATAAATTATCGTCAACTGAGAATGGGGGGGCTCCTCTTTTATCTTTAGGTATTGGGATATTATATCTCTTTGCATATTTGATAAGATCAGATCTGGATTGAAGCTCCCATTCTCTCCAGGGAGCTATAACTTTAATTTTTTTTCCAAAAAAAGCATAACCTAGTTCAAATCTTACTTGATCATTTCCTTTTCCTGTTGCTCCATGAGATACTGCAAAAGCTTTAAGTTTTTTTGCTATTTCTATTTGTCTTTTTGCTATCAACGGCCTAGCTATTGAGGTACCTAAAAGATAAATGCCTTCATAAACTGCGTGTGCTCTAATCATTGGGAATACATAGTCTTTAACAAAAATATTCTTTAAATCTTCAATTATGATTTTTTTTACACCAAGTTTTTTTGCGTTTTGAATTATTTTTTTTTTGTTTAGATCTTGACCTATATTGGAAGTATAGGCAATTATCTCTGCCTTGTAATTAATTTGTAGCCACTTAAGTATGATAGAGGTATCTAGACCTCCAGAATAGGCTAAAACAATTTTTTTCATTAGTTACAAACTTTTTTTGCTGTATTGTAAGCTTTGGTAAATCCCATCATAGAATAATGATCTGTAGTTTCGGCCCCATCAGTAGTTTTAGCTATTATCATAAGACTAGTCGCTCTTTTCATAATCTTTATCAAACTTTTTTCCTCTTTTTCATCAAGTAACCAAGCAAAATCATTTTGTGAAAAAAATGAAAAATTATTTTTACCTGACTTACCTGTAACTGAGGAAGTTTTATAATCGTGACCACTAGTCACGCTTATTTCATCTTTAATATTTTCATTAGGTCTAAAGCTTACAAAAATTCTTGATTCTTTTCTTTTTATAGAGCCTGGAGATCTTTTAACAGGTTTCGTCTGAGCAAAACAAACTTTCCCCTTGTCAGTTTGTATAGTATAGCTTTCCCAGTTTTTATATTTTCCGATAGATCTTGGAATATTTGCAAGAACTGAGCTAGTAAAAACTATGAAAAAAAAAATAAAAAAAACTTTTTTTATAACCATAAAGATCTTTTAATACTAAAGAGTATTTAATTCAATGGTTTGAATTATGGAGCTGGATTAGGATTATTACTATGAATAGTATTTATTTTTTCCAAGATTTCCGTGCCTAATTCAATATTAATACTTTCTATATTTTCCTTTAACTGGTCCATTGTTGTTGCCCCAATAATATTGCTTGTAACAAACGGTCTTGAAAAAACGAAAGCCTGAGCAAGTTGAGTGGCGGTTATCCCGCTTTCTTTTGCTAAATTATAATATTCCTCATAAGCTAGCAAAGCCTTTGAATTTCCATATCTTTCCCAACCCTTAAATAAAGCTTGTCTAGAATTTTTTGGCATCTGATTATTTCTGTATTTACCAGTAAGATAACCAGTGGCAAGCGGATAATAAGCTAATAAACCACACTTATCTCTGATAGATATTTCCGAAAGACCAATTTCATATGTTCTATTAGTTAAATTGTAAGGATTTTGTATTGACACCATCCTAGGTAAATTTTTATTCTTTGAAATATTTAAAAAATTTGACAGCCCAAACGCACTTTCGTTTGAGACACCAATATATCTAATTTTACCTTTTTTTATAAATTTTGATAAAGAAATAAGTATTGACTCAAAGTCATTCCATTTCCCCTCATTTTTTTGATGAACGTAACCAATTTGACCAAAGTTATTTACTGATCGTTCCGGCCAGTGTAATTGATAGAGATCTATGTAATCTGTCTTAAGCCTTTTTAAACTTCCATCAATTGCTGATTCAAGACTCTTTTCATCGTAATTATTTTTGCCATTCCTAATCCAATTACATCTTGGTCCCGCCACTTTTGTTGCTAAAATAATGTCTTGTCTATTTTTTTTACTCAAAAACCAATCTCCTATTATTTCTTCTGTTATGCCATATGTCTCTGCTTTGGGCGGAACAGAATATAATTCAGCAGTATCAAAAAAATTAACCCCTTTTTCTAAAGAGAAATTCATTTGTTCAAACGCATCTTTCTTTGAATTTTGTTCGCCCCAAGTCATAGTACCGAGACAAATTAGACTCACATCAATGTTAGTATTGCCCAATTTTTTAAATTTCATATGTTTTTCATCAATAAAAGCTTACTTTTAACGTATATTCAATATTGAAAAGATTAAAAAAAATATTATATTAGTCTTATGGTTTCAAATAGACAAACTCAAGCAGCAAAATCATCTTTATCTGAGGCAATTATTGATCAGGGCTTGAGAGCCTATATGCTTAAAGTTTATAATTATATGGCCTCTGGAGTTTTGCTCACAGGATTTGTGGCTTTGTTTCTTTTTAAAATGTCTGTTGTTTCCGGACCAGGAGGAGAGATATTAGGCCTAACTAACCTTGGAAACTCCCTTTATAATTCTCCATTGATGTGGGTCGTAATGCTCGCACCTCTTGGAGTAGTTTTTTATATGAGTTTTGGTATTGCAAAAATGAGTGTTTCAAAAGCTCAAACCGTTTTTTGGATTTTTGCAGCTTTGATGGGAGCCTCACTTTCTTCAATATTTTTAATTTATACTGGAGCCAGTATTACAAGAGTTTTCTTCATTACAGCTGGAACGTTCGGTGCGATGAGTATTTATGGATATACAACTAAAAGAGATTTAACAAAGCTGGGCTCTTTTTTAATGATGGGTCTTATTGGAATTATTATAGCTTCACTGGTAAATATTTTTCTTAAATCTTCTATGATGTATTTTGTTATTTCAATAATTGGAGTTTTAATTTTTGTAGGATTAACGGCTTACGATACCCAAAAAATAAAAAACATGTACTTAGCAAGCGATAGTGGAGAGCTCATGGGGAAAAAAGCAGTAATGGGTGCGCTTACACTCTACCTTGATTTTATAAATTTATTTATAATGCTACTTAGACTTTTTGGGCAAAGAAGATAATTACTTTACGAGTCTTAAATAATTCCAGCTTGTTTTATTAATCAATACTTTTAAATTTTCAGATTTTTGTATTATTTTTCCGTTTTTATCTTTAACAAGATATTTTTCACTAATATTTTTTGGACTTAAATTCTTTAAAATTCTTAAAAAAGGTTTTTCAGACGATCTTTTATAAATATCAAATGAAATTTCTTTGTAATTCGTCGACAGCCCATAATCCTTCCAGTCTCCATTGGAAACCATTTTAGCGTATAAATTTAAAATTGTTTTAAATTCCCTTCTTACAAAAAAAACTTTTTCATCTTTTTTTTACTATTGTTTATTACTAATTTAAGTTCTTTCATATTTTATATTTTTTAATCAATGGTAATTGTAAAGCCGTAAAAATGAAAGTTAAAGGTAAAATACCCCAGACTTTAAAACTAACCCAAAAACTTTCAGTTTGTGTCCTCCAAATTAATTCATTCAAACAAGCTAAAAAAAGAAAAAAAAATGCCCATCTATAATTTAATTTATTCCATCCCTTATCGTCTAGCTGTATTGTATTATTAAGCATAATTTTCAAAAAATTTTTATAAAAAACTTTTTTCCCAACTATTAAAATTAACGCAAATAATAAATTAATTATTGTCGGTTTTATATAAATAAAAATAGCATTATTGAAGTATATAGTTAAAAAACCAAAAACAGATATTATTACTGCACCTACCAATGGAACAACTGGAACTTTTTTGTCCAAAAGGTAAACTACTATTACTGCTATTAAAGTTGAAATAATCAGTGGCGGAATAGCAACAATTAAATTGTTTCCACTAGATTTATAGAAATAAAAAAAAACCACTAGTGGCCCAAAGTCTGTTAAAAACTTTAATAAAGACTTATTCACAATACATTTTTAACATAAAAAATTTATATGTAAAATTTATATATTGATTTTAACAAAAAAATTCTTATGTTTTAAATAATGCCAAATAAAAATACAGCCAAATTCTCTATTGGTGAAGTAGTAAAGCATAGACATTTTGATTTCAGGGGAGTTATTTATGATGTTGATTTTGAATTTAATAATTCTGAAGAGTGGTATCAATCAATACCAAAAGATGTGAGACCTAGAAAAGATCAACCTTTTTATCATTTGCTTGCAGAGAGTAATGATGTGACTTACGAGGCATATGTTTCAGAACAAAATCTTCTAGTTGACAACTCAAATGAACCCGTAAAGCATCCCTTGATAGAGGAAATTTTTGAAGGCAAAAAAGGTTCTTGTTATTTTAAGCCTTCCAACTGATTTAGACCTTTCGCCACAAATTTAACATTATTAGCTCAAATCTATGCCAGGAATATAAAGTAAATTTGTCCTGTTTGAGCCTAATTGAGAATTATTCATACTTCTTAACTCCCTCTCAATTCTCAGTTAGGCAAAAATGAACCTTCACATAGAATTAATACTGTAGTAATTAAATAAAATGTTTAGTTTTAACAAAATTTATTTTTTTATAGAAAATCTAATTAAATTTTTTAACTCTGTTTTATTCTTGTTAATTATAATTGGATTAACATTTTCATTGCTTTTGTCTCCGCCAGATTATTTACAAGGTGAAAATGTGAGAATAATGTACGTGCATGTTCCTGCTTCTTGGATAAGTCTGTCGTCGTTTGTGCTAATAGCTTTTTTGTCTATTATAAATTTTATTTTTAAAATAAAAAATCTTCATCTCATAAAAATATGTATAGCACCTATAGGTCTAATGTTTACATGTCTATCAATTGTTACAGGAGCGATATGGGGGCAACCGACGTGGGGTACTTGGTGGGCCTGGGATGCAAGATTGACCTCAATGCTCGTCTTAATGTTTTTCTATATTTTGCTTATTTTAAATTATAAATTTTTTGAAAAGGAAGAGACATCACAAAAAATTTCATCAATAATTTCTATTGTTGGATTAGTTAACATTCCTATTATTAAATATTCAGTGGAGTGGTGGACAACTCTACACCAGCCTGCAAGTATAAAATTATCTGGTTCAACCATACATTCAAGTATGCTTATTCCACTTTTATTGATGTTATTAGCTTTATTATCTTACTCTGCGCTAATTTTTCTGATGAAATATAAAACAGAAATCATTAAGATTAAGAAAAAAAACATAAAAAGATTATGATTGATAATTTACATCAAATTTTTAACTACGGTGTGTTCGTATGGTTAGCATTTGGAATAGTTATATTTTTTTGTGCAGTTTTGTACTTAAAAACTAGAAAAACTATGCTTAAATACGAGAAAGAATTTTCCGAAGAATTAGCAAAACTTTCAGTCACTGAAAAACAAAAAGTTATTAAAAGTTCAAAAATTGCTTCAAAAATTTTATTATCACATAAGAATATAATTTAAAGCATTTCTAAATGCTTACAAAAAAAGTTAAAAATAAATTAAAATTTACAATTTTTTTCTCATTTTTAGTTATCACGAGTTTTTTGTTTGTAAAATCTAATTTAGAAAAGAATTTTTTATATTTTAAAACTCCTACAGAAATTTCAAAAATGGAAAATGTTGAAATTGGGAAAAATTTTCGAGTAGGCGGAATGGTGAAAAAAAATTCGGTAATATCAAATCAAAATGATATCAAGTTTATAATTACTGATTTTAAAAATGAAATATTTGTTACTTATACAGGAACAGTTCCAAATCTTTTTTTAGAAGGCAAAGGGGTTATTGCTGAAGGAGCTTTACAGGATAAAAAATATTTTGTTGCTGACAAGATACTAGCAAAACACGATGAAAATTATATGCCACCTGAACTTAAAAATGTTAAAAAAAAATAAATGCTGAGTTATTTAGGAAATGGTCTTTTAGTTACAGCAATAGCTTTAACAATAGCTATCATTCATAAAGCTTTTAAAATAAATTATAATAATAATAATGTGATATCAAAATCTATAATACATCTGTCACTTATACAATGTACTTTATTTATTATTTGTTTTTTTACTTTAATTTTAGCATTTATTTTTTCAGACTTTTCTTTGATTACAGTTTTTCAAAACTCACATACTTTAAAACCACTTTTATACAAAGTATCCGGAACTTGGGGCAATCACGAGGGAAGTCTACTTTTGTGGCTTAACGTTCTAGTTATCTTTTCTTATTTATTTTTAATTTTAAATTACAAAACAGATAAAAAATATGTTCTCTTTACGATAATATTTCAAAATTTTATAATTTTATTTTTTTCTTTATTTTTATTTTTTGGTTCAAATCCTTTTAGTTTAATTTTTCCAAAACCTTTAGAGGGATTAGGATTAAACCCAATTTTACAAGACCCCGCTTTAGCAATTCATCCTCCATTATTGTATATAGGTTTTGTTGGGTCATCTATTTATTTTTCTGCAGCACTCGGATCACTTATAAGTAATTATGACGGGAGCCTGTTTGCTAAATCAATTAAACCTTGGGTGACTGCATCCTGGTCTTTTCTGACTATAGGCATAATTGTTGGTTCTATATGGGCATACTACGAATTAGGATGGGGCGGTTTTTGGTTTTGGGACCCGGTAGAAAATTCTTCTCTTATGCCTTGGTTTGCAATAACAGCTTTAGTTCATTCTTGTTTAGTTTTAGAGAAAAAAAATAGTCTTTACGCATGGGTAATTATTCTATGTTTAATGACTTTTATTCTAAGTGTCTCTGGGACGTTTTTAGTACGATCTGGCATATTGAACTCGGTCCATAGTTTTGCAAGTGATCCGTCTAGAGGTCTTTATATTTTAATTTTTTTAACATTACTTATTGTTTTTTCTTCTTATCTCTTTTTAATTAAATTAAAGAATATAAATTATAATTATAAGCTAAAGAGTACAGAAACTTTTGTCTTGGCAAATAATTGGTTTATGTTATTTTTTTTAGCTACTGTTCTAATAGGTACAATATACCCAATATTTACAGAGATAATCTATAGCACACAAATTTCTGTAGGCCCTCCATTTTATAATTCTGTAATTATACCTCTGATCATTCCATTTTTAATTTTAATGAGCTTTGGGCCAAGGTCTATTTTTCATAAAATAAAATTAATTAAAATTTATAAAATAATATTAACTTTATTTCTGTCCCTAGGGATTAATGTTGCAATTACTTATTTTTTTAAAAGCTATAGTATTCTTACCAATTTGATAATAATTTCGGCGTTATTTTTAATTTTTTATACCATTTCTGACTTTGTTAACTCAATAAAGAGAAAAATTAAATTTGATTTTCCACGAATCATATCTCATCTTGGATTTGGTTTATTAATATTTTTTATTGGCGTTAATTTTAATTTTTCAATAGAAAAAAATTTTAACTTAAAAATAGGGCAGTCAAAAGTTGTAGATAATTATAAAATTGATTTTGAAAATTTAAGAGTAAAAGAGTCACAAAATTATAAAGCTATTATAGGAGACTTTAAAGTTACAAAATTAGACAGAAATCTTGTTAAATTTCTAAATCCTGAAATCAGAATCTATTCAAACCCAGAAACTATCACTCACGAAGCATCGATTAAATCTAATGTTTTTGAAGATTATTATTTAACAATGAGCAATATCAATAGATCTGAATTTTATAATTTAAAATTTCAAAATAAACCATTTATGTCACTTATTTGGTTTTCGGCTTTGCTAATTTCTTTAGGAGGTTTTTTAAGACTTTTCTTGAAAAGATGAAAACAAATTACATAAAATATATATTTTTTTTCTTTGGTATATTTGTCCTTTTTATTTTTTATTTTGGTTTAAGCCAAGAAAAAAAATATGATACTGAAAATATTATTGGTAATAAAATACCGCAATTCACTGTAAGTACGTTTGAAAAAAATCAAAAGTTAACAAATAATAAAATTTTTGATAACAAAAATTACACTTTAATAAATTTTTGGGCTTCTTGGTGTTCACCATGTAGAAAAGAGCATTCGATTCTTTTAAAATTAAGTAAAATTAAAAATCTTAATTTGTTGGGTATAAATTATAAAGACAATAAAGAAAATGCCCAAAAATTTCTAACCGAACTTGGCAACCCGTTTAACTTTATCGGTGTAGATCAAGATGGAAAAAATTTAGTTGCTTTTGGAATATATGGTATACCTGAAAGTATTTTAGTAAATCAGGAAAACATAATAATTAAAAAATTTATTGGACCATTAAATAATGAGGATATTGAAATAATTTTAAAGGAGTTAAAAAAATGAGATTAAGATTATTTATTTTAATAATGATTTTTATACTTTTTTCTCAAAAATTGTTTTCAAACGAAAGAGAGACAGAAATTTTTAAAAACCTTCGTTGTTTAGTATGTCAAGGTCAATCTGTTGCTGAGTCTAATTCAGACTTTTCTCAAACGTTAAAATTAGTTGTTCGAGATCAAATTGCAGATGGAAAAAGCAATAAAGAAATATACAATTTTCTTATTGAAAAATACGGTGAATGGATTTTCTATAAACCGAAGGTTAATCAAAGAAATTTTCTATTGTGGTTTTTACCTTATTTTGTCTTAATTGCTGGTGGTTTAATTATATTTAATATTGTAAAAAGAAAGAATAATTAGAATAATAAACTCTATACATTTTTTGCGTAACATAGTAATTTTATTTTATGAAATTTAAATTTTTTGTAATTTTAGTTGTTTTAAATTTTAACTTAGTATTTGCAGATGAAAAAAATACCGAGCTATCTTTTTTTACTGGAACTTTTGATGTGATAGACAAAGAAGGAGACGACCAAGCTACACTTTTTGGATTAGAGCATCGTAATGATGACCTTTTCAGGAGAACTTTCTTAGGTAAATTTTCTCCTGTTTCGGGTGGATTTATAACTGATAAAAGTTCTTTGTATCTTTATACAGGCGTAGAGGCTGAATATGAACTTGGTCCAATGAATATCAAGCCAAGTTTTGCTCCAGGATTTTATGAAGCAGGAGATGGTAAAGACTTAGGATCTGTGCTTGAATTTAAAAGTGAAATAAAAATTGACTTTGATATTTTTTCAAGTTCTAAAATTGGTTATAGTTATAGCCACATATCAAATAATGACTGGGGAAATGTGAACCCTGGTACTGACAATCAAGCAATTACTTTTTCTCAGAAGTTTTAAAATGGCACTAAAGGATTGCTTTAACATAGAAGATTTTAGAAAGTTAGCAAAAAAAAATCTTCCTGCTCCAATTTTTCATTATATAGATGGCGGATCAGACGATGAGATCACCCTTAAAAGAAATACAGCTTCATTCGCAAACTGTGATCTAGTACCTAATATTTTAGCTAGTGTTGGCCAACCAGATCTTTCAACGACTGTTTTAGGTACAAAAATTGATATGCCTTTATTTTTGTCACCCACTGCTATGCAAAGATTATATCATCATGATGGAGATAAAGCTTCAGCGAGAGCTGCTGAAAAGTTTGGGACATTTTATAGCATGTCTACAATGGCAACTTCCTCAATTGAAGAGATAGCAAATATCTCAGGTGGACCAAAACTATTTCAACTTTATATTCACAAAGATCAATCTTTAACTGATAATTTAATTGACCGTTGTAAAAATTCAGGCTTCAAAGCTCTTTGTTTAACTGTCGATACTGTTGTCGCGGGCAACAGAGAAAGAGATCATAAATGGGGATTTACTACTCCACCTAAACTTACTCTAAGAAGTTTAATGAGTTTTGCCACACATCCAAAATGGTCAATAAATTATTTAACACATAAAAAATTTGAATTAGCTAATGTCTCTCACTTCACAAAAAAAGGATCTTCGATTGCTAAAGGTGTAATGGAATATATTAATGAGCAATACGATCCTGCTATGAGTTGGAAAGATGCAGAATACTGTGTAAAAAGATGGGGAGGTCCTTTTGCATTAAAAGGAGTAATGTCAGTAGATGATGCTAAAAGAGCTGTAGATATTGGAGCAACAGCAATAATGTTGTCCAATCATGGCGGAAGACAACTTGACGGTTCAAGATCACCATTTGATCAGCTTCCAAAAATTGCTGAAGCAGTAGGTGGTAAGATTGAGATAATAGTTGATGGAGGAATTAGAAGAGGAACTCATGTTTTAAAAGCTTTGTCTCTAGGTGCTACAGCTTGTAGTTTTGGAAAAGGATTTTTATATGCATTAAGCGCAGGTGGACAAGAAGGTGTAGAAATGATTTTAAAGAGAATGAAAGACGAGTTAACTAGAGACATGATTTTATTAGGAAAAAAAAGGATTAAAGATTTAAATAAAGATAATATAGCCTATAGATAATATAAAAAGGGGTATTTAAAAAAATTTCAAGATCTGTTATTAAAAATTATGAAACTAGCAAAAAATTTAGATAGGCTGGGAACCGAGTCTGCTTTCTCAATTCTGGCAGAAGCAAAAAAACTTGAGGCCCAAGGCAAAGAAATGATTCACCTAGGTTTAGGTCAACCTGATTTTAATACACCTGAACACATCATGGAAGCTGCAAAAAAAGCAATTGATGAAGGACATCATGGATATGTTTTAGCTAATGGAGTTCTTGAATGCAGACAAGCTGTGTCTAGAAAGATTAAAAGTTTATATAAAAGAGATATAAGCCCTGAAAGGATTATGATAATGCCCGGAGGAAAACCAACAATGTATTTTGCGATAGCAATGATTGGAGAACCGGGTGCAGAAATAGTTCATCCTACTCCTGGATTTCCAATCTATGAGTCTATGATAAATTACACTGGTGCAAAAGCTGTTCCTTACGACTTAACAAAGGAAAAGGATTTGAAGTTTGATCCAGAAAAAATTTTATCTCTTATAACTGATAAAACAAGGTTATTAGTTCTTATAAATCCTAATAATCCTACTGGTAGCTTTGTAGAAAAACCAGCAATAGACTTTTTAGCAGAAGGATTAAAAAAACATCCTCACGTAGCAATACTAAGTGATGAAATTTATAGTAGACAAATTTATGATGGTAAAGAGATGCCAACATTTTTCAATTATCCTGAGCTTGAGGAAAGACTGATAGTTTTGGATGGTTGGAGCAAAGCTTATTCAATGACAGGATGGAGAATGGGCTGGAGTGTGTGGCCAGAAAAATTGATTCCTCATGTAACAAAATTAGCTATTAATAGTTTTTCTTGTGTAAACGCGCCATCACAATTTGCTGGGATAGCAGCCCTCGATGGTCCTGATGACGCTATTCATCACATGATGAAAAAGTTTGATCAAAGAAGAAAATTGATTCACACAGGGCTAAATGATCTTCCCGGTGTTACATGCAGTATGCCAGGAGGTGCATTTTATGCATTTCCTAACGTTAAAGGAACTGGAATGAATGGATCAGAATTTTCAAAGAAATGCATGCATGAAGCAGGTGTAGCTATAGTTCCAGGGACTGCTTTTGGAAAAACAGCTGTTGATTTTGTTAGATTTAGTTTCGCTGCTTCACAAGATAATATTAAAAATGCATTAGAAAAAATAGGTAAAATGCTAAAATGACCTATTAAGAATTTTGACCTAAATCAGATTAAATTGTATTGTAAATTATATGACTAGCTTACAAATGCCAAAAATACAAAAGTCCATTATCTCTAGAAGAGATGAAATAATTTCTGATATTCAAAAAATAGTAAAAAAAAAGGATAGAGTTTTGTCCCACGATGATCAAATTCGACCGTACGAAACTGACGCACTAACTGCTTACCGTCAATCACCTTTACTCGTTGTTCTCCCAGAAAATGTAAACGAAGTAAGTGAAATTTTAAAATATTGTAATGAAAATAAAATTAAAGTAGTTCCTAGAGGAGCTGGAACTGGATTATCAGGTGGCTCTTTACCACTTGCAGACTGTGTTTTAATTTCTATGGGGAAGTTTAACCAAATTTTAGAAGTTGACTACATTAATAAGTGTGTAGTAGCGCAACCTTGTGTTACAAATTTAGCAATTACTCATGCTGTCCAAGATAAAGGTTTTTATTATGCTCCAGATCCATCAAGTCAGCTAGCTTGCTCAATAGGGGGAAATGTGGCTGAGAATTCAGGCGGTGTTCACTCTCTAAAATATGGAGCAACAACTAACAATCTTTTAGGAATACAAGTTGTCTTAATGGACGGTACCATAGTTAATTTTGGAGGAAAAACTTTAGACTCAGAAGGTTATGATTTTATGGGATTAATGACAGGATCCGAGGGTTTACTAGGGGTCATTACTCAAGTAACAGTAAAAATTTTAAAAAAACCTGAGGTCGTTAAAGCAGCATTGGTTGGATTTTCCTCAATTGATGATGCAGGTAATTGTGTTTCAGACATCATTGCTGAAGGATGTATCCCTGCAGGAATGGAAATTATGGATAAGGCTTTAACAAAAGCTACAAACGATTTTTCAAAAGCAGGCTACCCCTTAGATGCCGAGGCAATGATGATAATAGAATTCGACGGCACAAATTCTGAAGTGAACTCTGATATTAATAAGATAGAGGCTATAGCAAAAAAAAATAATTCTAGCAGTTTAAAAATAAGCAAAACAAATGAAGAAAGATTAAAGTTTTGGGCTGGCCGTAAAGCGGCTTTTCCTGCGTGTGGAGTTTTAGCTCCAGACTACATGTGTATGGACGGCTCGATTCCTAGAAGTAAACTCGCTGAAGTCTTAAAAGAAATTACACGACTGTCAAAAAAATACAATTTACCTGTAGCAAATGCATTTCATGCTGGTGATGGAAATTTACATCCTCTAATAATGTTTGATGCTAATGATAAAGAGTCTTTAAGAAAAACCGAAGAATTTGGTGCAGAGATATTGAAATACTGTGTGAAAGTTGGAGGAGCTTTAACTGGAGAGCATGGTGTAGGAATAGAAAAACGAGAGCTCATGTGTGAAGCTTTCAATGATAATGATATTCAGCAGCAGCTAAATATTAAGGTAGCTTTAGATCCAAACTCTTTATTAAATCCAGGAAAAGTTTATCCTATTTTAAGAAAATGCGCTGAGGAAGGAAGGGTTCATGTCCATGGCGGAAAAACAAAATTCCCAGACTTACCTAGATTTTAATCAGTCAAAACTAAAACCTAGAACAGATAAGGAAATTGTTGAAATAGTTAGAGAATGTTACCAAAAAAGTATTCCATTAGAAATTTTGGGTTCGTCATCAAAAAAGCAGATAGGTAGAAATTTTCAGGCAGAAAAAACTCTTGATCTCTCTGATTACTCAGGGATCATAGAATATAAACCTGAAGAACTTTATATTAAAGCTAAATCTGGAACACCTTTAATAGAAATTATGAAACTTCTTGAACAAAACAATCAACAATTAGCTTTTGAGCCTACAGATTTTGGTCTTACTTTTCATGGGAAAGAAAATTTTGGTACAATCGGCGGAGTGATGTCCTGTAATTTTGCTGGCCCTAGAAGATTTAAAGTTGGAAGTGTGAGAGATCATATATTAGGATTTAAAGGTGTTAATGGAAAAGGGGAAACTATAAAATCTGGTGGCACTGTTGTTAAAAATGTAACTGGTTATGATTTAAGCAAAATACTCTCTGGTTCGTTTGGTACGTTGACTGTTTTGACTGAGATCGCAGTAAAAGTTTTACCCAAACCCCACACTAACAAAACTATTGTTATAGATAATCCTCATTTAAAGAATGCTTTAAATTATCTTAATGTAGCTCTATCATCTTCATCCGATCCTTCGGGAGCAGTTTTTTACCCTGACTATTTTAGAGAGCACTTTTCTCTCAACGACCTAACGGCAGAAGGAGCGCTAACGGCAATTCGTATAGAGGGCCCAGTTGACTCAGTAGATCAAAGAATAGATTACCTGAGGACAGAATTAAAATTAGGTACAGAAAATATTTCAATTTTAGATCCAGAGCAGTCTAGTCTGTTTTGGGAAAAAACTCAAAATCTTAGCGTCTTCAGCAATACAAACAACAACCTGATAAGAGTTATTGTGCCACCAAGCAGTACATTTGAATTAATTCAAAAATTAAAAAAATATGAAATCAATTATTTTATAGACTGGGGAGGAAATTTAATCTGGGCTGAGCTTAGAAAATTAAATTTTAAATCTTTAAAGGAAATCGGTAAAATCATTAGAGAATTAGAGGGCTATTTTACAGTTATAAAGATAGAGAAACATCTGAAAGCCCAAGTTGATATTTTTGTTTCTGATCCAATAAAATACAAAATATCAGAAAAAATAAAAAGTAGTTTTGATCCAAAAAGAATATTAAACCCAGGAAAAATGTACACAGGTATTTAATGCAAACATCATTCACTGACAATCAATTAAAAGATAAAGAAAATAGTTCGAGTGAAAAAATTATCAGAAAATGTGTGCATTGTGGAATGTGTAATGCTACCTGCCCAACATATCTTATAAATGGAGATGAACTTGATGGACCAAGAGGAAGAATCTATTTAATTAAAGATATGTTAGAAAATAATAAACCTGCAAATGAAAAAGTTGCTAAACACATAGATCGCTGTTTATCTTGTTACGCTTGTATGACTACTTGTCCATCAGGAGTAAACTATATGCATTTAATTGATCATGGTAGAAATCATGTAGAGGAAACATTTAAAAGACCTATTCTTGAAAGAATCCTAAGGTCAGTTTTATCATTAGTACTTCCTAATGCTAAAATTTTCCGAATAATTGCTCATTTATCGAAACCAATTAAACTAGTAAGTTTTATCTTACCCTCTTTTTTTAGAAATTCATTAAAATTGATGCCCTTTACTTTACCAAATTCAAAATTCGAAGATAAAAAAAATTACTTACCAAAAAAAGGTCGTCCGATAGCAAGAGTCGCACTTTTAACAGGATGTGTACAAAGAGTAATTTCTCCAGAAATAAATGATGCAACTATTAGACTTTTAAACCGACATCAAGTAGAAGTCGTCGTGCTAAAAGAAATCAGTTGTTGTGGATCTTTAAATCATCACTTAGGAAAAAAAAAATTAGCACATAAATCTTTTGTTAATAATATAAACCATTGGCATGAAGAATATTTGGAAAAAGGATTAGACGCCATCATAAGCAATACATCTGGATGTGGCACTACATTAAAAGATTACGCACATATTTTTAGGAATGATAGAGAAATGAAAAAAAAAGCAAAAAAAATATCGGAACTCACTATGGATATAACAGAGTTTCTTGATAAAAGCTTAGATTTAAACTTTGTAAAGGTTGAAAATAATAAAAAGTTAAAAATTGCTTATCACTCCGCCTGCTCTATGCAACACGGACAAAAGGTTCATGATCAGCCAATCAATTTGATAAAAAAAACAGGCAGTGAAGTTTTAAACATTCCTGAGGGTCATCTTTGTTGTGGATCAGCCGGTACATATAATATTTTACAACAAAAATTAGCCAAGAAACTCTTAGAACAAAAAGTAAAAAATATTAAAAGCACTTCTCCAGATATTATCTCGACTGGAAATATTGGTTGTATAACCCAAATTGAGACAGGCACATCAATACCTATACTACATACTGTAGAGTTATTAGACTGGTTTACAGGAGGTCCAAAACCTGAGAAACTAAAGTCGCTATAGAAAAATGAAAAAAAAAATATTCGTTACTAGAAGGCTTCTCAAGGAGAATGAAGAAAAATTAAGATCTCTTTTTGATGTTATTTTGAACTCCAAAGATAAAATATATTCTTCTAATGAAATAATAGAGGGTTCTAAAAATTGTGACGGAATATTAAGTAGTGTAACAGATCCAATAAATACAGACACAATCTCAAAACTTTCAAGTAGCATAAAAATAATAGCAAATGGTGCTGTAGGCTATGGGAATATAGATACTAAAGCTGCAAGAAATAAAAATATTGCAGTCACTAACACACCAGACGTTTTGACAGATGCTACAGCTGATATATCTATTTTGCTTTTACTTGGTGCTTCAAGAAAGGCTCATGAAGGTAGAATAGCTGCAGAAAAACAACAGTGGATTTGGTCCTGGGACTTTTTGTTAGGAAAACAAATGTCTAATAGAAAATTAGGTATTTTAGGAATGGGTAGAATTGGCAGAGCGGTTGCTAAAAGAGCAAAGGGATTTGGGATGGAAATTCATTATCACAATAGATCTCGATTAGATAAAGAATTAGAAGAAGGGGCTATTTATCATGAAAAAGTAGAGGATTTATTAAAAGAAAGTGAATTCTTATCGCTTAATTGTCCTGCTACACCCGAGACTGTTAAAATAATAAATAAAAATAATATCCCTCATCTTCCTTCTAAAAGCGTTATAGGAAATGCTGCTAGAGGTGATATTGTAGATGATGAAGCAATGGTAGAAGCTTTAAAAAATGGCAAAGTATTTGCCTATGGTTTAGATGTTTATAATGGAGAGCCCAAAATACATCCAGAATATTTAAAATTAAAAAATATTTTTTTATTGCCCCACATTGGAAGCGCAACAAAGAGAACTAGGTGGGATATGGCATACAGAGCCACAAAAAACCTTGAAATGTTTTTCAAAGGAATAAATCCTCAAGATTTAGTAAATTAATACAATTCTAGATTGTATAAAATTAATTACTTGAAGACTCTCGTATGAGATTGTGCTTAAATATTTAAATTATTAATAATTAAGGGGGACATATGTCAAAGAAAAAAATAAAAGGAGTAACTACTCCTTCAAGACGTAAGTTCTTTAAAGCAGCAGCAGCTACGGGTGCTGCAGCGGCAGCAACTGTTGCAATGCCAAACATTGCACT
>MDTB01188705.1_pt1 | contig 26274 bp, 29 predicted proteins | sample 811161 | NCBI WGS metagenome assembly MDTB01 (sample SAMN05326650, study PRJNA326480) | marine metagenome | isolation source: seawater | place: Mediterranean Sea | collected 2009 | reverse complement strand
GAAAAATAAGACTACCATTATAAGCATACTCATTCCGCCATCTGCTGGACCTGCTGCTTGTGCGTAAGCGTTATTTATAATATTCATATCTTTTCCTATAAAATTATTATGTATATTTTAATCGTTATTTGTTCTAACTTCTATGAAAATAAAACTCTTTAACGAAATCATCAAATTTATTTACCCTTATAGATTCTCTTATATCAAGCATTAATTTGTGATAATAATGTAAATTATGTATTGTGTTTAGTCTTAATCCAAGTATTTCTTTGCAATTATCAAGATGCTTTAAATATGATCTCGTATAATTTCTACAGGTATAACACTGACAGTCCTCTTCTATAGGCTTCATGTCATCTTTATAACGACTATTTCTTAGCTTCAAAATACCTTTTTTAGTATATAAAAAGCCTGTTCTTGCATTTCTTGTCGGTATTACACAATCAAACATATCTACACCGCGTTTAACTGCCTCAATTATATCCTCGGGGGTACCAACACCCATTAAGTACCTAGGCTTATCTTTGGGCATTTTATGGGCAATATTATCTAAAACTGTATTTCTCTCTTCGGAAGTTTCCCCTACCGATAAACCACCAATTGCGTAACCATCAAAACCGATATCAATAAGACCCTCCAGAGACTTATCTCTTAGGTCATCATATATTCCACCTTGCACAATACCAAACAAATTACTTTTTTCTTTTGTCAAAGATCTTTTTGACTGTTTTCCCCATAAAATTGACAGATCAAGAGATATCTCAGCTGTTTTTTTGTCTGCTGGATAAGGTGTACACTCATCAAACTGCATAATTATATCAGCATTAAATTGCTCCTGAAGCCAGATCGATTTTTTTGGATCTAAAAAAACTTTTTTACCATCAATGGGCGAACTAAAGTGAACTCCATCTTTAGTAATTTTTCTAAGTTTGGCAAGACTAAAGACCTGGTAACCACCAGAATCAGTAATAATTGCGCCATTCCAATTCATAAAATCGTGAATACCATTATGTTTTAAAATTATTTCAACACCTGGTCTTAACATCAAATGAAAAGTATTTGCTAATATTATTTTGTAACCAAAATCTTTTATTTCTGAAGCCGACATTGTTTTTATAGTGGCTGCAGTCCCAACAGGCATAAAACAAGGCGTTTCAATAATATTACTATTAACATTTAGTGATGCTAACCTTGCTTTGTTCGACGTTTTTTTTATTTTAAAGTCAATCATTATAATATTAGTGTCGAATCACCATAACTAAAAAACTTGTAGTTTTTTTTCACTGCATATTTGTATGCATCCAAAACTTTTTCAGTACTATAAAATGCCGCTATCATTATTATTAAACTCGACTGAGGTAAATGAAAGTTGGTAATTAAACTATCAACAATTTTGAATTTATAACCAGGTTTTATAAATATGTCAGTTTCATAAAATTTATCTAGTTTATATTTTTTCAAATAAAAGCTTTCAAGTGCCCTTGCCACTGTAGTTCCAACACATATTATCCTGCCTTTATTTCTCTTACATTGTTTTATTAAATCATAAGTTTCGCTAGGAACACAAAATAACTCCGAATGCATCTTATGTTCATCAATATTTTTAGATTTAATACTTGAAAATGTTCCCATACCAATATGTAAAGTAATACTTGTAATTTTTGCACCTTTATTATAAATTTTTTTTATAATTCTTTCGTCAAAGTGTAATGCAGCAGTTGGTGCAGCAACTGAACCATCATTTTTTGCAAAAATAGTTTGATAATAATTTTCATCTTGTTTATTTGGTTTTCGCATAATATATGGAGGTAAAGGTATTTCTCCGTACTTGTTAAGTAATTCTCTAACAGTAATATTTTTAACTATTGCATTACTTAAAATTCCATTATTGTTTTCTATTTCAAGCTCTATATTTTTACTGATAATAATTTTATCGCCAGTATATAATTTTCTAGTAGATTTTAATTGACATATAAAGCTATTTTCAGAAAGAATTCTTTCAACAAAAATTTCTACTTTTCCTTCAGTATTTTTTCTATTCCCAAATAACCTTGCAGGAATTACTTTTGTATCGTTGACAACTATTAAATCTTCTTTTGAGATGAACTTATCTAGATTTGAAAATCTTTCATCAGTTAATTCATCTGTTTTTCGATTTATTACAAGTAATTTTGAATCACTTCTAATGTTCTTCCCCTCTTGTGCAATTTGATTTTTTGGCAAATAAAAATTAAAACTGTCTCTATTCATTATGTTATATTGTGATAGAAAATTAATTATTATAGTACAGCAAATAGAGGTAGTTAATGAAGAAAATACTAATATGTGGTGCAACTGGCTTTATAGGTAAAAATATTACTCTAGGCCTGTCTAAAAATAAGAATTATGAAATTCATGCAGTTCGATTCAAAAGACCAGCATACAAAACATCTAATAATGTAAAATGGCATAAAGCAGATTTAAGGAATCCATCTTTGGTAGATAAGTTAATTAAAAATATGGATATAGTTATTCAAGCAGCAGCGACGACATCTGGATCAAAAGATATTGTTTCAAAACCATACATTCATGTGACAGATAATGCAGTAATCAATTCTTTTATGTTTAGATCTGCTTATACCCATAAAGTAAAACATTTTATATTTCCAAGTTGCACTGTTATGTATCCATCTTCAAAAAAGGCAACAAAAGAAAGTGATTTTAATGGCAATATTATAGACAAATATAAAGGTGCTGGTGAAACTAAAGTTTACATAGAAAAAATTGCTAAGTTTTACTCAATGCTATGTGATACAAAATTTACAATGATCAGACACTCTAATATTTATGGTCCTCATGATAAATATGACCTTGATAAGAGCCATGTTTTTGGGGCGACAATCACAAAAGTCCTGACGGCAGAAAATAATATAGAGGTTTGGGGAACCGGTAACGAAATTCGTGACTTCTTACATGCAGATGATTTGGTTAATTTTATAAAATTAGTTATTAGAAAACAGAAGAATCAATATGAGATATATAATTGTGGATCTGGATCTCCGGTAAAAGTAAGAGAACTTGTTAAAAAAGTTGTGGAAATTTCAGGAAAAAATATTGAAATTAAATATAACAAGGCAAAGCCATCAATACCATTTAATATGTACCTTGATACAAAAAAAGCATTCAAGGATACAGGATGGAAACCAAAAATAGATATAGATATGGGCATTAAAAAAACAATTAAATGGTGGGAAGCAAATATTAAATGAATTCAAGTAAAAAAAATTGGGAATTAATCTCAAGAAAAGTCGTTTATGATGGTTATCCTTACATAAAAGTTAGTATTGATAAAGTGAAATTACCTACTGGAAAAATTATTAATGACTATCATCGTATTGAAGTTCATAACGCAGTCATGCTTTTAGTTGAAAATAATGAAAATAAATTACTTGTATATAAAGAATATAGGCATGGTGTATCTGAAGTATCACTTACATTTCCTGCGGGTGGAATAGAAAAAGGCGAAAGTATTTATGCGGCTGCAGAAAGAGAACTAAATGAAGAAACCGGATATACGGCAAAAAAATTTCATCTACTTAGCGATTATGTTGTCAGTGGAAGTTATATGTTTGGAGAACTTTCTTTTATACGAGTAAGAGACATTCATAAAAAAGAAGAACCTAAAGCTAAAGATATTGAAGATCCTGAACATATTTGGATGGCAAAAGATGAGATTAAGAATTCGATTAAAAATAAAGATTTCAAAGCGTTAACTTATGCAACTGCAGCGATGCAATGGATTTTAGAAGATGAAAGATAAGATTTGGATTACAGGTGCCAATGGCATGGTTGGAAAATCACTAATAAGCAATATTCTTAAAGAAAAAGAATACGATTTAGTTGAAACAACACGTGGTGATTTTGATCAAACTAATCAGGAAGCTTTAGATAATTGGTATCGTTTGCATAAACCAAATATAGTAATAATTACATCAGCATTAGTTGGTGGAATACAATACAATTCATCTCATCAAGCAGATTTTTTATATAAAAATTCAATGATTTTATTAAATATATTAAATGCATCAATTAAATATTCCTCTAAAAAAGTAATTGTTCTTGGAGCAAGCTGTATGTATCCAAAAAACTCAAAGCAACCATTTGAGGAATCCTCAATTATGTGCGGAAATGTTGAACCTACTAATGAAGGTTATGCAATTTCAAAAATTTTAGGTCTCAAATACGTTCAAATGATTAATGAGCAGTTTCAAAAAAATTATATATGCATAATTCCAGCAGCAACCTATGGGCCTAACGATTCTTACGATATCTCCAAAAATCATGTAATACCAGCATTGATTAAAAAAATGCATGCTGCAAAAATAAGTAATGAAAACGAAGTGGTATTGTGGGGAAGCGGAGAGGTTAAAAGAGAATTTATATATATTGATGATATGGCTAATGGCATATTACATATTCTTAAAAATTATAAAATGAATGGACCAATAAATTTAGGAACTGGTTTAGAAATATCAATTAAAAACTTGGCAAGTCAAATAGCAGAAATTGTTGACTATAATGGAAAAATTATATTTGATAATACAAAACCAGATGGAATAGAAAGAAAAATACTTGACTCGTCTAAAGTTAATACATTAGGATGGTCATTTAGTACAAATTTAAAAGATGGTCTTATGCTAACTTACAAAGATTATCTATCTACTATCTAAGAATATGGATTTAAGAAAATATATAAATAGTGAAGAAGATTTGCAAAAAGCAATACATTTTATTGCAAATGGAACTTTGTTTTACCAACCTTTTATAATTCATGACAATATTATAGTTGGAGAAGGAAGGAACTTTGTCAAAAGATACAGTGATGTTCATAATATCTATGATTATAATTTATATGTAAAAGGATTTCCTGAATTAGAAAATATTAATGGTGCCAAAAGAAACACTGTATCAGAAGAAGAAAAAGATTTTTTTATTAAAATTAACGATGAGTATGATTATCTTTATGATTTCTTTATTAACGAAATAATTGAAGAACTTAATGAGCCCTTAGAAAATTTATCATTTGCTGAAATTGGTTCAAATACAGGTATTTCTTTATTAAAACTTTGTGAAAAAGGAGCAAAAGAATGCTATGCATATGATTGGAATAACTATGATGAACTTTATTCATGGTATAGGAAAATCTTGAATGCAAATATTCACTTCCGCCAATGTGGGTGGGATAATATGTATCACAGAGTGCTTATAAAGAATGAAAAAACAATAAATATCCTGAAGCGTAAAGAAAATATTGAACAATATAAGAATTTCTTTAAAAATATTTTTAGAAAAGAGAAAATAATAAAACAGAAAAGTGACTATTCTTTTGAAAATATTTATTTTAAAAGAGATAAGTATTTAGAGACATATGATGTTCCTCAGGTGGATGTAATGTTAAATACTGTATTTACCAACCATCAATTTGACCCCATGCAATTTATTTCGTATTGTTGTGATCGCTCTAAGAAGATGGTGTTTTTCTGGGCCCTTATCGATGGAAGTTCAGATACATGTATTTTACGTTTTCCTGAATCTTCTCCGCATGAAGAAATTATTTCTACAGAAGGTAGAGATTTTCCTCTCAATTATAATAACGATATACGACTTTCTGAAAAACTATTTTACAATATTCTTTCACATTGTGGTTTTGGTGAAGTTAAAAAAATAATTCCTGAAGTTTCAGAAGATTTCTATAATGGATTTATGATAGGCAAGCACGGCAATAAAACAGAGGAAAGAAATTGGCGATTATACATAGGAAAAAGAACAAGTGATAAAAAAAGTGCTTTTGATAAATGTAAAGTTTAACCAAAAAGCTCTCTAATTATCTATTATTTTTTTGTATTCTTATATTCTTTTAATGGTTTTTTTAATAAAATAAATGTAAGTCCTCCAGTAAAACAAACAAAAGCAAACAATACTCTATAAGCTAGAAAAAAAATGCTTCCAAAAATAATTTTCTCAGTTCCGTGGGTATCAAATGTGCTTGCGAAATAATTAAACACGCTCTCCCCTATACCTATTCCTCCTGGTGTTAAAGGTACAATATTTAAAATTAAACTTAGTGAGCCTGAATAAAATATTTCAGTAAACCCTAAAATATTAATATTTATAATGTGGGCTACATAATAAAAACTTATTAACATTAGCATGTGAGATATTAATGATATTATCCAACAATATATTATTGATAAAGGTCTAGTATTAAAGTTATTAAGTTGTTCTAGCAGAGTAATAATTATATTTGATACTTTTGAATAAAACTTATTTTTTCTTTTTTTTTCTAAACTCAGTATGATATTTTTAGAAAATCTTAGCATTAGATATAATAGAGGTAGCGTAAAAAATATAACAACACTAATCAAAATAAAAAAAAATCTCATTTCATTAAAATTGCTAATACTATTGTATGTTAAAATGAACATTACAAAGGCTATTGAAAGTAAAGCATGCAAACCAATAAACCTATCAACAATAATTGTGAAAATAGCTCCAGTTCTTTGAGATTTTGCTACAAACTTAAACAAATAAGCACCTTTAATAATATCGCCTCCTGCGCTACCAGGCATAAAAGTATTAAAAAAGAGACCTGTAGAATTTAGATAATATGCCATTTTAAAAGGCACATTATAGTTTGCTGTTTTTAATAATATCCACCACTTATAAGATAAAAGAAATATAGTGCATAAAAAGATTAATATTACTTGCAAAGTTAAAGCGTAATTACCAGACAAAAGAATAATATCGCTAATGCTAATTACTTCAAATTCTATAAGTAAGTAAATAATTAATATTGTAAAAAAACATTTTGCTACATTAATTATATTTTTCATAGATTTTTACAATACATTAAATAATTTAAGTTATAAAAAAATTAATAATTTATAACTCATATAATATATATTCTCTTTTATTTACGTATATTCTATCAATTTCTTTCATACCTTGAAGATCGCCTGCTCGTAATTTTTTTAATACTTGCCATCCCGGATAAAAGTGAAAACCAATTTTTTTTTCAACAATTTCATCACTAAATTCAGGCATAGTGTCAATTAGTATATGCGTCTGATTATTTTTTCTCTGATCATCTAGAGTTAAATTACCTTTTCCAAGCATCCACATTCGGAGATTAAATTCTTTATCGATTTTTAATTGATCAATATGAAGATATACACCATGTGTTATATCTGGCGGCCAATGAGTAAAACCTGGGATGCTAATTCGACTTTGTTGTAATTTATTCTTATCTACATTTTCTGAAACTTTTTTTACGAAATTATATAATGGCTTAGGTTCACCGGCATAAATTGTGTGCTGCCACGGTATATTAAATTTTCTTTGTACGTAGTTTGAAAGCGAGTCGTTATTAGGATAAAAAGCAGCTAATGCAGAAAAACACACAATAAAATAAAAAGAGACTGCGGTACAATTTGTTAAAAATCTAAAATTACTTGGATTATCTATCTTACAAAATGAAAATATTCCAGCAATTAGTAGAAATATTGCTGGCGCAGTTCTTCGTAATGGGGTGATGCCTGCATTTTCTCCAATTAGTAACACAATATAAATAAATGAAATAGATAAACCTATAATCAAAAGTTGCGAGCTATCACTAAAGAATGTTTCTCTAAGTTTTACCTTATTTTTAAAATTGTAAACTAACTTTAATGATAAAATTATTGCACCAAAAATAAAAAGAGTTATCCAGTTAGGATAAATAATATTCCAGTTTTCTCTAAAATCCGCAACAGGGTTATTATAATCCTGTAAATTGTAGATACCTACTCTAAACCATTCAAATAATTGATCTGCATATGGAAAATACCATAATAATGAGATTGAAAATATAATAAATAAAAATAATGAAAAATTTAATGGTCTACCTTGCCTTTTTTGATTTCTATAAATTATATACAATGAAAAAATTAGCATTACAAAAATAAAAAATAATATATGAAATATACTTTCGTTTTCTCCTCTGAAATTATTACTTATACAATGCGCGCAATCTGTGTATGGAGATATATTCACTAGAAAACTAGCATATAAGGAAGACAAGAATGCTAAAAATAAAGATAGGCTTACTAAAAGCTCGGAAAAGAAATTTTTATTGATTTTGAAATAGTTATAACATATGAAAACCAAACCAAATGGTACAATAAACAATAACTCTGGCCTTACGCATATGACTAGTCCAGCAAAAATTCCAGCTTTAATAATAAAAGATCTATCTTGAAAATAATTAGATTTGATTATGTAGTAAATAGCAGCAAATAATAATGCTATATGTGTAGTTTCTGAAAACATATTGTAGTGATAATATGAAAATCCTGGCCATATAACTATTACAACAGATGTAAAAATTGCTAAAATTTTATTACCTGAAAGTGATATTAATTTATAAGCAAATAAAGTCCATATTCCTGCTATTGAAGCCATGACCAATGAAGTTGTCAAATACATATCTCCATTTGCTAAAAGCATAAAAAAAGTTATATAAACAGGATATAGTAAAGGCCTCAGACCTTCAGATCTTGCAGTATAAAGACCTTTAATCCCCTCAAAAAAACCTTGTTCCTGAAATATTTGGTATTGATTTAACGCTATATGTAAATAATGCTGACCATCTGCATTTGCTAAAATTTGATTATACTGATTAAAAAAAAAGATAAATAGCGGAGCAAATAAAAGAAAAACGATATTATAATTAGATTTAAGCATAAAGTTATTGAAAAATTATTATTAATTGTATGTTTTATTTTATTTGATTTTTCTATAGTATATTATATATCTAAAATTATAACAAAGAAATAAAATAAGAGTACCTATATGGGTAAGAAGGTAATATCAATAGTTACACCAGTTTTTAATGAAGAGGAGAATGTTCAGTTCTACCACGATGGTATTTCATCAGTAATTAAAAAACTTGAAAATAAATATGATTTTGAATTTATTATTACTGACAATAATAGTGATGACTTAACGTTAAATTTATTTTCAGATATAAGTAAAAATGACAATAGATTTAAGATTTATAAGCTATCAAAAAATTATGGTTATCAAAAATCATTATGGACAGGAATTTGTCAATCAAAAGGAGATGCTGTAATTCCATTGGATTGCGACTTACAAGACCCGCCAGAATTAATTCCTGAATTTATAAAACATTGGGAAAATGATAATAAAATTGTATATGGAGTAAGAAAATCAAGAAAAGAAAAGTTTCTCAATACGAGGCAAATAGTTGACTTACCTATGCTTAGAAACCTATTTTACTATATCATTAATAAGATTAGTGATGATAAAATACCAAAAAATACAGGTGATTTTATGCTTATAGATCAGGTTATTGTAAATCACATAAAGAAAATATTTGACCACAATATATATTTAAGAGGAATAATTTTTAGCTTAGGCTACAAAAAAAAATCAATTAACTACGATAGAAAAATAAGGGCAAAAGGAACAACTAAGTTTTACTTTGCTAAATCGCTGAAACTTGCAATTGATGGCATTGTTGGCCTATCAGCACTACCATTAAGAATTGCATCTATTACTGGAATTATAATATCTACAATTACTATGTTTTTAAGCATATTTTTCATCTTATCTAAATTTATACTTAATATAAATTATCCCGCAGGTCTTACAACAATTATTGTTTTAGTTTTACTTGGAATAAGTTTGAATGCATTATTTTTAGGTATTATTGGTGAATATATTTCAAGAATTTATGATCAACAAAAAAATAGACCTATAACTATAATTGAAAAAAGAATAGAAAATAATTGAATTTATTTAAAATTTTTAAAGCTTATAAAATTTTTATCTCTTTCTGACAAAATTGGTTGTGAGATTGGCCAATTCATTCCGAAAGAATTCCATAAAATTCCTGCATCACTTTGAGAGTTATAAACCTTTGATTGTAAATAATGAACCGTGGCAAAGTCGCTTAATACTTGAAATCCATGGGCAATTCCTCTCGGAAGATATATATGAATTCCATTCTCAGATGAAATCTTAATTTGATCAAATTGTCCATAGGTTTTTGAATTTTGCCTTATATCTAAAAAAACATCTAAAATTTCACCAGCTGAGCAAAAAATTAATTTAGATATCTCATGCGGAGGAGTCTGGAAATGCATACCTCGAATTACACCTTTTTTTGAATATGAAAAATAAGATTCTTCAAAATCAATATCGATATTATTATTTTTAAAAATTTCTTTATTAAAATTTTTTATAAAAGCTCCTCGATTGTCTTTAATAAAATCAGTTTCAATAATTTGGCAACCTAATATTTCACTTTGGGTAAATTTCACAATTCAAGCATCTCCGTTAATCCCATATTCAAATTATATTTTGGCCCCCAACCTCTTGGAAGTTCACCAGGCTCTTTCAAGGGATGGAATTTAGTTTTTTGTTCATTGTGCCATGAGACATTAACTTTTTTAATTGAAACTTTATTAAAAGTTTCTATAACTTCTTTTAAAGTTAATGTTTCTGAAAAAATATGTTTTATAGGGTAAGGACTCACAGTTTTACAATTTTCACAAAGCTCTGGATTTTCAATTACTGATACAAATGCATTAATAACATCTTTAATATAGGCTAAGTGAATAATCTTGTTTGGCGCACTTTTCATCTCCAATATTTTTCCAGTAGAAGAATAGTTTATAAGTTGATTAATAAGTTTGGGACGAGGATCATTTTTTCCATAAGTATCATGCAACCTGTATGTATTACAATTATAATTTTCTTCAAGAAATTTTTCGGTAGCTAGCTTTGTAATCCCATAAAGAGAGGAATCGTAGTCTGCAGCATTTGAACTTATATTTATAATTTTAAATAAATTTTTATCACCCAAGGAAGAAACAATATTTACAATCAAAGTTAAGTTTGAATTAATTATTTGTTCTGGTATTGCAGGTCTTTTAGAATCAGGATAGTAATTTGCCAAATGGAAAACTAGATTAATTTTACAATGTTTCAAACTATTTAATGATTCAATATTTCCATTATAAAAAACTATGCTCTTTATGTTTACATAATTAAGAAGCTCTTCAATACTTGAACCCTCTCTAACTAATAGAATAAGTTTATATTTGGCTTTGCTAGAAAGCTCCATGATTAGATTTTTTGCTAAATATCCATTTGCACCAGTAATTAAAATATTCATTGATATTTTTTAAAAAATTCCTCACAAACTCCATGTACATGAGCTATCATTTCGTTAGTCAAGCCATGATGGCATGCAAGCAATACTCCTCCTTTCATGACATTATCTGCGTTATTTAGTCCATCTGAGGAAATTTTCATTTCTATATTCTTGAAACCTGGTTGCCTTGTTATATTTCCTGAAAATACTGTTCTGGTTTGTATATTTCTTTTCTCTAGATAGATTTGGAAATCTCTTCTGTTAAAGGGTGAATCATCTTTAATTATAATTGGATAAGCTAACCAAGCTGAATCAGAGCCTCTTGTTTGTTGAGGTGTGATAATAAAATCACTATGTTTCGCAAAAAAATCAGTTTGCTTTTTAAAATTTTCTTTCCTAATTTTAATATTTTCTTTCAAATTTTCTAATTGCACTAATCCAAATGCAGCTCCGATTTCTGAACCTTCAAGATTATAACCGATCTTTTCAAAAATAAATTTTGCGTCATAAGGAATACCATCTACCTCAACATTAAATCTATTTTCAATTGCTTCACTTTTCTCGTCAAATATCGAAGAAGATCTTCCCCAAGACCTTAAGAGCTTTGCATCATAAATCATTTTATCATCATTAACACATAGCATGCCTCCATTTCCTGCGCAATTTATTATATGAGAACCATAGAAACTTGTAATAGTCCAATCGCAAAATGAGCCAGACAACTTTCCATTTAAAGTACCACCAATTGTATCAGCGGAATCTTCGATAACCTTTAATTTATATTTTTTAGCAATCTTTGATATTTGTTCCCAATTACAAATATTTCCCATAAGATTTGGAGCAACAATTGCAACTGTTTTATCACTTATGTTCTTTTCTATTGCTTCCACATCTATGCAATAGTCGTTGAAACCTACATCAACAAAGACAGGGATTAAATTTGATTTCACTATACATCCAATAGTTGTTGAAAAGGTTAATGCTGGAGTAATAACCTCCCCACCTTCAGGAAAATTTGATGCTTCCATGCCAATGTATAATGCTGATGATCCGGAGTTTACGTACAAACCATATTTTTTATCGAATAGACTAGAAATTTTCTTTTCAAACTGACTTGAATAATTTCCCATTTGCGTTGACTCTTTAAAGCATTTTATAACAGCATCAATTTCTTTCTTTCCATAAACTGTTTGCGCGTAACTTACTTTTATCTCATTCATTTTGTAACTCCATGTATCTCTCATACTGGCTGAGTGATTTATTAATAATATCCTTATTTTGCATAAAATTGTTGTACCATTCAACTGACTCTTTAAGTGTATTATCTATATCATATACTGGGCTCCAATTTAAATTTTTTTTTGCTTTGTCTGCATTGAGCATCAAAAGACTCGCCTCATAGAATTCACTTGATTTTATCTCATAATCTATCTTTAAAAATTCATTCATTTTTTTAAGTATTTCTTCAACGGTAATACAATTTTCGATACCAGGACTAAAATTATAAGGACTTGAAAATTTTTCTGGATTATCATGTAATTTTCTACCCAGTATCATATAGCCATATATAACGTCAAAAACATGCTGCCACGGCCTTGTAGAATTTGGACTTCTTATTATTAATTTTTCTTTGTCGATTACACTTCTAATAATATCTGGAATCAATCTATTTGCCGAAAAATCCCCTCCTCCAAGAACATTTCCAGCTCTAGCAGAGGCTAAGCCTATATTATTCTTATCATAAAATGACTTCTGATAAGAGTAATTAATAATCTCAGCACATGCTTTACTTGCAGAATATGGATCAGATCCACCTAAGCTGTCACCTTCTATGTATTGTTTATTTGTATTTTTATTTTTATAGCATTTGTCTGATGTCACATTAATTACTGCTTTTACTGATTTTAGTGATTTACAAACCTCCAATAGATTAGATGTTCCAATGATGTTTGTTGTTAAAGTTTCTATTGGTTTTCTATAAGATCTTATTACAAGTGGTTGAGCCGCCAAATGAAATACTATTTCAGGTTGGAAATTCTCTAAGGACGTTTTTAAAATTTTAAAGTCTCTAATATCTTTTGAATCAAAAGTGACATCTTGGTCCATTTTTAATAATTTATATAAAGATGGTAAAGATATACTTGGCGACAATGAGTATCCAAAAGTATTTGCACCCATATTTTTTAAAAAAAAGCACAGCCATGAGCCTTTAAATCCAGAGTGACCTGTAACAAAAACTCTTTTATTTTTATAGAATGATCCAAGGTTCATAAATATCTACCAAGTTTTCCAAGGTGCTTTTCTTAAAACCCAAAGATTTTTTAAAAAGTTCTTGTCTCTTAGTGTATCCATTGGTCTCCAAAAACCATTATGTTTATAAGCACAAAGTTGATTTTCTTTACTTAATTTTTTCATTGGCTCTCTTTCCCATATTGTTTTATCACCATCAATATAATTTAAAACCTTTGGTGATAGAACAAAAAAACCACCATTAATATATCCTCCATCTCCTTCAGGCTTCTCATGAAAGTCAGAAACAATATTTTCATTATTTATCTTTAGCAGACCAAAGCGTCCCTCAGGCTGAACTGCTGTTACTGTTGCAAGGCCGTTATGAGTTTTGTGAAACTCAATAAGGTCAGTAACGTTTATATCTGACAATCCATCACCATAAGTCATTAAAAAATAATCATCATTTTTAACATAATTATATATTCTTTTTAATCTTCCACCAGTTAAGGTCTCTTCGCCAGTATCAATAACTTTTACATTCCATTTTTCAGACCTATTATTTATTATATTAATTTTATTATTCCCGATATCAAATAGTACATCTGAGTTATTAAGATGATAATTCATAAAGTATTTTTTAATCTCAGAACTCTTATAACCTGCGCATATTATAAAATCATTTATACCGTGGGATTCGTATATTTTCATTATATGCCATAGTATTGGTTGCCCGCCTATATCAACCATTGGTTTAGGTATACTATGGGTTTCCTCACTTAGTCTAGTTCCCAAACCGCCAGCTAAAATCACCGCTTTTATCATAATTTTTTCCTGAACTTAAAGTTATTATTCATGGTCCTCTATATTAAATAATTTTTTTGTATCGCTTATTTGAGATCTATCTTTTCTAAATTTTTCAATTTTATCATCTTTTGGATCTGATGGTCTCGCAACGAATTTAGCTCTATATCTTTCTGTAACATTTGTTTGGGGAGGTGAAAGATAATACCATGCTAAAGATTTTCTACATTTATTTTCAGGACACATTAATGGTGAGGGATGACCATGATATGAGATATCTGTAGTATTAAAAATTACTGCCCTATTAAATTTTGGTGAAATACTTTTAATACATTTTGTTATATCTTTATTCCATAATTCGAGACAACCTCCATAATCTTTTTCCCAATCAGAATTTAAATAAAGAATAAGATTTATCCTTCTCTCTAATTTTAACTCGGGATGAAGACTATAATCTATATGAACATCCAGCTTTCCTTCTCTTTTTGTGCAATGCATACCACCGCCATGAAGCTTAGGGTCAGACACTAAATTATTTATATTTGTTAAATCCTTTAGGTTTTTGAGAAACCATTTATTATTTAAATCTAACAAAGTATCTTTAATTTTCTTCGGCATGATATTATCTAATTTATTATATAAAAGTTTCTTTTCAACAGGGTTATTGTATTTTAGCCAAAAGTCTTCGTTATGGTTTGGGAAAGAAATTTCTAAGTCCCTACACAACTTGTCCTCCAAAAAATTATCTATAACAATATGAGGGTACGGTTCATTAGTTAAATACTCATTTTTTAATTTTGAAAAATCTATGTTTCTAATCATAATAATTTCAGGTTAAATTAATATACATAATTATTTCATTAAAGAAAAATAAATGAAATGGTTTATATTATTATATATTAAATATAGCGTTATGGAATGCTTAATATTCTGGTATTAGATCTGTAAAAATAAGGTTAAATAGGCAACCTTCTGAAAGCAAAATTGATGTCAAATTAGTTTAATAGTAAAATTAAATTACTAGCTATATTTGATTAATTAAGTAACTGAAAATACATGATAAAAGTGAGATACCAATTAATGCAGATTAAAAAGTTAACGCAAATGTTAAAAATATAAATGCATCATCAGAAAAAAATAATTAGATTTTTTGAAAAGTCCTCAAAATTTAAAAAATTTCTAGATTTTTTGGCCTAACAATAAATTCCTCAATCTCAAAATTATTTTCAGATATTTTTTCCAATGAATCTTTATAAAAAAGTTTTGTAAAAATTTCATTGCCATATAAATCTTCAATAACATATCCAGCATTATTAACGATATGAAAACCAGCAGCTACATCCCATAGTTTAGTATTAGCTTTTCTAATATGAAGATTATACTTATTAATTGATAAATTACAGAATTTCAAAGAACTAGACTCATAAAAAAAATTAAATTTTAAATTTGAATTTTCAATAAATTTTTTAATTTTATCAATTTCTAAAGAATTTCTTGTCATGACTAAATTGATAGGACATTTTATATTATAATTAACTGTACTAATTTTTTCAAAATTACTTATTTTAAAATCACTGTAAGAATTTATTTTATATAAAAACATATCATGTGCATAATATAAAATATCAAAAATAGGCGAGTAGATAACGCTAAAATATATTTTTTTGTCTTTAATTATACTTAGATTTATTGTAAATTCTTTTGAGCCTTTTATAAAACTTCTTGTTCCATCTATTGGATCAATTATAAAAAAGTTTTCATTTTTAATTGAACTCAACTGTTTATCATAATTACTCTCTTCAGATAGATAACTATAATTGCTGTAATCTTTTTTTATTTTTTTTATAAGAAATTTATTTATTTCAATATCTGCATTAGTTACTTTTGTTTTATCTTCCTTTATTTTTATGGATTTTTCTTGTTTATAAAAATGCGTTTTTACTATTTGACCGGATTCATATATTATATTTAGTAAGTTATTTATTTCGTCTTGCATATATCTCTCTTTTTTAATTTTCTTAAAAATATGTATATGTCTGAATAAATAGTTTATAATACATTATTTAATTTATTAAATAAAATTGTTCATTTTTTTAAGGTATTTGGCATGAAAGATACTATAATTAATTATTTAAACAAAGCCTCAGATAATTACAATGCTCTAAAAAGCGAATCTGATAATATTGAAATTGCTACCAATGTAACGCTCCAAGCTTTAAGAAATAAAAATAAAATTATATTCTGTGGCAATGGAGGCTCTGCTGGTGATTCGCAACATCTAGCCGCTGAACTTATGGGTAGATACAAAATTGATAGAAACCCCTTGCCAGCAATTGCTTTAACTGTTGATACATCAGCCATTACAGCAATTGGAAACGATTATGGATATGATAAAGTTTTCTCAAGACAACTTGAGGGTATCGGAGAAAAAGGAGATGTTTTGATTGGCATTTCAACAAGCGGTGAAAGCAAGAATGTACTTGAAGCTATTAAAACAGCTAAAAAACTTAGCATCACAAGTATATGCTTAACAGGTGATAGAGAAACTGAAATGACTAAATTATCTGATTATTTAATTAAAGCACCAAGCAAAGAAACAAACCACATACAAGAAATGCACATAACTATTGGGCAATTAATATGTGGAATTGTAGAGGAAAATATTTTTGGATCAAGCTCGAACAAATAAATTATTAAAAAACTCTATATTTGAAAATAATAATTCAATCATATGGTTTACAGGACTTCCCTGCTCAGGAAAATCTAGCTTAGCAAAGATCTTGTTTAAAGAAATTAAAAATATAGGTAAAAAAGTAATTTTATTAGACGGTGATATTCTTAGAAATGGGATTAATAGTGATCTAAGTTTCAGCAAAAGTGATAGAAATGAAGGCTTAAGAAGATCTATGGAATTATCTAAAATTTTTTTTTCAGAAGGATATAATGTTATTGTTTCTCAAATATCCCCATATGAAAAACAAAGAAAAAAAATTAAAGATAACTTATCGCCAAATCTTAAAATGATATATCTTGACTGCTCTCTAGAAAAATGTGCTGAAAGAGATGTTAAAGGTATGTACAAAAAAGCTATTACTGGAGAAATACCTAATTTTACAGGTATTAGCGATAAATATGAAATTCCTAATAACGCCGATCTTATAATAAACACAGAAGATTATTTTATAGAAGACTCATCAAAATATTTAATCGATTTTTTTAATAATATATAAAATTTTCATAAAATGAAAAAAAATAATATCTTAAACTACAAAATATTAAAAAATATACAATTTTTTCCTTATATATTTAACTTTATTACAAATAACCAAATAAATTTATTAGCTACTATGCCAAAATCTGGCACATGGTACTGTCAATATTTTTTTTGGACACTGGACAAAATACTGGAAAATAAAACGTTTAATATATTAGATTATAATTTTAAAAAAAATGAAGTTGGACATATTATAAATGTTAAAAGAAAAATATTTATTGGTCATGCTACATGTCCAGGGTATGAATTTGAAGATGATGACTTACATAAGAAAAAATGGAATAGTCTTAAGTTTTGGCATAATGGGTTTGATTGGGTAAATAAAGAAATTGATATGAATTATTGTCCCCAAATAAATCCACACACTCGAATTGTTTATATTTATAGAGATCCGCTAAGCCAAATATTTTCGTCATATAACTACGCAAAGAATCACACTGATAAATATCAAAGGGAATGTAGTCAACAAAAATTGATTGATTTTTATCTTAATGTATCTGCTGTTAACTCATATATTAAACAATATCACACTTTCTGCTATATGAAAAAACTGTATCCACAGAACATAAGACTGATAAAGTACAAAGATTTAATAGAAAATCCAAATAAATTTTTTTTAGAAATTTGCAATTTTTATAATATCCTTAATACAAACGATAAAAATAAAGAATGTATAGATCTTGCAATAAAATCGTCTAGTATTGAAAATCTTAAGCTTTTAGAAAAAAAAAATGGTTACTCTCTGGCTAATGACGGTACAAGATCAACTCATATACAAGGAACTAAATTTAGCAGCTATAAGGAATTTTTAACAAAGAATGATATAGAAAAAATTGAAAAAATCTTTAATAGATTCTCATATTCATTAAAAAATTTTTAAAAATATTATTTATATCCTTTTTAAAGACTTAAAAATAAATTATAATATTCTATAAAAAATCATTTATTAATATTTATCTAAATTAATTTCTTTTCTTTTACTGCTATTACCTACTACAAATTCTTCATTTTTGGTTATATAGCATGATGAAAACCATGGTCTTGATCTATTTGAATTATTTGGATATGAGCCGTGTATGCAATTTCCATTTAGTATAACAATAGAGTTTCCTGGAATAATAATATCTGTTTTTTTATCTAAAAATTCGTCAGGGATTTTACATTCACTTCCAGGATTATCACCAATCTTTTCGCGAAAACTAACGTTATTTTCTGCTGGAAGAAGCCCTAGTTTATGAGAACCTGGGTAGCAGTATATAGTTCCATTCTCACGATCTGCATCTTTTAAAAACCAATTAAGTGTAATGTAAGCTGAATTTTTCGACTTAGGATAAAAATTATCTTGGTGTGGTTTCCAAGCTTGAGAAGAATAGTCTGAAAAAGCTTCTTTAAATATAAATTGACTGCTAAGCCCAACAGTACTTTCGTCATGAAATATATCTAATAACTCTACCATTCTTCCATCAGTCATGATGGATCTTGCTAACGAGGCCGTCTCTTCTATTTCTGATAAAGTAATATCTGATTTAGGCCTTTCATCCTGTTCAAGCAAAGACTCGTACCTATCAGGATTTATCAAAGCTGCAAAGCTATTATTTGCATGTCTGCGAATACATTTATTGAAAAATTCAGCCTCTTCATCCGAGAAAATTTTCTCGAGAATCACATAACCATTTTCATTATAAAAATTTTTCTGCTCATCAAACATGTTTTATCCCTATATGTTAAGTAAAAAACCTATTATACAAATCTTTTATTCCTCTGAGATATTTATATCTAAAATCTAAGTACCAAATAATAGAAAAAATCTTTTTATGTTTAGGTTCAATTTTACCTCCACCACAATAATTTAAATACGACAATTTTCTACAAAAATTAGTAATAAATATTTTTAATTTGTTTATATTATAATTATATTTTTTTACAACTCCAGTTGACTTATCTACAATACAAATATGATTCTCATCATCATAAATTTGAAAGTTCTCAGGATCATGGCTTGCCATAATATTTGTTTTTATAAGCATAGCACGCCGATAGGCTTCTCTTTGTATTTTCCAGGAGGTTAAAATATTCCATGCTATTAGCTGTCCATTAATTCTATTATAATTTTCGTCGCCTGATTTTTGTTCAGGCGTATCACCAGAAAATATAAGATCATGAGCAATCAAGTCTCTATTTATTTGTTTTGAATTAAAATTGTCGTGACTTTCAAGATAAAAAAATATACATTGTTGAAAAGCATCATGTGAAAAACATGGAGACAAATCATTTATTATCTTTATGAATTTAAATGTTGTAAAGGTAACATTTGAAGGAGCAAAACAGCATTCCCAAAAGTCAAAATATTTTCTTTCTTTAAAAGAAGAACATTTTATTCGAAAAATATCATCCTTGTAGAAGTTTTTATAATTTGTTAATTTTTCATCCCAATTTTCTACCTCATTAATAATTCTGTCTCCTGTGCATGAAATGAAATATGAGTCGCTATTTACATAGTTTAGCATTTTATTATTATTAATATGTCCTGAAAAATAATCTCCCTCATATTCTTCTATATACTTAATTACAAATTTTCTTTCATTAATTTGTTTATCTAAATATTCTTTAATTTCATTATCATTTTCGTCTATATTTATTATGAATTCAAAAGAATTTAGATTTGATGCATTTTTTTCATAAGAATCAAATACCTTCTCAAGGTTTAATTTATTATTTGAATTTATTAATATTGAAGCAATCATTTTTCTAAAAAGGTGTTTCACAGCTAATAAATGAGGCAATTGCAAATCTGTCATTTTTCGCGTAACTAGCGACTGGAGTCACGCAATGAGGAAGTTTCATCTGATTATTAATCAGTACAAGTCTGTTATTTTTAGGCATGATTGAAATCATATCCTCTGACTTTGTGCTCTCAGCTAGCATTAGTATTCCACCCCAATCCCAAACCCATTGGTCACACAAGTAAAATAGTATGCTTATATCTACACGATCAACATCTCCGCGCAAATCGTCAACATGTATTCTAGAAAAATCATTTTTTGTATATTTTAAAATATATGTTGTATCTCTTTGAATTTTTTTTTGGAAAAACTCTGATATCTTTGTTAAAAATTTATCATTAAAATACTTTACCCATAATTCACTTGATTCGTAGTCTTTTGCTCTCCAACCTTTTAAGTAATATTCTTCGTCATGATTAGGAAAATAAATTGATTCCATCTCAAAAGGACCCCCTTTCTGATAATGGTTTCTAACTTGATCAACTCGATCCCAGTCTTTTATAGTTTTAAATTTATTAAGAAGACTATCTGATACATCACCTTTTAAGAAATTATCAATAATACAAAATCCATTAGTATAAAAGTTATTAAGGTCATACATTTTATTTCCTTCCATCTAAAATTAGCTGATTCTCGTTATTTATCATTGAAGCATAGATGCTTTCTAAAACATAGTTTATGTCCATGGCATTTTCTCTTTCTGGCCAGGTTTTAATATTTGTAGGATAAACATCTAGTACTTTGAATGAAATTTCCTCTTTTAACAAACTTTCTGAAAATCCTCTTAATCCCCATTTAGAAGCAGCATAAAGAGTACGATTTTTTTTTGGCTCTCTGCCAACCATTGAATTTATGTTGATAACGTAGTCTAAAATATTTGCTAAAGTATTTATAATTTTAATTGGCGCAATCAAATTAACTTTAATCATTGATTCGATTTTTTCGTATGAAAAATCTTTTAAAGGCAGTCCTGGGCAAATTATTCCTGCATTGTTAATTAGGATTTTAATATTTTCCTTTTTTGCCTGACTACATAATAATTTTAAATCTTTCTCATTATTTAGGTCTGCAACAACATATTTAGCCTTTTTACCATTTTTATTGATTTTTTTTTGAATTTGAATAAGTTTTTCTTCATTTCTTCCGTGAAGTAATATTTCGTGGCCTTTCTCCGAATAATACGCTGCTAAATGATTGCCTAGACCACCACTAGATCCAGTTATTAGAACTTTACCTAAAGACATTATATCTCTCATCTATAATTTCTTTATTTTCAATAAACCAATCAATAGTTTCATTAATACCAAATTCTAATGATATTTGGGTTTTAAAACCATATTTTTCCGCTCTTTTTGTATCGAACACTCTTCTTTTATCGCCCATCGGTTTATCAGATAACCACTTAATCTCTCTACCAAATCTTTTTGAAATTATGTCCGCTATTTGTTTTATAGAAATTCCTGAGCCGCTTCCTAAATTTACGGGTTCTGTAACCCTGTTTTGGACCAAATGCATCATTCCTAGGGCAACATCGCGACAATGTATAAAGTCTCTTATTGGAGAACCATCTCCCCATACCTCAAGAATTTCATTATCATGTGCCTTTCTAATAAGAGATGGTATTACCATTGCATTTTCTGGATCAAAGTTATCATAGGGCCCATAAACATTTGCAGGTCTTACGATAGAGCAAATACCTTTACCATATTGCTTTTCATATGCTTGGCACTGAAGTTCTCCCATTCTTTTAGCCCACCCACCATACCAATCATTTTTTGAAGGCTGAGAATTCCATACATCATCTTCAAATAAAACTTCCGCAGGTTCGTATACGCCAACTGTACTTGTATATAGATACCATTCGACATTCGACAACATTGCAGCTTCAAGCATATTCGTATTAAATTGCATCATTGGACCCATTATTTCTGCAGGCCTTTCGATGCAAACTTGTGGTGAACACTTTATACCTACTAAATTAAAGACATAATCCATTTCTTTACAAATATTCTTACAGTTATCGAAGTTTTTTAGATCAACATTATGAAAAATAATATCATCTGGCATATTTACTGGTTTATTAAGATCTGCGACATGAATTTCTGCAATCTCATTTTTCAAAAGTGACACCAATTGTCTTCCAATCATTCCACTTCCTCCAGTAACTAAAATTTTCTTATTTTCAAACATTTTAATTTATTTTATTTATTAATAATTGATTTTACTCTCTCAGCAATTAATTCTGGTGAAGGAGGAAGGTTATCAACGTCTGGATGAAATCCAGCTGTTCTGTGTTCTAAGCCAAAAGTATACACTTTTTTTTCTGATTCGATCATCATTGAGTGAGCAATACTGCTTGCGGCGCCTTCCTCATAATCATCATCTAACACCATACCACCATGCTTACTACTATTTAGCGCTTCCCTCCATTCTTTTTTAAATAAGAAAGGCTTTATCCATAATTGATGTATTATATTTATTTTATACCCTTGTTCCTTCAATATTAATCTTGCCTTTTCTGCATCGAAACGTGTTATTGATATTGGGAAAAGTGTGAAATCAGCATCATTCTGAATAACGTTTTTTAACTCCTCGTTATTGTCATAGCTTCTTCTATGCTCTGAAATATAGTAAACATCATCATCTCTCATAAATTCTTTATAAGCAAAATCATATTCATCAGGAGTCATTGGGGCAATAATTTTGCTTCCAGGCATTCTTTGAAATAAAGAGTGATGCGAAGAGCCAGCAACTGGTCCGATTGCTCCCTCCATAGCAATGCTTCTCACAAAAATTGGGCATGGGATACCCCAGATCTCTTTACTTTTACACGCGTAGTTAACAATGATTGGAGCATTGTACCACTGAAAACCTTGGTATCTGACTACATATATGGGACGAATACCTTTTAGAGCAGCTCCAACTACAAAACCTCCATTTGCAACATCAGCTGTAGTAACTTCAACCATCCCATCCTCTTCGTATAATTCAGGTAATGTTCCCCCAACCCAGCCAACAGCAGTCAAACATTGCCCAAAGCACATACTTTTTTTCTCTAACAAGTGATGCTTAGTTATGTCTTTTATTGTTTCTCTAACTGTCTTTGCCATGCCTCTAAAACCAAATTTTTATTAAATTTATCAATTTCAATTCCTACATCCCCAAAATAACTTAATTCTTTTTCATACCTGTCAAAATTGTCTCCATCAGTACCTGCACCAGCATGCCAATATTTTCTTACAGTGTTTATATTAAGTAATATTGGATAATCAAAAACGTTTTGTAAATGTTCGTTAATTTCTATAGGATCATCTGAAATATTAAAACTTTTTACATGCATTCCTTGGGCAACATCATGCATTTCCCAATTCCTTCTAACTTTTTTTTCTGTTAGGATGGATAGATTATTATCTTCAACTACAAACAAAATTGGTAATTTTTTTGTAGATGCCCAGCCAATTGCACTCAAACAATAATCTTCTTCAGCAGCAGAGTCTCCAACAAAAACAATTGTTGGACACTTACTTGCAAAACATGCTCCAACGCCTATTGGAACTTGATTACCCATCAAACCATCATGTCCAAATATATTTTTTTCCTTACATTGAATTGAGGCAGAACCTCCCATGCCTAAAGCACAGCCTGTTTTTCTTCCAAGCATCTCGTCAATTAGCTGATCAATACTTCCTCCAAAAGCTAAATAGGTTGAGTGCCCCCGATGTTGAATAAAAATATCGGGGGATATTTTTAATTCAGCTATTTTTTCTGCAATAGCTGACGCAATAAATTCTTGCCCAGCAGACAAATAAACAGGAAATTTTATAAGTTTTTCTTGAACTTTTTCATATAGAATATTTTCAAAATTTCTACATAAAGATGCTTTTTTAAAAACTTCTAATCTAAAATCTTTCAAAGAATTTCCTCTATATCATTAAGCGTTTTTTTCCAATTTTCAAACCTATATCCATTATCATCAATATAAATTTTGGCCCTAGGTTTTTCACTTGTGATCTCATTTATGTATTGCATTACATCATATTTTTCTAACCATTCTTTTACAAGCTCAACACCAGTTTTACCATTTACTAAGGGCCTGTTTTTTTTTGCTTTGGCAGTAAAAATAATAATATTATATTTTTTTGATAAACTTTTTATAGCATTAATCGAGCCTGGTAAAGGCTCTCCGTAACAAGTTCCGTCATGCCAACCTTTATCAAAATTATGTATTACTCCATCAAAATCTATTGCTATATTATTTAATTCGTCTTCAAAACCTGGCGGTACATGATGGGGGCTAGTAGAATCCATTTTATTTTAGACTTTCGGATCTAGTGACTGAACAATCATAATTACTGTATCAGGATGAATATTCTCAAATGTTCCCAATAGTGTTTTCACTATATGGGAAGCTATTACATTTCCTGGGCTTGCAACAAGGATATTATCTTGATCAGTTAAAATACCTCCATTAAGAAAAATGATATTTTCATGATCTTTAATTTTCATAAAATTTTCTTTTTTTGTAATACTTTCGATTAATATTTTACAGTCAGAAAACAAATAGGTACTTTTTTCATCTTTCTTTGGATCTTGAAAAAAGATACATTCTCTATTTTTTTCTTCTTCGCTTGATTTTCCCTCATATGGTTTAGCTTTTCTTCCGTACTTATCTTCAAGCCTAACAAGATCATGTTTTAATTTAGGAGTTTCGATTTCAAAAATATTTGCCCCTCCATTTGATAAAGCTTTTGTTGAATGAAACAATCCTTTCCTTATCATTATTTTTCTGCCTGAGACAAGTCTATTAATATCATTAAGAAACGATACATCTACAGATCCATCAAGAACTATCAATCCAGTATCTTTTTTTGGGTGGCAGTGCAATGAAGTTTGGTATCCTTCTTTTATATGTAAGAACCATAAACCGACATGCTCATTCTCATAAGCTAGGTATTCATAACCCCATGGCTTATTTACAATAATATTTTTGTAGTAATTTTCTTTATTTTCCATTTTCATTGTTATAAACCTGAAATACTGCTTTCATCCATTCGCCCATCCACTTATAGTGTGGGCAACTGACTAGGTTTTCCGATATAACAGCGGGTCCGTCTACATAATTTGCACCGGAATTTGAAATATCGTCCATTATACTATAATAACCTGACACGTCTCTTCCAGATGTAATCTTTGATGATATTAAAAGCTGCGCACCATGACAAATGCATGCGATTGTTTTTTTCTTACTGTCCCATTCCTTAATAAATTTAAGAGCACTTTTATGCTGCCTTAAATACTCTAGTGCTTTTACTCCACCAGGTATAATGAGTAAATCATAATCATTCATGTGCTTATCAAATAATTTTTGGTCATCTAAATCATATACGGATTGCGTACACTCGTTATAAGTTCCCAAAATGCCAAAAATTCTCCCTATTTTATTTGCCATAATATCAACTTTAAAACCTTCTTCCTGAACTCTATAAAACGGATACACGACTTCATGGTCCTGATAACTCTCCCATGTAAGAATTAACGCTTTTTTTGACATTTAATCTCCCTTTTCTATGTGAATCTGCTGTTTAATTTATTAAATAATTTCATAGTTTCTAAATAATATCAATTAACTAGTATACAATTTGTCCTTAAATGCATTGTACTTGCCTGAATTTTTAGCATTATGTTTATTGTACCACTTAATTGTTGTATCTATACCTTTATCCAATGATGTTGTGGGTTTAATTCCTATTGATTCAGCCCTACTAGTATTCATAATTCTCTTTTTATCACCTGCTGGCTTTGAAGTATCCCAAACAATCTCGCATTTATCCGGCATCTTATTTGATATAGATGTTGCAATTTCTTTGATAGTTACACCTGTCCCACTACCAAGATTTATTGGTTTATTGTAACCTTGCTTTACTACCTCTATCATTCCATCTGCTACGTCCTCTGAGTATATAAAATCCCTGATCGGGCTTCCATCT
>MDTB01226412.1_pt1 | contig 26280 bp, 29 predicted proteins | sample 811161 | NCBI WGS metagenome assembly MDTB01 (sample SAMN05326650, study PRJNA326480) | marine metagenome | isolation source: seawater | place: Mediterranean Sea | collected 2009 | reverse complement strand
TGAAAAGTTGGTTGCTGACCCTGGCGCATTGGGAGTCTTTGGTTATTCTTTTCTTGATCAAAATCGAGACAAAGTCAAAGCGGCAAAAGTTGACGGTGTTTTTCCAGAATTTGAGGCTATCTCATCTGGTAAATATCCAGTCTCAAGATCATTGTTTTTCTACGTAAAAAATGCACACGCTTCTGTTATTCCTGGTGTAAAACAATATGTTAAGGAATTTACATCATCTAAAGCAATTGGTTCTGACGGTTATTTAGTATCAAAGGGACTTATTCCACTTGGCGAAAGCGAACGAGCTCAATTTGAAAAAGATGGTAAAAACCTTGCTAAATTTGATGGTAAAGTTTTAAAATAAATAGATGGGTTATTGGTCATTTAGTGTTTTCATATTCATATCAAGTTTAATAGCTTTTTGGTATGGAAACACTAAAGCTATCAGAGTAAACTCTGGATTAAATGGAAGAAAATTACCATCACTTCCAAAATATTACGGACAATACGCAGTTGTTTGGTTGTTAATTCCTGCTTTTATTGGATTATCTTCATGGTTAATTAGTAAATCATTTATAATTGATCAAATATTAATAAATTCATTAAGTGAGAATCTAAAAAACAACTATATTGGTGGGCTGAGTATGTTGATAGATAGAGTAAAATCTATCAACCTAGATTATAGTCCAACAATATCTAATGAGCTCTTAGAAATTTCTCAGTATTACCATAAAATTAATGAGAAACTCGACGCTTATGTTTTAAGCGCAATAATTATGGTGAGTTTATTTCTATGTTTAGCATCTTTTAAGAAAGTTAATTTAAGTTTTAAGGCCAGACAAGCAGTTGAAAATGCTATTATATTAACTTTAATAGTATGTTCAATTTTAGCAATAATTACAACGATTGGAATTGTGTTTTCGCTAATCTTTGAAGCCATAAGATTTTTCAAAGAGGTTCCAGTATTTGAATTTTTATTTGGTACAAATTGGAGTCCTCAAATGGCAATCAGAGAGGATCAGATTGCAGCTAAGGGTTCATTTGGTGCTATTCCAGTTTTTACAGGAACATTACTTATAACATTCACTGCAATGTGCGTTTCAATTCCAGTTGGTCTTGCCTCAGCGATTTATTTGTCTGAATATGCTTCGAGTTTGACTAGAACAACAGTCAAACCTTTGCTTGAAATTTTGGCCGGAGTTCCAACGGTTGTTTACGGTTTTTTTGCTGCTATAACAGTGGGTCCTTTTTTAAAGGAAATATTAGGTACTCTTGGATTTTCCATTGCGTCTGAAAGTGCCATTGCGGCTGGGGGAGTTATGGGTATAATGATCATTCCTTTTATATCTTCGCTATCCGACGATGTAATTAGTGCGGTCCCACAGTCTTTACGTAACGGTTCGTATGCCTTGGGTGCAACGCAATCAGAAACTATTAAAAAAGTTGTGCTCCCGGCAGCGTTACCTGGAATAGTTGGGGCGGTTTTACTTGCGGTCTCAAGAGCTATAGGTGAAACTATGATTGTGGTAATGGCTGCTGGAATTGCGGCGAATCTTACACTCAACCCTTTTGAGGCAGTAACTACAGTAACAGTTCAAATAGTGACATTACTTATAGGTGATCAAGAATTCGATAGTGCAAAAACACTAGCTGCGTTTGCACTAGGTATAACATTATTTTTAATTACATTACTTCTTAATTTATTAGCAATACGTACAGTCAATAAATATAGAGAAAGATATGACTAAAATAAGAACATTGATTGAATTATCTCTAATAAAAAGAAAAAAATCCGAAAGAAATTTTAAATATTTTGGTCTTCTTGGTATTGCTTTAGCTATTATCTTTTTGGGCTTAATAATATCTTCAATATTTATTACTGGTAAAAATGCATTTAAAATAACCGCTATAAATGTTGATGTTTATTTTGATCCAAACATTATAGATCCGAAAAATGAAAAAAATTTAGAAACTATTAAAAACGCAAATTTTAGAACGATAATCAAAGAATCCATATTAAAAAAATTTCCAAATGTGAAAAAAAGACGGGACATCATTGACCTCATCGATGTTATTTCATCCTCTGAAGAAGAAAATTTAATGAACATAATAATTAATGACCCTAAAATAATTGGTGAAGAAATCTCATTATGGTTATTGGCATCATCTAAATATGATGTGATTCATAAAAACCCTGAAATGGAATTATATCCTGAACAAGACAGATTAATTTCAGATAAAGAATTAGGCTGGTATAAAAAGTTGAAAGAAAATAATGAATTAAAATTTATTTTTAACAAAAATTTTTTTACATCTGCTGACTCTACAGAACCAGAACAAGCTGGAATATGGGGTGCATTTATGGGTTCATTCTTTACCTTGTTCATAACTTTAATACTTTCTTTTCCAATAGCTGTAGCAGCTGGGGTATTTCTAGAAGAGCTTGCTCCAAAGAATAGATTTACTAATTTTATCGAAGTGAATATAAACAATTTAGCCGCCGTGCCATCAATAATCTTTGGACTTCTTGGATTAGCGATTTTTCTTAATGTAATGCACTTACCCAGATCGGCTCCGTTAGTTGGGGGGATGGTTTTGGCATTAATGACATTACCAACAATAATAATTTCGACTCGAGCCTCTTTAAAATCAGTGCCTCCATCAATTAGAGAGGCTTCTTTAGGTTTGGGCTCAACTAAATTACAAACAGTTACGCACCATGTTCTTCCGTTAGCATTACCCGGAATTCTAACAGGCACAATAATTGGAATGTCTCAAGCACTCGGAGAGTCGGCGCCACTGCTGATGATTGGAATGGTAGCATTCATAGTAGACGTCCCGACCTCTTTTTTAGACTCCTCAACAGTTCTTCCCGTTCAAATTTATTTATGGAAAAGTACTGCTGCCAGAGGATTTGTAGAATTGACTGCAGCAGGAATAATGGTGCTACTGACTTTTTTAATTTTAATGAATGCATTTGCGGTTTTTATTAGAAATAAATTTGAAAAAAAATGGTAACTAATTTAAAATTTAAATTATGACAAAAAAAATCAAAATTTCTAGCAAAAGAGTTAACGTATATTATGGCAAAAAAAAAGCATTAGATAATATTAATTTAAACATATACGAAAAAAAAGTTACGTCTTTAATAGGGCCAAGTGGATGCGGAAAATCTACTTTCCTTAGATGCCTAAATAGAATGAACGACACTATTGATATTTGTAAAGTTGAAGGAATGGTTTTAATTGATGGTAATAATATATATGAGTCAGGAGTCGATCCAGTCTTGTTAAGAGCCAGAATAGGAATGGTTTTTCAAAAACCAAATCCATTTCCTAAATCAATTTTTGACAATGTTGCTTATGGCCCCAGTATTCATGGACTAGCTAATAGTAAGGATGAATTAGAAGAAATTGTAATTTCAAGTCTTAAAAGAGCAGGATTATTCAATGAAGTTAAAGATAGACTATTTGAAACTGGAACATCTTTATCTGGTGGTCAACAACAAAGACTTTGCATAGCTAGAGCGATAGCCGTTAATCCAGAAATTATTTTAATGGACGAACCCTGCTCAGCATTAGACCCTATTGCAACTGCAGTTGTAGAGGATCTTATTGACGAATTAGTTAAAAATTTTACTATTGTCATAGTTACGCATTCCATGCAACAAGCTGCTAGAGTATCACAGGAAACAGCTTTTTTTCACATGGGAAATCTAATTGAAATGGGGCCAACAGAAAGAATATTTTCAACTCCAGAAGAAAAAAGAACTCAAGATTATATTACCGGGAAGATAGGATAAATTATGGATAAGCATATTGTTTCTAATTACGATAATGACTTGGATTATATTAAAAATATGCTCCTAGAGATGGGTGTTTTGTTAGAAAATCAGGTATACCAAGCAAATGAACTTGTTAAAGTTTTCAATGAAAATATTTCTAAGAATATTATCGAAAAAGAAGTAGAACTTAACAAAGCAGAGAAGAAGATAAGAGAATTTGCTACAAATACTCTTTCAAAAAGGCAACCATTAGCGGATGATCTGAGAAAAATAATTGTTTCAATCAAACTTTCGAGCACCCTAGAAAGAATTGGTGATCATGCGGCTAATATTGTAACCAGACTCTCTTTAGCAAAAACTGTCCCAAGAACCTATGTTACAGACTCTGTCTACAGATTAGGTCAAGCAGTACTTAAAAACTTATCGCAGGCTTTAACTTCTTTTGATCAAAGCTCAGAGAAATTAGCATTGAATGTATTACCAGAGGATAAAAAAATTGATCTAATGTACGAAACCTGTTTCAGAGAACACATAGTTCTAATGATGGAAGAAAAAGAAAACATTAGTTACTTTACACAAATGATTTTTATAGCAAAGGAACTAGAAAGAATTGGTGATTTATCCAAAAATATATCAGAAGAAGTTATCTATAACCTTAAAGGAACGTTGATTTAATAACTTAAAATGCAAAAATCAATACTAATCGTTGAAGATGATAAATCTCTTTCCACAGTCTTGGATTATAATTTAAAAAAAAATAACTTTGAAACCAGAGTAGCAAATGATGGTGAACAAGCAATGGTTCTTCTTAAAGAAAAAGTTCCAGATGTAGTTATTCTTGATTGGATGATACCTGAACCAAACGGTTTAAAAATTTGTAAAATGATAAGGAAAAACAAAGTTTTGAAAAATTTATCTATTATACTCTTAACGGCTAAAGGTGAAGAAGAAGATAAAATAATGGGACTTAATCATGGTGCAGACGATTATATGGTAAAACCATTTAGTTCTTTAGAATTAATTGCCAGAGTAAATGCTTTAATAAGAAGATCTAATGCAAGCTATTCAGACGAAGAATTAGATTTTGAAGATATAAAAATCAATTTAAAAGAATTTAAAGTTTTTCGTGCTAATAAGCAAATCCATCTAGGCCCAACGGAATTTAAAATGTTAAAACATTTTATGCAAAACCCAAAAAGAGTCTTTAGTCGAGAACAACTGCTTAATTCAATATGGGGACATGGAGTGTTTATTGAGGAAAGAACAATTGATACGCATGTGAGAAGGTTGAGAAAAGCTCTAAATTTAAATGGGAAAAAAGATTTAATTAGAACTATCAGAGGTGCTGGATATTCTTTTGACACAAAAGGTAGAGTCTAATTCCAAACATTGTTTTTAAGTCATTTATGAAAAAAAAAGATGGAATAAGTTTTATTATAACAGTTTATAACAAAGAAAAATTCATAAATTCTACACTTGAGTCAATAAAAACAAATTTATCCGAAAATTCTGAATTGATTATAATTGACGATGGTTCAAATGATCATTCTGAAACAAAAATTAAAGAATTTATAAACAAAAATAAAAATATAAAAACGAAATTTATTTCTCAAAAAAATTCTGGGCCAAGTAAGGCCGTCAACTACGCTGTTGCATTTGCACAATATAATGTCTTAAAAATGCTTGATGGAGACGACATATTAGCACCAGGTGTTGCAACCTTTATGAAAAAAAAAATGGAGGAAGAAAATTTCGATTTATTCTATGGTCATTGGGTTTGGAGTGAAAATCATTTTGATTACAAATTTAAGGATAAAGTAACAAGCGCAAGTCTATTTAAAAAAGCATTTGAAAAATTTTTATTTTCTGGGTGGGGTGGATTTAGTAATTTGATGATAAAAACAGATGTTTTTCTTCAGGTAAAGGGTTGTGACAAAAATATATTTATTCAAGATTACTCACTTCCTTTAAGAGTAGCTGGTCATCATCTTAAAAAAAAAGGTAACAAAAAATTTAAAATTGGTTTAACCAAAAAAATTATTTGTGTCGGTCCTAAATTTGTTGATGAGAGAATTATTACCAATAAAGCTCAAACTCTTCACGATTTATCAATGGCTTCATTAAATTTTATTGAGGAACACCCATTATTAGAAAGTAAATACAAAACTAAAGCACTTAAAAAAATTGTAAGGAGATACTTAAAATGGGATAGGGGCAAAAAAAAGGATAAAAAAATTGATTTTAATAGAACTAGACTATTTCTTACCTACTTGAGTTTTTTGCCTAATCTCCAAAAAATACGCTATGAGATATTAAATGTATGGAAGAAAGAGAAAGATATTAGGATAATTTGGAAAGAAGAAAAAAAGGTCAAAATATTAATTTATGTTGGCTTAGATTTGTTAGGTGATGGACTTATTAAACTTCCTTTTATTAAGAAAGTAAGAGAAGTTTTTCCTAATGCTCATATCACATGGCTCGCAGGCAAAGGCGAATCAGTAATGAATTCTTCACTCAAAGAAGTTGCTGACAACTTTATCAGTGAAATTATTGACAAAGAACCATTTGGTTCAAAGCTTTCTGACATTTTTAACAAAAAATATTCTAATGAGTCTTATGATATAATTTTCGATACTCAAAAAAGGTTTCTAACAACAATCATCTTAAAAAGACTTAAAACTAAACTTTTTATTTCTGCGAGTTGTAATTTTTTATTCTCGGATTTACAGCCATCAAATAAAATGGAAGTGAATTTGACTAAGAGCCTTTTAAATTTAAGTTTTATTTTTAGTCGTACTGAACGACTTAACTCTCTATTAATCCATAACAGAAACGAGTTTAATTCGTTAATCAAAAAAATTATGTTTTCAACTGAAGAAAAGGTTGCCATCTGCCCAGGAGCATCAAATACATGGAAAAGGTGGCCTTTAGAAAATTATATTGAAATAGGAAAATATTTAATTAGTAAAAAATTTTTACCAGTTTTCTTTCTAGGTCCAAACGAAATTAGTCTTATAAACAAATTAAAGAAAGAATTACCAGAAGCAATTTATCCGCTTCAATCAAAATATCTAAAAAAGCCTAGACCAATTCATACTATTTTGCTGGCCAAACATTGCAAATTTGGAATTAGTAATGATACTGGATGTGGACATTTATTAGCTTGTTCTGATTTGAAGTTGATATCATTATTTGGAAATACAAATCCAAAGAAATTTGCCCCGTATAATACAATTTTTAAAAATATCATAATATCAGCTGAGCCTTTTTCCAAAAAAAAAGATATTAGTTCGATACCAATAGGAGTTGTGATTAAAGCTATAAACGAAATAATTAATTGAATTCATCGAGTCTACCTCCATATTGGGATAATACTCTAGAAGCAACTTTAGAGCCAAAATCAATGCAGTCTTCTATTTTTTCATCTAAATTTAATTTATATAAAAATCCTGAAGCAAACATGTCACCAGCACCAGTAGTATCAACAATATTATCATTAAAATAAGCCCCAAACTTTTTCAAATTTCCATTCTTAAAAAATACTGCCCCGTTCTCTCCGCATGTCATGACTGAATTATTTACGATTAAAGATGCTTTTTTTGAAATAGCATTTAAATCGGACTCTTTGAATAATGATGAGAATTCATTACTATTGCCAACTAATATATCCACATGCATTTTTATGAAGTCCTCAAAACTCTTTCTAAACATCTTTGTAAGCCCGGCATCAGACAATGAAAATACTGTGGTAATATTACGTTTTTCAGCAAACTTTATTGCTTTTTTTATTGCCTCTCTTGCTGTATCAGAGCTCCAAAGGTAGCCCTCTATAAATAAAATAGAAGTGTTTGTAAAAAATTCCTCTTTAATATCGTTTTCGTTAAGTAAAACGCTTGCACCTAAAAAAGTTTGCATTGTTCTTTCTCCATCCTCTGTTACAAACACAGAACACTTTGCAGTGGGTGGACCGTCGGTTGCTAAATCACATAAATATTTTACATTACTTTTCGAAATGTCATTTATAAAATCTCTTCCAAGATTATCATTAAAAACCCTACCACAAAATGCAGCTTTACCTCCTAAAATTCCTATACCAGCCATTGTATTAGCTACAGACCCTCCAGAGCTTTTTTTTATTGGAGACAAATTTTCTGTAGTTTTTTCAGATTGAGATTGATCAACAATAGTCATTTGGCCCTTAACTAAACCCGAATTTTTAAATAGATTTTCATCGCCTTTAAAAATTACATCAAGTACAGCGTTACCCATGCCTAGAATGATCTTATTATTATTAATGTTCAATGTTTCCTTTTATTTTTACAAAAATTATTTATATTATATTAATGTATAACAAGTCTTTTCTTAATTTAACAATATATCCTCATCGGAGTTTGTCAAAAAAAGGTTTTAAATTATTAATGTTTTTTGTAACCTTTATTTGCCTCGGATGCGGTTTAGTTTTTTGGAAACTTGGAGCTTGGCCTGTTTTTGGCTTTTTAGGTCTTGATATATTATTAATCTATTTAGCTTTTAAGATCAATTATAGCAGAGGTAAAATGTATGAAAATCTGAGGATTGTCTCAAAAAATCTTAGAATTTCTCGATGCTTTCCTACTGGGAAACTTCAGGTTTGGAACTTAAATCCCTACTGGACTGAGGTAGAAATAGTCAAACAAAATAACCATGTCAACCTACTTATACGGTCCGAAGACAAAGTTGTCTCAGTCGGTTCTTTTTTAAATAATTTCGATAAAAAAAAATTATTAATTACACTTGAAAAGTCACTAAAAAGTTATAAAGAATCCTTGGGCGTTTAGTGTAGCCGTGAAAAATGTCTCAAGCATCGACTACATATTTTTAATATCTTTATCTGCAATATGGGGGAGTTCTTTCACTCTCATAAAATTTTCAATTGATACAATCCCGCCCTCTCTTCTTACTTTTATAAGATTGTTTATTGCTTCTATTTTTCTTATTATATATATAAAATATAAGACCAACTTTCTTATTCTTGAGAAAAAATATTTAAGAAAAATTGTTGTTATTGCTGTTCTTGGTAATGTGATACCCTTTAATTTAATCGGCTGGAGCGAAAATCATGTTGATAGCATAAATGCAGCTGCATTGATTGGAACGATGCCTTTATTTACTTTTTTGATTAGTCACTTCTTAAAATATGGTGAAAAACTTAATACCAGAATAGTTATTGGCTTATTTATGGGTTTTCTAGGTATGTATTTATTATTAAGAAATACTCTTAATCCTACTGCTTCTAACTTCAATCTCACAAATTTGTCAAATTTTTTAATTGTCCTTGCTTCTATTTGTTATGCTTTTTCTGCCAACTTTATTAAAGATATAAAAAACTTATCACCTATTCAAATTGCAACATCCACAACAATCGTAGCCACTATTATTTCATTACCAATATTCTTGTTAACTTACAAATTCTCTTTTATTGAAATACAGCAAGTTTTGACCAGTATAAGTGCAAAAAGCTTGTTTAGTTCTCTTTTCTTAGGATTTATGTGTAATGCGATAGCCGTAACAATTTTCTTTAAATTAATCCAAAAACAAAGCGCAGGATTTGCTAGTCAGAGTAACTTTTTTATTCCATGTTTTGGCATTTTGTGGTCTTTTATATTTCTTGATGAGAGTTTGAGTAATATTTTTTTATTTAGTACAACCCTAATAGTTCTAGGAGTAATTTTTGTCCATAAAGGTAGAAAAAAATTTAATTAGTTATTTAATTCAATTTTTTTAGGTTTTTCTCCAACATCGTATTCTTTGTAATCTGTTACTGGTTTAACTTCACCATCGGGTTTATAAACCGCTTTTACAACAGTTTGAAAGTTAAAACGAGCTTTGTCTAATGAAGCTTCTGCAAAAGAAACAGATCCACCTAACCATGCTTGATCCTCTAACATATTTACTGCCGATAGCAAAAGTTCAGAGGACTCAATAATGGACTGATGTAATTCTCTAATTTTTTTTGAATTCGGTATATTTAATTTATCTAATTCATCCGGAAGACCAAGTTTTGAAAGATGGCCTTTAATTAATTCTTCAGCTTCCTTAAAATGATCTTCATCTGCTCTAGCATTACTTAAATTAAATGAATCAAGAAGTCTGCCCTGCATTATAATAGCATTACCCAAATGACCTAACCTTATATCCATCACTTTTTTATACGAATCAATATCTTCCTTGGATAACTTATCTTCACAAGCATTAATCAGAAACATTGATATAACTAGTGTAAATATTTTTAATTTTTTTGATAGTTTAATTTTAAACATTATTTATCCTAACACATCTCTCATACTATATAAACCTGCATCTTTGTTTCTAATCCAAATCGCAGCATGAAGAGCTCCTAAAGAAAAAATATTTCTATTTTCAGCCTTGTGTTTAACTTCAATACGTTCTCCATTCATGAAATAAGATACTGTGTGATCTCCTATTACATTTCCGCCTCTTAATGAGGAAAATCCTATATCACCTTTTTTCCTTGCTTTATTATGTTCTAAACCTCTGTATACATAAACGCTTTGTTCAAATTTCTTTCTTCCTTTTTTTATTGCTTCTCCAATTGAAATAGCTGTCCCAGAAGGAGAATCTTTTTTAAATTTATGATGAACTTCTGATATCTCAATATCTACGTCATCTATTTTTGAGGAAATTTTTTCAACTACATCTAACATAATATTAATTCCCAAACTCATATTAAAAGATTGAAGTACAGTTAATCCTGAGGTTAATTTAATAAAACTTTTATATTGTTGTTCTGAAAAACCTGTAGTTCCAGTTACTAAAGATACGCCTTTTTTTAATTTTTTTATTAGAGATAGAGTAGCTTTGGGCGATGTAAAATCAATTATTACATCACAACTATCAATGAATTGCTCTAAACAATCAATTATCGCAATACCATTAATTTTTTTCCCAACCGCATCGTGGCCTTCTTGTTCGCACAAGGAAGTTAATAATAAATTATCACTAAATTTATCTAATTGAGATATTATGTTTTTACCCATCTTTCCATTTGGACCAAAAATACCTAATTTTACTTTACTCATAATAACTAATTTTTTAAATCATCCCAGAAATCTCGTACTTTTGAGAAAAATCCACTACTTTCTGGATTATTCTGATTGTTTGATTCTTGAGAAAACTCTCTTAAAAGTTCTTTTTGTTTTTGAGACAAATTAGTTGGTGTCTCAATTACTAGAGAGATAATCATGTCACCAAAGGTTACTGACCTTAATGCAGGCATGCCTTTTCCAGAAAGTCTAAATTGATCTCCACTTTGAGTTCCTGGTGGAATTTTAACTTTTGCTCTTCCCCCAGAAACAGTTGGCACTTCAACTGATCCCCCTAGCGAAGCGTCAACCATTGAGACAGGAACATTACAAAAAATATTAATATCCTCACGTTCAAATAACTGATGAGGCTCCACATTAACAAAGATATATAAATCACCAGGTTCCGATCCATTTGGTCCAGCAGCCCCCTCGCCACTTAACCTTATTCTGCTCCCATCGTCTACACCTGTAGGAATACTAACTTCGATTTTTCTATTTTTTCTTACTCTTCCTTCTCCTGAACAGTGACGACAAGGATCAGTTATAACTTGTCCAGAACCATTGCAAGAAGGACATGTTCTTTCTACAGTAAAAAATCCTTGAGACGCTCTTGTTCTTCCGGAACCACCACATGCTCCACACGTACTAACTCCATTTGAGTTTTCTGATCCAGTTCCATCACATTTTTCACAGGTAACTAGTGTTTCAAAAGAAATTTCCTTTTTTACACCTAAATATGCTTCTCTCAAATCGATTGACATTTCATACTTAAGATCCTGACCTTTTTCTCTTCTTCTGCCTCCTCCTCTTGAAGAAACATCTCCAAAAAAGTCTTCAAATATATCAGAAAAACTTCCAAACCCCTCTGAAAAATCACCGGAGAATCCCGAACCTGAATTTCCGTTAAAGGCATCATGGCCATATTGGTCGTACGCAGCCTTCTTTTCTGGGTTCGATAAGACTTCATATGCCTCAGATATTTTTTTAAATTGTTGTTCAGCATCTTTATCACCTGGATTTTTGTCGGGGTGATACTTCATAGCAAGTTTTCTGTAAGCACTTTTTAAAGAGTTACCATCAATATTTTTGTTAACACCTAAAACATCATAAAAGTCTTGTTTTGCCATTAGAGTCTATGCCGAAGCTCCTGTTGATTTATCGTCTGGTTTTTTTTCCTTATTAGAATCTGTAACATCTTCAAAATCTGCATCAACCACTTTATCATTCTTACCTTTATCAGCTGTTTTTGATTTTGATTTTGTTTTTTTACTACCATCTTTATCCATATTATCTGAGGCACTTTCTTTTGCTGCCTTTTCTTGGGCTTCTTTATATAAAATCTCGCCTAATTTCATAGAATCTTGCACCAAACTATCTGTTTTTTCTTTTAATGTTTTGGCGTCTACTTTTTCGTTTTCGAGACATTTTTTTAGTTCTTCAACACCCTTTTCGATTTTAGCCTTATCTTCTTTTGGAAGTTTTGAACCGTGTTCTTTCAAATTCTTTTCAGTACTGACAATAATAGAGTCAGCATTATTTCTAGCTTCTATCCCCTCAATCTTTTGCTTATCAGCGTCAGCATTTGCTTCCGCATCTTTAACCATTTTTTCAATTTCTTCATCAGATAATCCACCAGAGGCTTTTATTTGTATTTGATGCTCTTTTCCAGTCGCTTTATCTTTTGCAGAAACTTTAACAATTCCGTTTGCATCAATATCAAAAGTAACTTCAATTTGAGGTGTTCCTCTTGCAGCAGGCGGAATTCCCACTAGATCAAACTGCCCAAGAAGTTTATTATCTCCGGCTATTTGCCTCTCACCTTGAAAAACTCTGATTGTTACCGCTGATTGATTGTCTTCAGCAGTAGAAAAAATTTGACTCTTATTTGTAGGAACGGTCGTATTTTTTTCAATAAGTTTAGTAAAAACTCCTCCTAAAGTTTCAATTCCCAATGATAATGGGGTAACGTCTAATAATAAGACATCTTTTACGTCGCCTGAAAGAACTCCACCCTGAACAGCCGCACCCAAAGCAACAACTTCATCAGGATTAACACTTCTATTAGGATCTCTTCCAAAAAAATTTTTGACTGTTTCAATTACCTTAGGCATTCTAGTCATTCCACCAACTAAAATTACATCGTTAATTTCTCCAGCATTTAGTCCAGCGTCTTTTATCGCTTTTTTACAGGGTTCGATTGTTCTTTCAACTAAATCTGAAACCAAAGCTTCAAACTTTGAACGAGATAGTTTAATATTAAGATGCTTGGGACCTGATGCATCGGCCGTAATAAATGGCAAATTAACTTCTGTCTGGGGTGCAGTTGAGAGCTCGATTTTTGCTTTTTCTGCCGCTTCTTTTAATCTTTGTAATGCGAGTTTGTCATTTTTCAGATCAATTGATTGCTCTTTTTTGAATTCATCAGCAAAATAATCAATAAGTACATTGTCAAAATCTTCGCCTCCCAATTGAGTATCGCCATTAGTCGCCTTCACCTCAAATACTCCATCCCCAATCTCGAGAATAGAAATATCAAATGTTCCTCCACCTAAATCATAAACTGCTACTGTACCGGTCTTTTTTTTATCTAAACCATAAGCAAGTGCTGCAGCTGTTGGTTCATTAATTATTCTTTTAACATCTAACCCTGCAATTTTTCCGGCATCTTTCGTTGCTTGTCTTTGTGCATCATTAAAATATGCTGGTACAGTTATAACTGCTTCGGTAACAGGTTTTCCTAAATACTTTTCAGCTGTTTCCTTCATTTTTTGAAGTATCATTGCACTTATTTGACTGGGTGAATACTTTTTATCATCAACACCAACCCAAGCATCCTGATTATCCCCAGGAACAATTTTGTAAGGCAAAATTTTCGAGTCTTTTTTGACAAACTCGTCATTCATTCGCCTTCCAATTAATCTTTTAATAGCAAATAATGTTTTTTCTGGATTAGTAACTGATTGTCTTTTGGCAGACTGACCTACAAGCTTTTCATCTCCATCTGAAAAAGCTACCATAGATGGTGTTGTTCTTGAACCTTCAACATTTTCTATGACTTTTGGGGACTTGCCGTCCATTATGGCAACACAAGAATTTGTGGTACCTAAATCTATTCCGATAATTGTACTCATTTTAGCTCCTTTTCTTCCTTTAGTTATGGACAGAATTTTAAAATTAACCCTATGTAGGCATTAATTATAAAGATTATATTAAAATATATATTATAAAATTTACTCAGAAAGCAAGTAATAATTTTTTTTAATAAAAAACATACACTTACTTCTTTTTTTCATTTTGTGCTTCTTTTGATACATTCTTTAAATTTTTTTCACCTTCAACATCATCTTCTAAACCCTTTGAAACAGAAACCATTGACGGTCTTAAGAGACGATTCCCTATGTTAAATCCAGATTGAAGTTCGTCTACAATAAATCCTTTTTTAATTTCGCTAAAAACTTGGTTGACAGCTTGATGAAGTTCTGGATTAAACTTCTCCCCTTTTGATGAAAATTTTTTTATACCATTCTTCTCGAACACATCATAGAGTTCCTTTTCGATTGCTTTTACGCCTGTAAATAAATTATCAAATAATTCATTTCCACTTTTTAGATCGCTCGGTATAGAGTCAAGAGCTCTTTGAAAATTATCCGCAACTGATAATAAAGAAAAACTAAAATTTTTATTTGAGTATTTTAAACTATCCTCTAATTCCCGTTCATGCCTTTTTCTTAAATTTTCATTATCAGCCAGACATCTAAGAACTCTATCCTCACATTCCTCTAGTTTAAGCTTTAAATCCTCTATCATCTTTTTGTCGTTTTTAGTTTCGGAAGTGTCATTTTTATTTGAAATTTTTTCTGAAGTTTGATTTTCAGATTTTTTAGAATTTTTTTCATTTTTTTTTGAGTCTTCCTTTTGCATATTTTACTCCATTATTTTATGTTAAATGTTCTAGCAAAAAGTTTTGCCGTATAGTCAACTACAGGAATGATTTTAGCATAATTTATTCTCATTGGTCCAACAACACCGATTGCACCAATTATTTCTTTATCACGATTTCTAAATGGACTAATTATGGTAGAACATCCTGTCATTCCAAAAAGAGAATTCTCTGCTCCTATAAATATTTGAAGTCCCTCTGCCTCCTGTGTTTCCTCTATTACTCCAACGAGATTTTCTTTATTTTCTAATTTTTCTATTAAAATTCTTATGTTTTCCAGTTGTTCAAGTGCAGTAACATCTTCCAGAAGTTTTGAAGTTCCAGTAACAATTAATTTATTTTTTTTTGTTGCATCAGCCCAACAGGCTAAACCTTGATCGATTAATTTTTTAGATACCTTGTCCAAATATTCGCGATCGTTTTTAATTTCTTCTTTAATTATTTTCCTACTTTCAGTAAGAGACCTACCTTTTAGTCTTGCATTTAAATAATTAGTTATTTCTACTAAAATTGAATTGGGTAATCCTTTTGGAATTTTTATTATTCTATTTTCAATTAATCCTGTTTCAGAAACCATAATAACTAATGCTTGTTCTTTGCTGACAGGTATAAATTCAATATGCTTTAATCCTCCTTCAAGTTTAGGGGCCAGAACTAAACCAGCACAATCGGATAAACCTGATAACATATGAATAGCATCATCATACATTTGATCAAGGCTTCTTCCATTTCCAATACATTGTTTTTTAATGTCAGTGCATTCATTTACTGACAAACTCCCAACCTGCAGAAGACCCTCCACAAAAAATCTCATTCCAAGATCTGTTGGAACTCTCCCAGCCGAAGAATGACTTGAAGTCAAAAGCCCTGCATCCTGAAGATCCGACATCACATTTCTAACAGACGCAGGAGATAGCTTCTCCTCAAGTTTAACTGACAGCCTTCTCGACCCCACTGGTCCACCATTATTTACAAAGTCATCAACAATTAAACTAAAAATTTCTTTTGATCTCTTATCTAGATCAATAATAGGAGAAGACCTTTTTTTAATAACATTTTTTACTATTTCATTTTTCATTGATTTTATAGCAATTCACAATAAACTTCTGATATTAATATTTAAAACTATGAGAAAATTCAATAGAAAATATAATGAATTGAGAAAAATACGAGCAGAGACTAATTTCAACAAATATGCCGAAGGTTCCTGCTTAATATCTTTTGGTGATACACAGGTTATTTGTAACGCGACAATTGAAAAAACTACTCCCAATTGGTTAAAAGATGCTAAAATTGGTTGGATCACAGCGGAATATTGTATGATGCCAAGAGCTACAAATTCTAGAACATCAAGAGAAGCCAAGATTGGTAAACAAAATGGTAGATCCATGGAAATTCAAAGATTAATTGGTAGATCCCTGAGAGCGGGTATAGATTTAACCAGCATTCAGGGTTATCAAATAATCGTTGATTGTGATGTAATTCAGGCAGATGGAGGAACAAGAACAACAAGTATTACTGGTGCTTTTATAGCTTTAGTACTTGCAATAAAAAAGCTCAAAGAAATAAAAACAAATCCAATTTTAGATTATATATCAGCTGTCTCATGTGGCTTTTGTGAGCAAAATATCTTACTTGATTTAGATTACGATGAGGACGCATCAGCGGAAACAGATGCAAATTTTGTTATGTCAAAAAGGTTAGGTATTGTGGAAATTCAGGCCTCAGCAGAAAAAAAACCTTTTTCCAAATTACATTTTGAGGAAATGTATAAACTTGCATTACAAGGAACCGATGAGTTATTTAAATTACAAAGAAAATTTCTAAGTGAGTAAATACTTCTGTAAAAAGGATACTATTCTTGTAGCTACTCACAATAATGGAAAAGCCAAAGAATTTAGAGAGCTTTTCGAAAAATTTGGAGTTAAAACAATTTTTTCTAGGAATTTAGATCTTTTAGAACCAGAGGAAACTGGAAAAACTTTTCAAGAAAATTCTGAACTTAAGGCTCGAAGTGCTTTAAATAATGGATTTATCGTTGTATCCGATGACTCCGGGTTATGTGTTGAAGCACTTGATGATAAACCTGGAATATTCTCAGCTAGGTGGGCAAAAAAATTTGGAAGTTGGGAGGGTGCAATGGAAAACATTTATCAAGAATTAATTAAAAAAAAAAACAAGAACTTTAATGCAAGATATTGTTGCTCACTTTCAATAATGTTCTCAAATAACGACCTATACACATATTACGGGGAAATAAAAGGGAAAATAAGTTGGCCACCTAAAGGAAAAAATGGATTTGGCTACGACCCTATTTTTGTTCCCAATGATTGTGCTTTATCATTTGGTCAGCTTAGTAAGAAAAAAAAAATGTCTACAGATCACAGATCTAAGGCATTCAAATTTCTTATAAAGAACCATTTCATTGAAGAATAGACTAAAATAAAGATATCGGACATTGAAAAACCGATTTCAATTCTCCTTTAATATTTTGATAAATATTTACCTCTCTTGACAGGTAACCTTTCTCCGAAATCGTTACATACTCTGAGTCTGCAACATTAATTTTACCTTTTATATTTAAAATTTTTGAAGCTTCAAAGTAATTCTTTTCCAATAAAATGAGAACATCATTTACCACATAATTCAAATTTATTGGATCCTTTTGAAAATAAGAATTAAATTTTCTTTTATATTTTTTTTTATTTACATTTAAACTCGTTGAATAAAATGTTTTGTCTAGAAGGTCTTCTTGATACTTTTCCAACCCTTCCCAAATACTTGTACCTACAATATCTGTATTAGTTGAATCAATATCATAATAAGAGAGTAGTGCTAATATTTCAACAAGTTTGTTTCCACCTTCTCCAACAACAATAATATCATAAGGTTGTGAACCATATGTCTCTTTTTTTGATAGTTCTTCCAAAATTTTTTCCTTTTCTATTCGATCTAATTCTGAATTAGATATTTTTTCGATTTCTTTATCGAGTTTTTCCTTTCTTAAATTAAAATAACTAAAGCGTTTTATAGCCTCATCAAGATTATTTTCTTCTTTAAGATTTAAATAGTTAATTGTTGAATTCTTATCATCAGCAATTAACTCGCCTAACGTTTTTTTAAGCAATATCCCATAATTGTCAGAGCTGAATATCAAACCAAATTTTTTTAATCCTTGATTTTCTGCTTTTCGTGTTATGCATAATATCTCTTCTTCAAGACTAAGACCTGAAATTACAATATTTTCTGAAGCAGCATTTTTATCGGTTGACAGGCTAAAAACTTGAACATCATTTTTCGACGCATAATCACGAATAAACAAAGTCTCTTGCGAGAAAATCGGTCCGATAAAAATTTTTAAATTTTCATTTAATGCCTTTTGAAAAGCGATCTTTACTCCAGAGGATGAACTTTTTGTATCAAAAACCTTAAAACTAAGATCAGTTGAATTATCAAGTAAATAAAGTCTTATTGAATTAATTATAGTTTGACCCAATAGAGAGTTTTTTCCAGAAAGAGGTAATAACAAAGCAATCTCTTTTATTACTTCCGTTTCAATTATTTCTCTTTTAACCTTAGGTTGTATTAATACAACTCGTTCATCCTTAAAATTAAAGGTTGCACCTTCATCAAAATTACCTTGTTTAATATTTTTAGAATTTTCTTCAAAAGTGGTTCCTTTTGTAACTTTCTTTTTTGCAGGTTCAGAAGTTTTTTTTGGGGAATCCTTGCCAGCTTGAACCGTATTTGTATTCATCTTTCCGATATCAACAATTTTTTTTAACGAATCATTTAATTGACAACCGTAGATCAAAAAAGCTAGTAAAATAAGAGTAAGTATTTTTCTCATAAATTAAAGTAATAAATTTAGATTGGAATGAAAATCAATAACATTTTTTTCTTATTAATTTTAATTTTTATTAATAGTTTATTCTCCTGTGTTAGTTCTACTATCACAGCTATAGCAGGAAATGCCGTTATCTCAGAGAAAGGTGTCATACAATCTTTTGATGATACTGTAATTTTTACAAAAATCAATTCCTTGATTATTAATGAATATAATATCAAAATCGCTGACGTTTACATTAGTGTAAATGAAGGTCAAGTTCTATTAGCTGGTATTATGAACGATGAAAAACACAGGTTGTCTCTAATCAAAAAAGTTTGGTCTGTAAATGGAGTTAAAAAAATTTTTAACGAGATAAGAGTTGGAGAAAAATATTCTCTAATAGATAGATCAAAAGATTTTATTCTAAAATCCAAAATAAAGACATTTTTACTTCTTAATCATCAAATTTATAGTAATAATTACAACATAGTTTCATTTAAAGGAATTATTTATCTAATGGGAAATATTAGTAATTTCAGAGAAATTGAGATAATTGAAAAGTATATCAAAAATTTTTCTGGAGTAAAAAAATTAAAAAGTATGTTAATACTTAAAAAATAATGAATGTAAAAATTTCTATTTTAATCCAAATGGATCCTTTTGAGAGGTTAAATCAAAATACCGACACTACTTTTTGTTTGATAATTGAAGCTTTAAAAAGAAACTATAAAGTCATGTGCTGTGAACCAAAAGATATTTATTTCGAAAATAAAAAAATAAATGCATATGCATCAAACCTGTCATTAACAAATAAAAATCAAATAATAAAGGAAAAAAAACAGGAGGACCTTAATTTATCATCTTTCGATATTGTGCTATTGAGAAAAGACCCTCCATTCGATATGAACTATATAACCAATACTTATTTAAACACATATCAATTTCAAAAAAGAAAAAAACCTTTTTTTATCAACAATCCTAATAGTTTAAGAAGTTATAGCGAAAAAATTTACCCACTTTATTTTCATAGTTTTATACCAAAAACTATAATTTCTTGTAATCCAAAAAAAATTTACTCGTTTATATCTAAACAAAAAAAAGTTGTTATCAAACCTCTTTACCTTAAAGGAGGTGAAGATATCTATATGATTGAAAAAAACGATCAAAATTCTGATAACATCTTGAAATATATTACTAATAATTTTACAACACCTATAGTTGTCCAACGTTTTCTAGAAGGAGTAAAAAATGGCGATAAAAGAGTGATTTTAATTGATGGCGAACCTGCTGGGAGTATTAATAGAATTCCAGTAAAGGGAGATTTTCGTGCGAATCTTCATTTAGGAGGTTCTGGTGAAAAAACTGAACTAACTCAAAAAGAAAAAGAAATATGCAAGGGTATAAAAGACTCCTTAAGGAAAAATGGTCTTTTTTTTGTTGGAATTGACATTATTGATGAAAAATTAACTGAAATAAATGTTACATCTCCTACTGGCATAGTACAAATTAACAAAATAAATAATACAAAAATAGAAAAAATATTTTGGGATCGGGCTTTAAAAAAAGTTTAATCTGAAATTATCTTACCCAGTTTTTTCCCAGCTAAGATATGGAAATGTAAATGTGGAACTTCTTGACATCCATCTTCTCCTGTGTTGCATATCAATCTAAATCCGTTTTTAATGCCCAAACTATTTATAACTTGATCAATCGCTCTAAAAATAGACGCAATAGTAAGTGGATCTGCATTTTTAGAGAAATCGTACAGGCTACAGTACTTTTTTTTTGGAATAATTAAAATATGCAATGGTGCTTGTGGATTAATATCTTTAAAGACTAATACATCTTTGTTATCCAAAATTTTATCGCAGGGTATCTCGCCTCTAAGAATTTTAGCAAAAATATTCTCATTATTATATTTAGTTATATCAATCATTTACCATTTTTCTCATCTTTCATTCTTTGTTGGAGTAAGTCCCAAACTTCTTCGGGAGAGACCTTTGACTCTTCTAGTAGAACAAATAGATGATAAATTAAATCTGCGGTCTCATGAATAATTTCTTTTTTATCTTGTGTTAAACAGGCTGTAGTTAACTCGAATGCTTCTTCCCCAAATTTGTTTGCAATTTTTTCTTTACCTTGCTGAAATAAAAAGGTCGTATAAGAATTTTTTGTCGGGTTATTCTTTTTTTTTTTTATAATTTCAATAAGTTCATCAAGAATAGTAACTTTTTTCATTTTTTCTCTCAATAGTCCATTCTCACTGGAATTCCATGCAAATGCAAATATTTTTTTACTTCTGTAATACTTATTTCTCCGAAATGAAATATTGAAGCTGCCAGAACAGCTGATGCTCCGCCTTTAGTTATACCGTCTTTTAGATGCTCCAGTTGACCAACTCCACCAGAAGCAATTACGGGTATAGTTACTAAATCGCTTATCTTTCTTGTTAATTCAATATCAAAACCCTTTTTAGTTCCATCTCTATCCATTGATGTAAGCAATATTTCTCCTGCACCTTTTTTTTCAACAGTCGAGGCCCATTCAATCACATCTTTACCAGTGTCTATTCTTCCTCCGTGAGAAAATACATTCCAATTTTTGTTTGAATTTCTCTTCGCATCAATAGCGACAACGATACACTGACTTCCAAATTTTTCCGCTCCATTTGAAATTAAGTCTGGATTAGATAAGGCAGAACTATTAATTGAAACTTTATCTGCTCCAACCATTAAAAACTTTTGAATATCATCAACATTTTTTATCCCGCCTCCAACGGTTAAGGGAACAAAGCATTTTTTTGCAGTATTGTTAATTACATCTAACATAGCCTCTCTATCATCAGAGGTTGCAGTTATATCCAGAAAAGTTATCTCGTCCGCTCCGTTTTTACTGTAAAAAGTAGCTTGTTCAACTGGATCGCCAGCATCAGTTAAATTTAAAAAATTTATACCTTTAACTACTCTACCTTTATTAACATCCAGACAGGGAATTATTCGTACTTTTAACATTATCTGTTATTTTAAAATTTCTAATGCTTTTTTTACCGAAAACTTTCCTTCATAAATTGCTTTTCCTGCTATTACTCCTTCTAAATTTGTAGCTTTAATTTTTTTTAATTTTTTTAAGTCCAATAATGTTGATACACCTCCAGATGCAATAATTTTTGTTGTTGTACACTCAGTTAATCTTTTGATTTGTCTGAAGTTCATTCCTTCAAGTAATCCATCTTTGTTTATATCAGTAAATATTATTACACTCACACCAACATCTTCAAATCTCTGGGCCAATTCTTCTGTTGAAACATTCGTATTTTTTGCCCAACCATTAGTAGAAACCATATTGTTTTTTGAGTCAATCCCAACAGCAATTTTATTTGGAAATTTTTTACAAGCTTCAATAACGAAACCAGGATCTATCAAAGCTATTGTACCCAAAATTATTCTGTCAACAGAGTTTTCTAGATATTTTTCAATTACATTAATACTTCTGATACCGCCCCCAACTTGAATATTACAGCCAGATTCTTTCTTGATTTTAAATATACACTTTTCATTTACTGGTTCCCCTTTGAATGCTCCATCAATATCTACGATATGTAACCATATACAGCCTGCATTTTTAAAATTTTTACTCTGCTCAATTGGATCTGAACTATAGTATTTTATATGACGAAGCAAACCTTTTTTTAAACGTACACACTTACCGTTACTAATATCAATTGCCGGATAAAATATCATTAAAAACCTTCCCAGATTAAAAAATTCTTAATAAAATTTAATCCAAAAAGCTGGCTTCTTTCAGGATGAAACTGTGTTCCTAAAATATTTCCTACACCCACCATAGCAGTGATTCTTTTTCCATAATTAGTATAAAGCAATTCATTTTTTGGATTTTTTAATTTAAATTCATAACTATGAACAAAATATGCGTTTACTTCGTTTTCTGAGAAATAACTAAGATTTTTTTTCATCAATTCAATAAAAGGATGTTTTGAATTATTCAATAAATTATTCCATCCGATATGGGGGACTCTGTTATTAACTTTCTTAGTATCTATTAGTTTTACCTCACCAGAAATCCAACCAAAACCTTTGCTTACACCACCCTCGTATCCTTTATCAGAAAGCATTTGCATTCCAACACATATTCCAAGAAAAGGTTTTTTTTTAGACAGAACGTTTTCAGATAAACAAAAATACAAATTTTTTATTTTTTTAAAACCAAGTAAACATGATTTAAAAGAACCAACTCCAGGTAGAATAATATGTGAAGCTTTATTAATTTCTGCAATTTTATTCGTCACTATAACTTTTCTACATTTTGTACTCTTTGAAAGAACATGACTCACAGAATTAAAAACCGATTTAAGATTACCTGAGCCGTAATCTATTATAACTACACTATCCAATTTTATTTTCCTGAGATAAAAATTAAATTCGCTTCATCGTAATTTGAAGAATTAATCAATTTTTCAGGTTTAAAACCTTTTTTTTCAATTAAATTGTTAATCAAAATACTATTACCAAAAATACCCCAGTAAAAGTTATTTAATATTAAACAAATCATCAAAAAAAAATTACCAACTAATGAATATAAATTAGCACAAAATAAAATTAAAAATGCAACTGTAAATAAAAATGAATATTTCCACAATTTATTTGAGAATCCCCATATAAAGCTTAAAAAAAAAGCGCTCCAGGAATAACCAATTTTTATAATTTCGAAATCTGAAATAGTATAATTTTTTTTATATTTTCCTTTAGTTAGAATACAAAATGTAGACATTTTTAAAGTGAGCCTCCAAGAGTGCCCTTAGTTGATGGAATTTCGTCTTTCTTTTTTGGATCAATTTGTACTGCCTCTTTTAAAGCTCTTGCTAATCCTTTAAAGCACGACTCAATAATATGATGATTGTTTTCGCCATATAGGTTCTCAATATGTAATGTAATACCTGCATTTTGAGCGAAAGCCTGAAACCATTCCTTAAACAATTCTGTATCCATTTCCCCAACTTTGGGTCTGTTAAAATTTACCTTCCAAACTAAAAAGGGCCTATTAGAACAATCAATTACTACTCTAGATAACGTCTCATCCATAGCTGATAATGCTTGTCCAAAACGAGCTATTCCATTTCTTTTTCCTAAAGCACAATTAAATGCCTCACCTAATGCCAAAGCAGAGTCCTCAGTTGTATGATGAAAATCAATATGTAGATCTCCCTTGGCAGATAATGAAATATCTATAGAACTATGTTTAGACAATTGATCGATCATGTGATCTAAAAATCCTACTCCAGTACTTATATTTGATATTCCTGAACCATCAAGATTAACCTCTACTTCGATTTGAGTTTCTTTTGTTTTTCGAATTACAGAATGTTTTCTCATTTTTTTTAAAATTAATTTTAATGATGTTTTATGATATAATTTTATATACATTAATAATACAAATTCATATAAAAAAATTTAGAAGCATAATTTTATAATGAAAAACAAAATCAGAAGTACTACAGTTATTTCAGTGAGAAGAAAAAATGAAGTTGTTATTGCAGCTGACGGGCAAGTTACTCTTGGAGAAACTGTAATGAAATCAAATGCAAAGAAAGTTAAAACACTTGCAAATGGAAATGTTCTAACTGGTTTTGCAGGCTCAACCGCGGATGCTTTTACTTTATTTGAAAGGCTAGAAGAGAAGTTAGAAAAAACATCTAATAAATTAATGAGAGCGTGTGTTGAATTGGCTAAGGATTGGAGAACAGATCGATATTTAAGGAGGTTGGAAGCTATGATGTTAGTTGCTGACAAGGAAACAAGTCTAATAATCAGCGGTAACGGAGATGTCTTAGAACCAGCTAATGGATTAATGGCGATAGGCTCTGGAGGAAATTTTGCTCTTGCTGCAGCGCAAGCTTTAATTTCAACAAAACTCGATGCAGAAGAGATTGCAAAAAGAAGTCTTGAAATTGCTGCAAATCTATGTATTTACACTAATAATAATATTATCCTAGAGAAAATTAAAACTTGATATGACATCCTTTACACCTCGAGAAATAGTTTCAGAATTGGATAGGTTCATTGTTGGACAAAAAAATGCCAAAAAAGCTGTAGCCATCGCTCTTCGAAATAGGTGGAGAAGACAACAAATAAATGAAAATCTTAGAGACGAAGTACTACCCAAAAATATTTTGATGATAGGTTCAACAGGGGTCGGAAAGACTGAAATAGCCAGAAGACTAGCAAAGTTAGCTCAAGCCCCATTTATTAAGGTTGAAGCTACAAAATTTACTGAAGTTGGCTACGTTGGAAGAGATGTAGAACAAATAATCCGAGATTTAGTCGAAATATCGATTACTATGAATAAAGACACTTTTAAAAATGAAATAAGAGCCAAGGCCGAATCAAATGCGGAAAAAAGAGTGATAGATGCCTTAGTTGGTTCAACTGCTACAAATCAAACAAGAGAAAAATTTAAAAAATTACTACGTTCTGGCAAATTAGATGATCAAGATGTCGAAATAGAACTAGAATCAAAAAGTGGAATGCCACTTAAATCAATGGAAATTCCAGGCATGCCTGGGGGTATGATGGGTATGTTAAACATTGGGGACATACTGGGAAAAGGTTTTAATCAAAAAAAAGAAAAGAAGAAACTATCTGTAAAAGACTCATACAAGTTTTTAATTGAAGAAGAGTCTGAAAAACTTATTGACAATGATAATCTTATTAAGAGGTCTATTAATAATGTTGAAAATAACGGAATTGTTTTTTTGGATGAGATAGACAAGATATGCGGTAAAAATTCAAGAGGTAGTGGTGAAGTCAGCAGAGAAGGCGTCCAAAGAGATTTGTTACCATTAATTGAAGGTACCTCCGTTTCAACTAAATATGGGAGTTTAAAAACTGATCATATCCTATTTATTGCTTCAGGCGCATTTCACATTTCAAAGCCTTCAGATCTTTTACCAGAACTTCAGGGTAGACTTCCAAATAGAGTTGAACTGTCTTCTCTAACAAAAGATGACTTTATATCGATACTTAAAGAACCTGAAAATAATCTAATTAAACAGTACATAGAACTAATCTCTACCGAAGGAGTTGATCTAACCTTTTCGGAAGACGCGATTTCTAAGATTGCACAAATCGCAACTGAAGTTAATGAGGAAATAGAGAATATTGGCGCTAGAAGGTTACATACTATTTTAGAAAAAGTTTTAGAGGATATTAGTTTTTCTGCTTCAGACAAAAAAATTAAAAATATGAAGATTGACTCAACATATGTTCAAGAACAGCTAAAAGATGTTTATAAGAACTCTGATTTAAGCAAATTTATTTTATAAATTTTTTTTTAGATATATCACAATTGCTCCACTTCCACCATTATTTGATGTAGCTTGGCCATACCAAATAATGTATTTTGATAAAAGTAATGAAGCCAACCATTTCGGAACGTTCTCTTTTAAGATTCCTTTCCCTTTCCAGCCTTCTTCGACTGTTGCCCTTTCTCCCTTACCAGTAATAATTAATAATAATCTATTTTTATGCAAATAAGAGATTTCTATAAATTTTATAACCTTTTCTCTAGCTTCCACAAATTTATACCCGTGCAAATCTAATGTACATTTCTCATTTATTTTGGTTTTTTTTATTTT
>MDTB01193973.1_pt1 | contig 26282 bp, 33 predicted proteins | sample 811161 | NCBI WGS metagenome assembly MDTB01 (sample SAMN05326650, study PRJNA326480) | marine metagenome | isolation source: seawater | place: Mediterranean Sea | collected 2009 | reverse complement strand
TGAATCAGTAATTAAAACTGTATTTTCAAAATGCGCAGATTTTGCACCATCAGATGTTACTACAGTCCACCCATCATCGCATAGTTTTGTTTCATCTTTGCCAAGATTTACCATTGGCTCAATGGCCAATGTCATACCTGGAACAAGTTTTGCTCCGGTGCCAGGTAAACCAAAATTTGGAACTTGAGGGGGCTCATGTAATGACCTCCCTATCCCGTGACCAGTATAATTTCTAACCAAACCATAACCTTTTGGAGTTATAAATTTTTCAACTGCATTACCTATATCTCCAACAAATTTACCATTTTCACACTCACCAATAGCTAAATTCAATGATTCCAAAGTATCTGATAATAGAACAATTTCTTTTTGAGTGCAATCTCCAACTGCAAATGTTTTTGCATGATCACTATTAAAACCAGAAACAATTACACCTGCATCGATGCTAATAATATCTCCATTTTTAAGTTTTCTATTAGAAGGGATCCCATGAACTATTTCTTCATTAATAGATACACATATAGTATTTGGAAAGTCATAAAGCCCTAAAAAAGCTGATTTTACATTATTTTTTTTAATTTCTTTTTTGCAAATATTATCAAGTTCAATTGTAGAAATTCCAGGCTCAATTGCCTTCTCCATCTTATTCATGATTTCAGCAATTATATTCCCTGCTTCTCTCATGTAAGAAATTTCTTTATCCGATTTAATCAGAATATTTGTTTTATTATTTAACATTAAATAACCTTTTCCCTTAATACATTTAAAATATTGTTATTGACACCTTCTAAAGCTTGGTCACCATTAATAGTCTCTAACAATTTTTTTTCACTATAGAAACCGAGCAAAGGCTCAGTTTGTTTTCTATAGACATTTAACCTATTTTTAATTAATTCAGGTTTATCATCATTTCTACCTCGATTTTGCAATCGTGAAATTATTTTATTATCTGAAATATCTAAATATATTACAGCCTTAATTATTGACCCTAAATCTTTAATTTTATTATCTAGTGATATGGCCTGATTAATTGTTCTCGGGAACCCGTCAAGAATAACGCCTTTGAATTGTAAATTTTTATTTTGAAGATCCTGAATAGATGAATTTACTAACTCTATTATCAGTGCATCAGGAACTAATTCACCTGAATTAACATAAGAGGTAGCTTGCTTACCTAATTCTGTATTATTTGAAATATTTTCTCTTAACAAGTCGCCTACGGAAATGTGTAGGTAATTAAGTTTTTCTGTCAATATTTCTGCTTGGGTGCCTTTACCTGATCCGGGCGGGCCTAAAAAAATTAACACTTCTATGGGCTTCATTCTTTCATAAACCCTTCATAATTTCTCATTAATAGTTGGGATTCAAGTTGCCTCATTGTGTCAAGTGCAACTCCTACCATAATTAATAAACTAGTACTGCCAATTATAGTTGATGCACCACCTACATTTGTTATTAATCCAGCTATAAATGGCATAACTGCTACACCTGCTAAAAACAGAGCGCCTCCCCAGGTTATTCTTACCATTACTTGGCTTAAATATGATTGTGTAGGAGACCCGGGCCTAATACCAGGAATAAATCCTCCATTTTTTTGGAGATTTTCTGCTATATTTTGTTGGTTAAAAGTAACAAGGGCATAAAAGAAAGTAAAAAGCATCACCATAATAAATACCAATACCCAATAAGTTGTATTTGCAGGACTAAGAAAATTTGTTATAAATTCTGCCGTTCTTGATCCAAATGAATTAGTAGAAGGGTCAACAAAATACCCACTTACGCTAGCAGGTAATATCAATAAAGAAAATGCGAAAATCAAAGGTATCATTCCAGCAGAATTTACTCTTAGCGGTATGAAAGAGCCTCCTGTCTGCCTGTACATTCTTCCACCCCTAAATACACTTCTTCCATACTGAACAGGTATTCTTCTCTGAGCTTCAGTAAAAACAACTATCAAATAAACAATTAGAAGGGCAATTATAACTAATAATGACAATTGAAAAAATTGATCTGATAGCAATGCACCTTGACCAATTATTGAAGGAAGTGAAGAAACTATTCCAGCAAATATAATTAAAGAAATACCATTTCCAATTCCTTTTTCAGTGACTAATTCACCGAGCCATACTAGGAATGCAGTGCCTGCGGTCATAGTCAATAAAATAGATGTAAACGAAACAAAGTTTCCTTGACCAAACCCAGAACCTTCAATAACTTGCCCACCAAATGAGCTTTGCAAAATACTAATTTGCCCCCAACCTTGAAGAAAGGCAATAGGAATCATTAAATAGTGAGTATATTGGTTTATTTTCTGTCTACCAAACTGACCTTCTTGGGAAAGCTCTTTTAAAGAAGGAATTACCGGAGTAATTACTTGCATTATGATAGACGCAGTTATGTAAGGGTATACACCAAGAGCAGCAATACTCAAATTTCTCAATGCTCCACCTGAAAATAAATCTAGAAATCCTAATATAGGCGCACTATCAAATGCTGCAGCTAATGCCTCTCTATCAACACCCGGGACAGGAACATGAGCTAAAAATCTAAAAACAACTAAAATTCCAAAAGTAAATAAAATTTTATTTCTCAGGTCAGGTATGCGCATAGCATCCATAACTGCAGATATTAAAGCTGGCACATTTGATTTATTTTCAGTATTAGTAGTCATTAATTATTTTTTTCAACATCTGAATTTTGTAAATTCAATAATTCTAGAGTACTTCCTGATTTTTTAATTTTTTCTTGGGCCGACTTTGTTACCGCATGAACTTTAAATTTTAAATTCTTTTTTAGTTCACCATTACCTAAAATTTTTACATTATCGTCTTTTTTACGAATAAGATTAAATTCAAATAATGACTCTGAATTAACTTCATCACCATCTTTAAATCTTAATTCTAAATCTGAAATGTTAACTATACTAAAATTTTTTTTAAATCTATTTTTAAAACCTCTCAAAAAAGGCAATCTTTTAACTAGAGGCAATTGACCTCCCTCAAAAAAGAGTGGCACGCCTCCACCTGACCTAGATTTTTGACCTTTTAAGCCACGGCCAGAGTATGTACCCTTGCTTCCATTTCCTCTTCCAACCCGAGTTCGTGATTTTCTTTTTTCAGATAACTTAAAATTACTCAACTTAGACATTTATTTAATCTCCGACACTTCAATTAGATGTTTAACTTTGTTTAACATACCTTCTATTGATGGATTCAAAGTTTTTTCTACTGACTTTCCAATCTTATTTAAACCAAGAGCTTTAATAGTTTCTCTTTGATTTTTTTTAGAACCAATTGAACTTTTAATTTGTTTTATTTTCACTTTCATTTTTTTCTACATTCTTAGGTTTGTCATTTTTTTCTACATCCTTAGGTTTATTAACCATTTCCATGCTTTTCAATGCTTTCATAGTTGCCTTAACAACATTAAATACATTATTAGAGCCATGTATTTTAGATATAACATCTTTAATTCCTGCCACTTCCATAACTGCCCTGACTCCACCTCCTGCAATAATTCCAGTACCTTGAGCAGCCGGTTTAATCATTACTTTTGATGCACCAAATTTTGCAACAACTTCATGGGGTACAGTTGTACCTTTAATATTAATACTTTCTAGTTCTTTTTTTGCTGTACTAACAGCTTTCCTAACTGCATCAGGAACTGCTGCTGCCTTTCCAGACGAATAACCAACTTTTCCCTTTTCGTCACCAATGACAACAAATGCAGCAAAAGACAGGTTTCTTCCACCTTTTACAACTTTCGAAACTCTTCTAACACTAACAACTTTTTCTATATAAGGACTTTTTTCTTCATCTCTCCTGCCCCTGCCTCTTGGCCCCCTACTTCTATTTGTGTTTGTTTGAGAAACCATTAAAACTCCAATCCATTTTCTCTTGCACCTTCAGCTAAGGCTTTCACTCTTCCGTGATATTTATAGCCCCCCCTGTCAAATACAACTTTTTTAATACCAGACTTTTTACATTTATTTGAGATAATTAGGCCAACTTTGTAAGCATCAAAATTTTTTGTAGATAATTCTGATTTATTTTCAGTTTTATCGTTTACTACTTCGCTGTCTTTACTGCAACAAGAAGCTAATGTTTTATTATCAATATCATTAATTATTTGAGCATATATAAATTTATTACTTCTAAAAATCGAAAGTCTTGGAGATTCAAGAGTTCCAGAGATTTTTTTTCTGACTCTTATATGTCTAATTTTTCTTTTACTTGTACTCATTGATCCCATTACCCTTCACCACCAACAGCAGTCTTGCCTGCCTTTCTTCGTATTATTTCATCTCGATATTTAACACCATTTCCAGTATATGGATTTGGTTTTCTTAATTTTCTTATTCTTGCAGCCTGCTCACCTACGGTTTGCTTATTAGAGCCTTTAACAAATACAATATTTTGATTTTCTTCAGTAAGTTCATTGGTGCCTATTGGCTCAACAATCACAGTGTGGCTAAATCCAAGACTAAATTCAAGACCACTACCTTTCTTATTAGCTCTATACCCAGTGCCTAGAATATCTAAAATTATTTCAAATCCTGTGCTGACACCAACAACACAATTATTTAAAAGACTTCTCGTTAATCCATGAAAGGCTTTCACTTCAGGCTCATCACTGTTTCTTTCACAAATAATTTTATTTTCTTTTGAAATCACTTTAATTGTGTTGTGAACAACAATTTTTTCTTCGCCCTTGGGACCTTTAACGATTACATCTTGCCCTTTGATGTCGACTGACACTCCGTTTGGTATATCTATTGGTAATTTTCCTATTCTTGACATAACTATCCTTTATCTACCACATGTAGCAGATTATTTCTCCTCCAAGACCTTTCTTGTATGCTTCTTTAGAAGTCATAACTCCTTTAGAAGTTGAAATTACAGCCACAGCAAGTCCACCCATATACATAGGTATTTCACCTTTTTTTGAATACGATCTCAACCCAGGAGAACTTACTCTAGTAACACCTTTGATGGCTGAATTGTTATCAGAGTCATATTTCAAATCAATAGTAGTAAAAGATTTTTTATTATCAATACGAGAAGTAAAATTAGATATATAACCCTCTTTTTTCATAACGGCTAAAACAGAAGTTTTCATTTTAGATGATGGCAGATCAACATTATCTTTCTTTGTTGCAACAGCATTACGAATTCTTGTTAACATATCTGCAATAGGGTCAGTTATCATAAACTTGCCTTCCTTATCCCAGGAAATTCTCCAAGTAGGGCCTTTTCCCTAAATTTTATTCTAGATAAACCAACAAACCCAACATATCCTCTAGACCTTCCAGTTAAACTACACCTATTTCTATGCCGATTGGGATTTGAATTTTTTGGCAATTTACTTAAAGCTAACCTAGCCTCTCGTCTTTTTTCAATAGGAATAGAAGCATCGTTCCAGACAGAAAGTAATTCGGCTCTTTTTGATGAATATTTTTCAATTATTCTCTCTACTCTTTTTTCTCTAGCTATCTTTGCTTTTCTAGCCATTTTTTACCTCCATAAAAGGCATACCTAATAATTGCAATAATTTGTATCCTTCTTGATCAGTTTTTGCAGATGTTGCAATTGTAATTTGAAAACTTCTTATTTTATCGACTTTACCATAGTCAATTTCTGGAAAAATAATATGTTCCCTAATGCCAAGGTTATAATTTCCATTACCATCAAAACTATTTGCAGAAATACCTCTAAAATCTCTAATTCTTGGTAAAGAAAGATTAACTAATCTATCCCAAAAATCCCACATCCTTTTAGATCTTAATGTTACTTTAATACCTACTCTCATACCTTCTCTAAGATTAAAATTTGCAATTGAAATTTTGGCTTTGGTAACAACAGGTTTTTGGCCAGTAATCATGGTTAAATCTCCAACCATAGATTCAATAGCATTTTTGTTAGTCAATGATTCACCCATGCCGACATTAACTGCAATTTTTTGCATTTTTGGGATTTCCATTTGGTTCTTATATCCAAATTCTTCAGTTAACTTAGCTTTCACTTCATTCAGGTAAACTGACTGCATTCCCGGCATATTATTTTTAACTGCTTCTTTCATTTATTTTTTTTCACTTTTCTTGGATTCAACTATTACTCTCGATGAAGTTCCATCTTTTAGTTTTTCAATTTTTACTCTTCCACTTTTTCCAGAATCAGAGTCTTTAAAAATTAAATTAGAAACATGAACTGGCAACTCTTTTTGAACAAATCCTGTTTCTTTGGCGCCAGCCCCTGCTTTAACGTGTCTTGTTGCAATATTTATTCCCTCAACAATTGCCGAGTTCTTCAAAACTAAAATTACCTTACCTTCTTTGCCTTTATCCTTGCCGGTTTTAATTATGACCGTATCATTTTTCTTGATTCTAGTTGCCATTACAGTACCTCCGGAGCCAAGGAAACTATTCTCATAAATTCTTTGTCTCGTAATTCTCTTGCAACAGGGCCAAATATTCTTGTTCCTCTTGGGTTTTTTCCTTCACCAATTATTACTGCAGCATTGTCATCAAATCTAATATATGAACCATCTATTCTCCTAACCTCTTTTCTGGTCCTTACGATCACAGCTTTAACAACTTCGTGCATTTTTACATTTCCGCCAGGAGTTGCATCCTTTACAGCAGCAGTAATGACATCTCCTACAGATGCAGATCTTCTATAACTACCACCATCAACGTGAATACACATAATTTCTTTGGCTCCTGAGTTATCAGTTACTATTAGTCTTGTTTGCGGTTGTATCATTAACTATCTTCCTTATCTAGCGAAACAGGAATATTATCACTTATCTCTTGTATTTTAAATAATCTCCACCTTTTTAATTTAGAAATAGGTCTTGAGCTTGTAATTTGAACGATATCGCCTTCTTTTGCATTGTTATCTGGATCATGCACTATATATTTTTTTGATCTCTTTATAGTCTTACCTTTATAGCGAGTTTTTGCTCTACTTGAAACCGAAACAATTATAGTCTTTTCTGCTTTATCACTTACAACAATACCATCTAAGATTTTTTTAATTTGCGTCATTATTTTCACCTTTCAAAAACCTTAACTCAGTAAGTCTTGTTTCTAATCTTGCTATATCCTTTTTAATTTTATTAATTTGGGTTGTATCAGATAATTGCATACTTGCTTTTTTAAATCTTAAATCCATGTGCTCTTTACGCGTTTCTTTTAATTTAGATAGTAATTCTTCAAGATTAAATTTTCTTATTTCTGTCATATCCATTAGAACTGCTCACTTCTAGCAACGATTTTAGTCTTTAATGACAATTTATGTGAAGCAAGTCTTAGCGCTTCTCTTGATAAATCATCTGGCAAATCAGCAAGTTCAAATAATATCTTTCCAGAATTTACTGGCGCTACCCAATATTCAACAGCACCTTTACCTTTACCCATTCTTGTTTCAGCTGGCCTAGCTGATACTGGCTTATCAGGAAAAACTCTTATCCACATTTGACCGCCTCGTTTAACGTGCCCAACTATTGCTTTTCGCGCGGCTTCTATTTGCCTAGCAGTTATCCATCCAGATTCAAGAGTTTTTAATCCATAATCACCAAAATTAATTTTACTCCCTCTAATTCTGGCTCCTTTAACAACCCCTCTAAACTGTTTCCTGAATTTTGGCCTTTTAGGTTGCAACATAATTAATTATCCTGTCCTTCAGAAGTTGATTTTTTACTAACAGGTTTTTTAGCTGCAGGTTTTTTAGCTGCAGGTTTTTTAGCTGCAGGTTTTTTAGCTGCAGGTTTTTTAGCTGCAGTTTTTGCAGTAGTAGCCTTTTTAGTTGCAGGTTTTGCAGTAGTAGCCTTTTTAGCAGTAGTAGCCTTTTTAGCAGTAGTTTTTTTAGCTGCAGGTTTTGAATCTGCAGGTTCTTTTGCATTAACTTCACTCTTAGTAGAAGAGGTATCTTTATTATCTAAAATTTCTCTAATTGGGGCAGATTTACTTGGTACTTTCTCACTAGAATCTTTAGAGGAATCTTGCTGGTTAGACACTTCAATGATCTCTTTGTTTTGAGAAACACTTTCCTCTAATCTTTGAATAGCACGATCAGACAAACCTTTATCAATAGCACCAACTTCTCCGTTATATATCCAAACTTTTACTCCTATTATTCCGTAAGTTGTTTTTGCTTCGGCAATAGCATAATCAATTTCAGCTCTTAATGTGTGCAAAGGAACCCTTCCTTCAATCATCTTGTCTGACCTAGCTATGTCTGCGCCACCAAGCCTTCCGGAGATTAATATCTTAATGCCTTGTGCACCGTTTTGAATACATCTATTCCCAACTTGTCGCATAGCTCTTTTTATAGCCACTCTTCTTTCAATTTGTTCTGCAATATTTTGTGCCACTAGTTTTGCGTTTAAGTCAGGTTGTCTAATTTCAGTAATAGAAATATTTGCTTTTTTTGAAGTGATTTCCTCAATTGAATTTCTTAATTTATCGACATTTGATCCACCCCTCCCAATTACTATTCCTGGTCTTGAAGTATGAATATTAATAGCTAAATCTTCAGAATTCCTTTGTATTTGTATATGAGAAATACCTGAAGATGAACCTAAACTAGATTGAATATGTTCCCTAATATTGTGATCTTCTAGTACTTGAGTTCGATAATTCTTCGGATTAACACCAAACCAATGAGATATCCAGTCTCTTGTAGTGCCAAGTCTAAATCCTATAGGATGAGTTTTTTGACCCATTATTCTTCTCCCTCAACAAAGTTTTCATCTTTAAGTTCAACATAAATGTGTGATTGTGGCCTATTAAAAGTACCGGCTCTACCTCTTGCTCTAGCCCTCCACCTTCTTATTGTTGTGGATTTGTCGGCATAAATAGTAGAAATTATTAACTCTTCTTTCACTCCATATTGTGTACTTTCAGCATTTGCAATAGCAGATTTAATAAGCTCAATCAGTGTTTCAGATGAACTAGAATTCATAAATGAAAGTATATCCAATGCATCAACAGCCTTTTTCCCTCTTACAAGATTTACGTAAGGCCTAAGCTTTTTTACGGAAATACCTATATTCTTTGTTTTCGCTTTTACTGTCATTTACCCTAACCTATCTGATTTTGAGGAATGCCCCTTAAATACTCTTGTAGGTGAAAATTCACCTAATTTATGCCCAATCATATTTTCAGTTATAAAAACTGGAACATGTTTACGGCCGTTATGGACACCAATTGTCAAATTTAACATTTCTTCAACAATTGTAGAAGACCTAGACCAGGTATTAATAATTTGATTGGATTTTGCTTCATTTTTAACTTTTAAAATTTTCTTTAAAAGTTTTGAGTCAACAAATGGCCCTTTTTTAATTGATCTTGACATACTATTTCTGATATCTCCTTCTTAAAATTAACTTATCACTTTGTTTAGTTTTTCTAGTTCTTTTACCTAGGGCTGGCTTACCCCATGGTGTTTTAGGGTGCTTCATCCCGATACCTGTTTTTCCTTCACCACCTCCATGAGGATGGTCATTTGGATTCATAACTAATCCTCTTACTGTTGGCCTTCTTCCACGATGCACACTTCTTCCAGCCTTCCCTAATTTTTGATTCTTATGGTCAAGATTTCCAACCTGACCAACTGTAGCTTTACAATTTTCTAAAATTCTTCTTACTTCTCCAGAGGGCATTCTCAATAATACGTATCCAAACTCGTGAGCCATTACTTGCACAACTGTACCAGCACTTCTAGCTATTACTGCGCCCTTTCCAGGACTTGCTTCAACGTTATGAACTAAATAACCAACTGGAATTGATTTAAGAGGAAGTGAATTACCAACTTTGATTTCAGAATCTTCACCACTCATTACTTTTTCTCCAACTTGCAATCCGTCAGGAGCAATCATATAAAATTTTCTTCCGTCAGTGGACTTTACAAGAGCAATTCTTGCGCTTCTATTTGGGTCATATTCTATAGAAAAAACTGTACCTTCTGCACCTTCAATAGACCTTTTGAAGTCTATTATTCGATACCTTTTCTTATGGCCTCCACCTCTATGACGAACAGTTATTCTTCCAGTATTATTTCTACCAGCTTTCTGTTTCATGGGAGCCAAAAGAGATTTTTCAGGCTTTGATCGAGTTATTTCATCAAAATCTGCAGATATTCTTGATCTTTGACCATCAGATGTTGGTTTATATGTTTTCATTAAGTTCCCTCGGTAATATTGATAGTATCTCCAGCAATTAAAGAAACAATTGCTTTTTTATAGGTAGGAGTTATTAATCTGTTTCTTCCAAATGTTTTTGGCTTTCCTTTTTTAACAATGATATTTACTGAAGATACTTTAACTTCAAAAAGTTCTTCAACAGCTTTTTTAACTGATAATTTGTTAGCATATTTAGAAATTTTAAATGTGTACTTTCCTGATTCTTGCAATAATGTACTTTTTTCAGTTACTACTGGAGACAGTATTATGTCACTTAAGGAATTAAATTTCATTTTTTAACCTTCTTTTGTTTACCCCATACTTCTTCTATTTTATTAAAGCCCTGTTCAGTTATAACAAGATGATTAGAATTTAAAACATCATATGTATTTATTAAATCAGCTTGAATTGTTTTGACATAAGGAATATTTGAAGACGATTTAAGAATATTTTCATTAATTTCAGATTTTTCAAGAAGTACAGAGCTTTTCTTGGGTAAATTAAGATCACTAATCATTCCATTTAAATTTTTAGTACTAATATTTTTAATATCAAAATTATTAATAAAAGTTATAGTGCCCTCTCTCATTTTTTCAGATAAAGCCATTCTGATAGACGCTTTCTTAACTTTTTTTAAGATCTTTTTTTTATGTGATCTTGGATGAGGACCATGAGCAACGCTATTGCCTAAAACATGAGAAGACCTACTACCCACTCTTGCCCTTCCAGCCCCTTTTTGATTTCTTAATTTTGCTGTTGAATAGCTCGCATCTCTTCTTCTAAGTGTATTGCTTGTACCCTGCCTTTTATTGCTAAGCAATGCAACAATTACTTGGTGAACTAAAGAATCATTATAAGGCTGCTTCCAAACATGATCAGAAGCAGAAATTTTTTTTAGAACATCACCTTTAATACTTTTTAGTTCAACTTGCATAATTTTCCTTCATAACAATTACTGTTTTTGAATTTGCACCTGGAACTGAACCTTTAACTTCAATTATATTTTTTTCAGTATCAACTTTTACAATTTTTAAACCTTTTTGGCTAACTTTTACATCACCCATATGTCCAGACATTTTAGTTCCCTTCCATACTCTTCCAGGAGAGCTACCTGCCCCAATTGAACCAGGGGCTCTGTGCCTATCTGACTGACCATGTGTTTTTGGGCCACCTTTGAAATTGTATCTTTTAACTGTTCCAGCAAAGCCTTTACCTTTGGATACCCCCTGAACAATAACTTTTTCACCGACCTGAAATATGCTGCAGTCAAAAGATTGACCTACTTCAATAGAATCGACATCACCTGTGGAAACTTCTTTTAATATATTGAATTGACTTTCACTTCTTTTTTGGTGACCAAGTTGCGGTTTATTTAAATTATTTTTTTCTTCAAATCCTATTTGAACAGATTCATATCCATCTCTTTTTGATGTCTTAACTTGAATTACTTTGCAGGGACCTAATTCTATGACTGTCACAGGAATAGCTAATCCTTTTTTTTCATCAAAAGAAGTGGTCATGTTTAATTTCTTTCCAATTAACCCATTTATCATTTAATCTAACCTCATTTTAATATCTACACCAGCAGGAACATTTAGCCTAGTAAGGGAATCAATTGTTTTTGAACCAGGGTCAACAATATCAATTATTCTTTTGTGGATTCTTAGTTCAAAATGTTCTCGAGATTTTTTATTAACATGTGGTGACCTTAGTACACAAAATCTTCTAATGCTTGTTGGCATTGGTATTGGGCCAGCAACTGCTGCACCTGTTCTCTCAGCTGCTTCCAAAATTTGTTGAGCGGACAAATCTAATACTCTATGATCGTATGCTTTCAAAGTAATTCTTATTGCTTGATTAGACATCTATTTATCCTTCATTGGTGCCGGGGCATAGTGATCAAGTTCTTGAGTAAAACTAGCCCTGCCTGTTGTATTTGATCTTAAAATTGTTGCATACTGAAAAGTCTCAGCTAAAGGCACATGGGCTTTAACAATTTGCAATCCAGTCTGAGGCTCCATTGATTGGACTTGGGCTCTCCTACTTTGTAAGTCCCCTAACACGTCCCCTAGAAATTCTTCCGGAGTTACAACTTCCATAAGCATTACTGGTTCTAATATAAATGGGCTTGCCTTTTGGCATGCTTCTTTAAATGCCATAGATGAGGCAATTTTAAATGCTACTTCAGAAGAATCGACTTCATGATGAGAACCGTCAATAAGTATTGCTTTAATATCAACAACAGGATGACCAGCAACAACACCTGATTGAGCAGCCTCTTTAAAACCTTGTTCAACTGGGCCAAAATATTCAGTAGGCAACGTTGCTCCAGTTATTTCTGATTCAAAAACAAGACCAGATCCTGCTTCTAATGGCTCAATTCTAAGAGTTACATCACCGAATTGACCTCTTCCACCAGACTGTCTAATAAATTTTCCTTGAGCTGCAGCTGTTTTTCTTACTGTCTCTCTGTAAGCTACTTTTGGAGCGCCTACATTTGCTTCAACTTTAAATTCTCTTTTAATTCTTTCAACAATTACATCTAAATGTAGTTCACCCATTCCAGCCAAAACCATTTGCCCGCTTTCTTGATCGGTATTAAATTTTAGAGTCGGGTCTTCATCAACTAGCTTAGTGACAGCTATATCCATTTTATCTTGGTCAGCTTTACTCTTGGCTTCTATTGCTACTGACAATACAGGATCTGGGAATGTCATCGATTCCAGCAAAATTCTATTATTTGGGTCACTTAATGTATGTGCAGTTGATATTTCTTTTAACCCAACTACAGCCACTATATCACCAGCTTTAGCAGTTTGAATTTCTTCTCTATCTTCAGCATGCATTTTTAAAAGCCTGCCAATCCTTTGCTGTTTATTAATAGTGGTGTTAAAAATTTTATCTCCTGCATTTACTGTGCCAGAATAAACTCTCATGTAACATAATCTACCAACATGTTCATCGGTTACAACTTTAAATACTAATCCAGAGAAAGGTTCGGAATTGCTTAGCTCTCTTTTTAATAAACCACTCCCTTCAATATCTGTACCTTCTACTGCGGGCAAATCGTTTGGAGATGGCAGGTAATCACAAACTGCATCAAGCAAATGATGAACACCTTTATGTTTTAGTGCAGATCCACAAAATACAGGACATATTTTTAATTCTAAAGTTGCTTTTCGAGTTGCTTTTTTAATCTCATCAATACCAATTTCCTGATCCTCTAAAAATTTCTCCATAACATCGTCATCCGTTTCTGCGATCTTTTCAATCATTTCTTGTCTAGCTTCTTCAGCCTTTGAAAGCATTTCAGAAGGAATCTCTATTTCTTTAGGTTCAGTTGGATTTGTTCCTTCATCATAAACATATGCTTTCATCTCAAGAAGATCTATTAAGCCTCTATATTCCGCTTCAGCGCCAATAGGAAGTTGCATAATTACAGGGTTCGCTTTTAACTTATCTACAATTGTACCAACAGCAAATTCGAAATCTGCACCAAGCCTATCCATTTTATTAATAAAACATAATCTTGGAACATTGTGTTTGTCTGCTTGCCTCCATACTGTTTCAGACTGTGGCTGAACACCTGAAACTGATTCAAATACTACTACTGCCCCATCAAGTACTCTCAAGCTTCTTTCTACTTCGGCAGTAAAATCTACGTGACCTGGAGTATCAATAATATTAATGTCATAATCTTTCCATGATGCTGCTGTGGCAGCTGAACCAATTGTTATGCCTCTCTCTTTTTCAAGTTCCATAAAATCCATTACTGCAGTGCCATCATCAATCGAACCAATTTTATAAGTAGTTCCTGTAAAAAAAAGAACTCTTTCAGTTACAGTTGTTTTTCCAGCATCAATGTGAGCTATAAAACCAATATTTCTTAATTTTTGTAAATCAGCCATTTAAATCACCATCTGTAATGAGCAAAAGCTCTATTTGCTTCTGCCATTCTGTGCGTATCTTCTTTTTTCTTAACTGCTATACCTTCTCCATTAGATGCATCTAAGATTTCTTGGTATAATTTTCTTCTTATCGACATACCAGATCTTGATCTCGCAGCATCAACAAGCCAACGTATCCCCAAGGATAATCTTCTTGCCGGTTTGACCTCTACAGGAACTTGATATGTTGCACCACCAACCCTTCTAGGTTTTACTTCAACGGTTGGCATGACATTTTTTAGTGCCAAATCAAATATTTCTTTTCCAGGTTTACTAGTTTTCTGTTCTAATTCATCAATAACTTTATATAAGATTCCTTGAACAACTGATTTGTTTCCGCCATTCATTAATTTGTTTGTAAATCTTACAATTTCAGTACTATTGTATTTAGGGTCTGGTGCAACTATTCTTTTTTCTGCTCTTCTTCTTCTAGACATTATAATTGCACCTTAGTTTATTTAGAGGATGGTTTTGCTGTTCCGTATTTACTTCTACCTTGAAGTCTACCTTGAACACCTTCAGTATCGAGGGACCCCCGAATAATGTGATATCTAACACCAGGCAGATCTGGGACTCTTCCGCCCCTTAGCAACACTACCGAGTGTTCTTGTAAATTATGGCCTTCGCCAGGAATGTAAGCAGTAACTTCCATTCCATTTGTAAGCCTTACTCTTGCGACTTTTCTTAAAGCTGAATTAGGTTTTTTAGGAGTCACTGTTCTAACCTGCAAACAAACACCTCTTTTTTGGGGGCTATTTGTGCTTGAATTCATTCTGTTTTCTAATGAATTATAATTAAAACCTAATGCAGGTGTGTTTGACTTCTTTGAAGGAGTCCTTCTTCTTTTTCTAACTAATTGATTTATTGTTGGCATATTTACTTATTTTTTAAAATTAATTTTTTCATAGATCATTCAACTTAAAATGAACCGCAATGTGGGAGTATATATTTGAATGGAGTTAACGTCAACGACTTTTGTACAAAAATAAATAAAATTTTTGCAAATTACTCAAAATTTATAAATTTTCTTAATTTATAGCAAAAAATTAAATAAAATATTAATATATTTTTTTAGCATTTCTTTGAAAGGCATTGAAATTGGTAACCGAGAAAAAAAAGATAATTGGTGTAGGGCTTAGCACGACAAAGTCAAATGAGTTGAGTTCAAAATTTTTGACTTCAAATTTTATTTTAGAGCAAATTAAAGATATTGAAAATTTAACAGATAATGAAAATGACGAAATAATTTTAATATCTGGCGAAGATTTAAATCTAGATTTATTTAAAGAAAATCTTAAAAAAGCTGAAAAAAATGATAAAAAAGTTATTGCTTTAATGCCTTTAAAAGATATGGATTTGCTTATTTCAAACTTTTCTAGACCCTTTTTTGATTTTTGCTTGCCTCCACATGACGTTAATGAAATATTCTTAAGGATCATTAATGTTATGACTAAATCTTCACAAAGCGAAAGAGAATTAATTTCAATAGGCCCTTTAACAATTAATCAGGAGAGTTATGAGGTAACATTGGATGCTGAAAAGATTGACCTAACTTTTAAAGAGTACGAACTATTAAAGTATTTAGCTCTAAAGCCTGGAAGAGTTTTTTCAAGGGAGTCCCTCTTACACAGTGTTTGGGAATATGATTATTACGGTGGAACAAGAACAGTTGATGTGCATATAAGAAGACTTAGAAGTAAGATAAATAATTTAAAATATAATTTTATTGAAACAGTGTGGAATGTTGGGTACAGATTTAAAATAACTAATGAAAAAACAAGCATATAATTAACATGAGAAAAAATAATCAAGAATCTATTAATTACGTACTTAATCAGGCAAGCGAAAACAAAGTTAAGTTTATAAGACTTTGGTTTACAGACTTATTTGGGAACATCAAAGGATTTGGAATTACAGACTATGAATTTGAAAAAGTCCTTAATGAAGGAATGAGTTTTGATGGATCATCAATATTTGGATCTGAAAGATCTAATGAAACAGAAATGATAGCTTTCCCTGACCCTACAACATTTCAAATCCTACCATGGAGACCAGATGAACCTTCTGTTGCTAAAATAAATTGCGATATTTTAAATAAGGATGGCATCCCTTCGAATTTTGATAGTCGATATATTTTAAAAAGTAAAGTTGAAGAACTTATAAATAATGGGCTCAATTTTTATGTAGCTCCTGAAATAGAATATTACTATTTAGAAAGCTCCGAATCCATGGATCCAATAGATGAAAAAACATATTTTGATCAAATTGGAATACACGGAGATTTGGGTTCTGATTTAAGACGAAATACTGTTCTTGGTCTTGAAAAAATGGGGATACCAATTCAAAAGTTCCACCATGAAGTGTCTCCCGGGCAACAAGAAATAAGCTTAAGGTATAGTGATTCAGTTACCATGGCAGACAGTTTTCAAACTTTTAAAATTATTGTTAAAGAGATTGCTATGCTTTCTAATGTATTTGCTACATTTATGCCAAAACCCTTTGAAGATTTTGAAGGAAATGGGATGCATTTGCACATCTCATTGTTTAAAGACGATAAAAATCTTTTTGCTCAAAATTCTTCTCAGTCAGGCATATCTAAGGAAGGAGAATTTTTTACAGCCGGCCTTCTAGAACATATTAAGGATTTTATGATAATTTCAAATCAATGGGTAAATTCTTATAAAAGACTGGTTTCAAAAAATGAATCACCATCTCATATTAGTTGGTCAAATTATCCGAATAATTTTAATTCAATTACAATTCCTAAAATTAGAAAAGGCAGTGAAGATTCGTCAAGAATTGAATTTAGGCTTCCTGATCCAGGTTGTAATCCATATCTTACATTTGCTTCAATTATTACTGCGGGCCTTAATGGCATGAAAAATAAATATAAATTAGAAAAACCAACTCTTAATGAAGAGGATCTTAAAAATGAACATATTCTTCCTTCTAATTTAGGAATTACATTAGAGCAATCTAAAAATAATGCTTTTCTAAAAGACGTGTTGTCAGAAGAAGTTCTTGAAATATATTTGAAAGGCAAGGAAACTGAATGGAATGCTTATTCAAGATTTATAACCGAATTTGAGTTAAATAATTGGTTAAATCTATAATAATTTAGATGATACTTAATATATAATTTAACAAAAATTTAACATTTTAAACAATTCTTTTTTTAAAATAAGTCATTAATTTGATAATTATATAATAGGGAATGTTAAAACTTAATTTATGCCGTACATGAATAGTAAAAAGATAAAACGAAATTTTAATCTATTAGAATCATCTGGTTCTTATGATCCAAAATTGGAACGCGATGCATGTGGAGTTGGATTAGTAGCCAAAATAACTGGTGAAGCAACTCATGATATTGTTACGAAAAGCTTGCAAGCGTTATGTAACCTTGAGCATCGAGGTGCATCAGGCGCAGATCCTGAAACTGGTGATGGAGCAGGGATTTTAATTCAAATTCCTCATGAATTCCTAGAAATTGAAGCTGAAAAAATAAACCTTCAATTAACTAAAGGTAACTATGGAACAGGTATTATTTTTTGTGGAAGCACACTAGAACATCAAAAAGAAATTAAACGTATATTTGAAAAATGCACATCTGACTTAAATCTAGATGTATTAGGATGGAGGGATGTGCCAACAGTACCAAAAAAAATTGGAAAATCGGCGAGAGAAATAATGCCTCAAATTCAGCAAGTATTTGTTGGTAAAATTGATAACACTAAAATAGAAAATATTGAACAAAATTTATATTTAGTCAGAAAAAAATTTGAAAAAGTTATATCTAAAGTGTTTGACAATGATACCTCTCAGCTAATTTATGCTTGCAGTCTCTCGAGTACAAAAATTGTCTACAAAGGTCTCCTTACTTCGGAGCAAGTAAGGGAATTTTATTTGGATCTTCAGAATCCTAAAGTAAAAAGTAGTTTTGGGTTAGTTCATTCCCGTTTTAGTACAAATACTCTAGGAGACTGGAAACTAGCTCACCCTTACAGATTTGTAGCTCATAATGGTGAGATAAATACTGTAAGAGGTAACAGAAATTGGATGAGCTCAAGAGAACCCATACTTAATTCAGTGAATTATGGAAAAAATATAGGCGAATTGTCCCCAATAACAAATCAAAATGATAGCGACACAGCATCTTTCGATAATGTTTTTGAATTATTAAATTTAGGGGGAAGAAATCTTGAGCACACTATGGCGATGATGATGCCTGCGGCATGGGATGGAAATGAAACTATGAGCCAAGAATTAAAAGATTTTTATAAATTTCATAGTATTCTTATGGAACCATGGGATGGCCCTGCATTAGTTGTTTGCACAGACGGGAAAAAAGTTGGTGCAATTCTTGACAGGAATGGACTGAGACCATTTAGGTATACAGTAACTAAAGATGGAACTTTAATTATGGGCTCAGAATCTGGACTAGTTGAAGTTGATGAAAGTGAAATTGAATACCGCGAAAGACTAAGACCTGGACGAATGTTCTTAATAGACTTTGAAGAAGGCAGGATTGTTAATGATGAAGAAATTAAAGATTCTCTTGCAAGTTTTAATCCATATTCAGAATGGTTAAATAATAACAGCATCAAAAGTTCATCGCTAAAATTAATTGAAGCTCAACAAGCTAAAATCCCATTAATAAATATGCAGCAAGTTTTTGGTTATACCCAAGAAGATTTAAAATATTTAATTGAACCTATGTCTAAATCTTCAAAAGATCCTGTGGGGTCAATGGGTAACGATGCACCAATTTCAGTATTATCAAAAAAACCCCAAAATTTATTCACCTATTTTAAACAAATGTTTGCTCAAGTTTCCAATCCTCCTCTTGACGCATTAAGAGAAAAATTAGTAACACAAATTTCACTTCCATTAGGTAGAAGGTATAATTTATTGGAAGAAAATGAAAAACAAAGCTCTATATTATTTTTAGATAAGCCAATACTCTCAAATGATTTAATGTCTTCTATTAAGAAAATTAATAAAGAAGGAGTTAAGCCAAAAGTCATTTCTACTCTTATTAAATTAGATAGCAATAATGATTTTGATTTAAAGAAAAGTATTGAGAATTTAAGAGCTGAATGTAAAAAGGCTATTGAAAGTGACCATAGCATATTAATACTATCTGATAGGAATTTAAAAAAGGGTTATATACCTATACCAAGCTTATTGGCACTATCATCTGTTCATCATTTCTTAATAAAAGAAGGTATTAGATCTGGTGCAGATTTAATCGTTGAATCAGGTGAACCAAGGGAGGTTCATCATTTTTGCGCTCTTTTCGGTTATGGAGCATCTGGGGTTAATCCTTATTTAGCGTTAGAAACTGTCTTAAATAATTCAGATAATGATAAGAATGCTGCTGATAATTATATTAAATCTGCTGAATACGGTTTATTAAAAGTGATGTCAAAAATGGGTATCTCAACTTTACAAGGATATCAAGGAGCTCAAATTTTTGAATCCCTCGGATTATCCAAGGAATTTGTGGATGAGTACTTTACTTGGACAGCAAACAAAATTGGTGGTGCTGATGACAGAAGGATAAAAAAAGATATGCTTCAAAATTACAAAGCGGCATTTAAGGAAACAAAAATTCCAGAAGAGCTAGAATTGGACTTAGGTGGTCTTTATTTATGGCGAGGGACGGGTGAGTCGCACATGTGGAACCCATCAACTATTTCTTTACTTCAGCACTCATCAACTTTAAATGACAAGGAAAAATTTAAGGAATTTGAAAAACTAGCTAATAATGAAACAGAAGATGCATTTACTCTAAGAGGGCTTCTAGAATTTGATTATTCTAAAAAAAATTCAATTCCTATTGATGAGGTTGAATCTGCAAAAGAAATTGTAAAAAGATTTGCTACTGGCGCAATTTCGCTGGGGTCAATAAGTAAAGAGGCGCATGAAACATTAGCAATTGCAATGAATAGGATTGGTGCAAGAAGTAATACTGGAGAAGGTGGAGAAGATTCAAAAAGATTTAAATCTGAAAAAAATAGTAGGACAAAGCAGGTTGCATCTGGAAGATTTGGAGTAACAGCTGATTATCTTGTTAATTCAACAGATCTTCAAATTAAAATGGCCCAAGGAGCAAAACCTGGAGAAGGTGGCCAAATTCCAGGAAGTAAAATTTCTGAATATATTGGGTCAATAAGAAAAACTACACCGGGAGTTGAGTTAATATCACCTCCGCCCCACCACGACATTTATTCTATTGAAGATCTAGCTCAACTAATTCATGATTTAAAAAACATTAATAGAGATGCTCGAGTTCATGTTAAATTAGTTTCTGAAGCTGGGGTTGGAGTTATCGCTGCTGGTGTTGCAAAAGCTAAGAGTGATGTAGTTTTAATTTCCGGGATGAGTGGAGGGACTGGTGCTGCCCCATTAGGATCTATTAGGCACGCAGGTCTCCCATGGGAATTAGGGCTTGCTGAAACAAATCAAGTATTAGTTGCCAATGGTTTGAGAGGGAGAATAGTTGTTCAAACAGATGGGCAAATGAAAACAGGAAGAGATGTTGCTATAGCAACTTTATTGGGAGCAGAAGAGTGGGGAATAGCAACCGCAGGGCTTATTGTAATGGGATGCATTATGTTAAGGAAATGTCATTTAAACACTTGTTCTGTTGGCGTTGCCACCCAAGACCCCGAATTAACCAAATTATTTAAAGGAACTCCCGAAGCAGTAATTAATTATTTCATGTTCCTTGCTGAATCTTTAAGAGAATATATGTCAAAACTAGGATTTAGAAAAATAAATGAAATGATTGGAAGAACAGATATGTTAAAGGTTTCAGATAGAGCTAAAAATATGCCTGATGCGTCAGTTGACTTAGGAATAATCCTTGCAAGGCCAGAAGTTATTGATGGCGATTCATCTTATGCAACACAAGAACAAGATCATAAATTAGATAAAGCATTAGATTTCGAGATACTTAAGAAAATAAATAAATCAATTGAAGATAAATCAATAATATCTATTGAGCAAAAAATAAATAACTTTAATAGAACAGCCGGAACAATAATTAGCTCTGAAGTAACTAAGAAATATGGAGAAGCAGGTCTACCAGATGAAACTATAACTATTAATTTCAAAGGGAGTGCAGGGCAAAGTTTTGGTGCTTTTGCTTGCAAGGGTCTTAAATTTAATCTTGAAGGAGATTCGAATGATTATTTTGGTAAAGGGCTTTCTGGCGGCAAATTAACTGTTTCTCCAAATAAATTATCAACATTTAAACCCGAAGAAAATATTATTATTGGTAATGTTGCTTTATACGGAGCAACTGGAGGAATGGCATTTATAAATGGAGTTGCGGGGGAAAGATTTTGTGTAAGAAACAGTTCAGCAATAGCAGTTGTAGAGGGGATTGGAGATCATGGATGTGAATACATGACAGGTGGCACAGCGGTTATTCTTGGAGAAACAGGAAGAAATTTCGGAGCAGGGATGAGCGGAGGAATCGCATATGTATATGACAAGCACAATAATTTTAAAACAAAATTTAATTCTGAATTATGTGATTTAAAGGAAGTAAGCCTAAATTCAGAAGATGATAAAATATTAAAGAGCTTAATTAATAAGCACTTTGAAGAAACTGAAAGTCCTTTAGCAAAAAAAATGCTTGAAGATTGGTTAAAAGTGATAACAAAGTTTAAAAAAGTTACTCCTAGAGATTATGAGAAGGCTTTAGAAAAATTAAATAAAAAACATGAAGTATTGATAAAGTAATGGGTAAAATTACAGGATTTAAAGATTACGATAGGCAAAATTTCAAAAGAAGAAATATTACCGAACGGGTGAATGACTGGAAAGAAATATATTTTCCATGGACTGAAAAGCAAGCAAATGAGCAAGCCTCCAGATGTATGGATTGCGGAGTGCCTTTTTGCAATAATGGCTGCCCTCTTGGAAATTTGATCCCAGACTGGAATGATTTGGTTTCCAAAGGAGACTGGAAAAAAGCTATTAATCAATTGCACGCAACAAATAATTTTCCTGAATTTACTGGAAGAATATGCCCAGCTCCTTGCGAAGCGGCTTGCACACTTAATATAAATGCGGAGCCAGTTGCTATAGAATTTATTGAAAAAACAATAGTTGAAAGAGCATTTTCTGAAGGATGGATAAAACCAAGTATTCCTGACAAAAGAACTGGAAAGACAGTTGCTGTTATAGGGTCAGGGCCAGCGGGCTTAGCTGCTGCACAACAACTAAATAGGGCTGGACATTATGTTAAAGTTTTTGAAAGAGATTCTGTTATTGGTGGTCTTCTGGCACTAGGAATTCCCGAGTTTAAACTTGAAAAATGGGTTGTGAAAAGAAGAGTTGATCTAATGAAAGATGAAGGAATAGAATTTTTTACTAATTTAAATGTTGGGGTTAATTATTCTGTAGATGATTTAGATAAAAATTTTGATGCAGTCTGCCTTGCAGGAGGATCAACTATCCCTCGTAATCTTGAAGCTGAAGGAAGGGATCTTGATGGCATACACTATGCAATGGATTTCCTAACCCAGCAAAATAAAAATCACAACGGGTTTGCTAATGACGAAATAATTTATGCAAAGAATAAGCATGTTGTTATCTTGGGTGGAGGAGATACAGGAGCTGATTGTTTAGGAACAGCTACAAGGCAAGGAGCTAAATCGGTAACCCAGCTTGAATTGATGGGTGCTCCACCTGAACAAAGAGGTAAATACAATCCATGGCCGGAATGGCCATTAATAATGAGAACTTCATCAGCTCATGAAGAAAATGGAAAAAGGGATTATTCAGTTTTAACCAAAAAGTTAAGCGGAAAAAATGGAAAAGTAGAATTATTGCATGCTATTAAAGTTAATTTTGAAAAAAATGAATCTGGTGGAATGGACTTAAAAGAAATGCCGGATAGTGAATTTACAATTAAAGCTGATTTAGTTTTACTTGCAATGGGGTTTTTACATCCACAAAAAAAGGGTCTAATAGAATTATTAGGTGTTGATCTTGACGGAAGAGGTAATGTTAAAACCAATCCAAATATGATGACTTCAAAAGATAAATATTTTTCTTGCGGTGATATGAATCATGGGCAATCCTTAGTTGTAAGGGCTATTGCAAGCGGAAGAGAATGTGCCAGAAATATTGATGCAAATTTAATGGGCAATTCAAAGCTTCCAAGAGTCAGGGGTTTCGCAAGAATCTAATTTTATGATAAATAAAATTACAGATTGGATAAAAAATTATTGTGCTGAAAATTCTTTAAGGTCTCTTGTAGTAGGTATTTCAGGTGGAATTGATAGTTCTGTTGTTAGCACTTTATGTGCAAAAACCGGATTTGAAGTATTCGCTGTATCCATGCCAATTAATCAAATAAAATCTCAACACGATTTAAGTTTAGCTCATGGAAAATGGTTAACTGAAAGCTTTGATAATGTGAATCATTTAGTAATTGACTTAAGTAATTTATATACTGAATTTAATAATTCTCTAAAAGCATTCGATTCAGAGCATGCTTTTGCGAACTCAAAATCAAGACTAAGAATGGTAACTCTTCATCAAATATCTGGATCAAAAAGAGGGATAGTTGTTGGTACAGGGAATAAAGTTGAAGATTTTGGAATTGGATTTTACACAAAGTATGGTGATGGCGGGGTAGATATTTCTCCAATTGCTGACCTTATGAAAACAGAGGTTTGGGAGCTGGGCAGAGAATTAAATATTTTAAAATCTATAATTGATGCACCCCCTACAGATGGCCTGTGGGAAGACGGGAGGACAGACTTAGATCAATTAGGAGGATTAAATTACGAGCAACTTGAAGAAGCTATGCAAGATTCAGAAAGTCCTTACTTTAGAAAATATAGTAAAATAAGAAAGTTAAATTTACATAAAATGAAACCTATACCTATTTATAAAAAAGATGAAAAATAAATTTTTAAAATTATTAATTTTACAATCTTTATTTATAATTTTAATCTCTTGCGCATCAAATGATAATGAGGCAGTAGAATCTAATATCCAAACAAGTAAAATTGAAAATATAAATATCTTAAGTGACTTATCAACCATTTATAATGAAGCTCTTACTGGAATTGTTGCAATTAGAATTGATACAATAATGGGGCCAGCTGGGTCTGGATCTGGATTTATTTGGGACGACAAAGGTAGAGTGGCAACCAATTCACATGTTGTGAGAGAATCTGTATCAATTCCAAGCAGCAATATTATTGTAAGCTTTAATGATGGTTATGAATTCAAAGCAAACTTGATTGCGCACGATGTATATTCAGATTTAGCAATACTTGATGTTGAATACCCTGATTTTTATGAGATTAAGCCTTTGCTTCTAGGTAATAGTTCAAATGTAAGTGTTGGAAATCAAGCAATAGCTATTGGTAATCCTTTTGGAGAAAATTTTACTTTAACTACCGGTATAATAAGTGCCATAGGAAGAGCTAGGCCTGATTTAGAAACAAATTTTAGAATAGGTTCAGTTATACAGCATGACGCATCAATAAATCCTGGTAATTCTGGAGGCCCATTGTTAAATTCTAACGGTGAAGTTATTGGTATTAATGCTCAAATTGCAAGTAGGTCTGGGTCAAGTTCAGGAATAGGTTTTGCAATTCCAATAAATACAGCTAAAAAAGTAATACCATCTTTAATTTCAAAAAAATATTATGAACATTCTTTACTGGGAATTAGTGCTGTCGAATTGACATATGATAGAAAAAAAGATCTTAATGTAAATGATTCTGTATTAGGCATAGAAGTTACATACGTAGATCCTGATGGTCCTTCGGGTGAATCAGGTTTATTAGCTAGAAATGGAAACACTTCGGGAGATATAATTATTTCAATAAGAAAAGATGACAAAGAAATTAAAATTACATCATTTAGTGGATTAGTTAATTTTTTAAATGAAAACACTTCTCCTGATGAAACAATCGAATTGACTGTAATTAGGGGTAATGAAAACTTAAACTTAGTTGTTAAGTTAGGTTCTAGGCCTTTAATTAATTAGTGACATTAAGTAATAAAAAAAAATAATATACTATAGTAGCCTATAAATATGGCAAAAAAAGATACAAAATCAATAAAAGAAATTGAAAGCACTTTAGCTGGGATTGAAAAAACCTTTGGAAAAGGAGCAATCATGCTAATGAAAGAAGGTGCTATGGATTATGATGAAGGAGTTATTCCAACAGGATCAATTATATTAGATATGGCATTAGGGATAGGTGGTTTACCTAAAGGTAGAATAGTAGAAATATTTGGCGCAGAATCAGCTGGAAAGACAACACTTGCATTGTCAGCAGTCTCACAAGCACAAAAACAGGGAGGTAATGCTGCATATATAGATGTTGAACACGCACTAGATCCCTCATATTCTCAAAAAATAGGAATTGATTTAGATAAATTATTGGTTTCTCAACCTGACTCTGCTGAACAAGCGTTAGAAATAACTGAATATTTAGTTAAAAGTGGAAATATTGATTTAATAGTAATTGATAGCGTAGCTGCATTAGTGCCAACTGCAGAAATTGAAGGACAAATGGGTGAACTTCAAATTGGCCTTCAAGCAAGATTAATGTCACAAGCATTAAGAAAATTAACTGGCCTGATTAGAAAATCTAATTGTACAGCTGTTTTTATTAATCAATTAAGAGAAAAGGTTGGTGTCGTATTTGGGAACCCAGAAACAACACCAGGAGGAAGAGCACTGAAATTCTATAGCTCAGTAAGGATAGATTTAAGAAGAATAGAGCCAATTAAAAATGGAACTGATATCGTTGGAAATAAAGTAAGAGCCAGAGTAGTTAAAAATAAAATGGCCCCACCATTTAAAAAAGCTGAAATGGACATTATTTTTTCAGAAGGCATAAGCAAAGAAAGTTCTATAATTGATTTAGGAGTAGAGAAAGAAATTATAACTAAAAGCGGTTCATTTTTTTCATACGGCGATATTAGACTGGGCCAAGGAAGAGATAGCACTAGAAGATTCTTAAAAGAAGAAAAGGAAATAGCAGAAGAAATTGAAAAGAAAATAAGAGATTCTGAATAATAAAATTTACTTTATTGAATCATCGTCATAAAATCACACTTCATAATTAAATTTTAAATTGTATAACTCACTAATTATAATAT
>MDTB01198378.1_pt1 | contig 26286 bp, 32 predicted proteins | sample 811161 | NCBI WGS metagenome assembly MDTB01 (sample SAMN05326650, study PRJNA326480) | marine metagenome | isolation source: seawater | place: Mediterranean Sea | collected 2009 | reverse complement strand
TGGATGAACTATCTCTGCTCCTGGCTCACCAATCATTTGTATTGCAAAATACATGGTTGGTTTTCCTCCTGGCATAATCATAATTCTCTCAGGATCAATATCTTTTTTGTATAATTTTTTAATTTTTCTAGAAACAGCTTGCCTACATTCTGTAATACCATTTGCTAAAACATATCCATGATGTCCATCATCGATTGCTTTTTTGGCTGCATTCATTATATGCTGAGGTGTCTTAAAATCAGGTTGACCTAAACCAAGATGGATCATTTCTTTACCTTCGGCCTCGAGTTTTTTTGCCTCAGCTAAAATACTAAAAGCAGACTCTGTTCCTAATCGTTCTAAGTTTTTTGCTAGTTTCATAACCTTAAATTATTGTATAAATTATATTTCAATTGAATCAATATGATTTTTTTGCATTACCTGTATGCAATCTTAGCTTTGTTTAATTCTTTAATATTTTTACATCCTAATAAAATCATATCTCTAGTGATTTCATCTTTTATTCTTTTTAGAAGCATTTCAACACCCTTTTGTCCTCCAGCACTTAATGCGTAAAGAAATGCTTTACCAAAGCTACACGCCGTAGCTCCTAGAGATAATGCTTTTAAAATATGTGTTCCTCTTCTAATACCTCCATCAACAATAATTTCAATTTTTCCTCCAACAGCATCTGCAATAGCTGGTAATTGATCGAAAGGAGATCTCGATCCATCTAATTGTCTTCCGCCGTGATTTGAAAGCATGATTGCTGATGCGCCTACCTCTACAGCTCTTTTAGCATCTTCTACTGACATGACACCCTTAAGTGCGAAAGGGCCGTCCCATTTTTTTATAACATACTCAGCATCTTTCCAGCTCATTGCTGGATCATATTGTTCATTAATATATTCCATAACACCTTTTGCAATGCTTGATCCTTTTTTAGTAAAATGAGAAACGTTTGCTAGTTCAAACTTTTTATGAGCTATATAATTAAAGGACCATCTGGGATGCATCATAAAACTTAACAAGCTTTTTAAAGTTAACTTAGGAGGCGTAGTAAAACCATTTCTATGATCTTTTTCTCTATTCCCAGCAACAACTGTGTCAACTGTTAAGCACATAGCATTAAAACCAGAAGCTTTACATCTATCAATCAAATTGTCAGTTAATGATTTATCTTTATGAATATATAATTGAAATAATTTTGGTCCACCGGATACATTCGATACTTCCTCTATTGATGATGTTGCCATAGTAGACATACTATAAAAAGTTCCAAATTTTTCAGCTGCCCTGGCCGATGCTTTGTCTCCTTCATGGTGGTAAAGCCTCTGCATAGCAGTTGGTGCCAAAAAAATTGGTAAATCAATTTTCTGTCCAAGGACTGTTGTGGATAGATCTGGTTGTCCTACACTGGCCAAAATGTTAGGCACTAAATCACACTTGGAAAAGGCTTCTGTATTTCTTTTAAGTGTAATTTCATCATCTGAACCTCCGTCAATGTAGTGAAAAATCGGCGCTGGCAATTTTTTTTTTGCTAATTTTCTAAAGTCTTCAACATTATAACAATTATTTAAAGACATTGCTTAAAACTTTTTAGTAAATGTAATTGATTGATTATCAGTTCCTGGATTGGTTTTGCCCCAATCATTGTTTGAAATATGACTATAACTATATCCTAAGTTTGAGTCGCCAAATATATCTATTCCGAATTTTATTTCACTTTTAAACTCCAAAACATCTCCCAAATCTTTTCCACTTCCTTTTTCATAATAACCTGGAGCAAAACTTGGATTAATTTTTAATTTACCAACTCTATAATCGCCTTCAATTCCTGTGTATAAATAGACTGAATCTTTTTTTGTGATGAAGCCACCTGATATTGGTGAAAATTTTCCAAGAAATGTGTTTCGGAATAAATTTGAATTTTTATGCTCTATTCCAAATAATGAGGTTTGGTCATCACCTTCTTTATCTATTGTATCAAAAGTCCCAGTATAAACTGAAATACCATGATTTTTTTCATCAGCCCAAAGATAATTGCTTAATAGCAATAATATAGTAGCTATTAGCGTTGTTTTTAATTTCATATTTTAAAAATACTACCTAAATTAGAAAAAGTATACATTCAATTATTCTAATGATTTTCTCTTTTTTTTAGCAGAATATATACAATAATTCCGCCAAAAATTAATACAGCATATGGTAAAAACCATAATAAAAAATTTTGAGGACTCATTTTTGGTTTATAAACTATCCATTCACCATATTTACTTATCAAAAAATCATAAATTTCTTGATTAGAGCTACCCTCATCAATTTTATCACGCACTACTAATTTGATCGTTTGAGCAAATTCTGAATTTGACTCAGCTATTGATTGACCTTGACAGACTAAACATCTGATGTTTTTAAATATCTCAACTTCGTTTTTGTTACTTTCTTCAGAAAAAATGTTCGTAAAAAAAGAAATAATAAATATAAATATTACTAAAATATTTTTCATTTTTCGTTTAATTTTTTAATAATTATTTTGTAATCATCTTTGCTGATGGGACCAATAAATTTTCTAATTATCTTTGAGTCTTTGTCAATTAATATACTTTCAGGTATTCCATATATGCCAAATATCACGGAAGCTTTACCGTCTGGATCTTCTGCAATATAATTATATGGATCTCCGAGTTCTTCTAAAAAGCTTAGAGCATTATTTTTTTTATCTTTAAAATTAATACCCAATATCTTAAGTTTTTGATTCTTACTTAATGAGAGTAAATATTTATGTTCTACCCTACAAGGATTACACCAGGATGCCCAAAAATTTATTAATGTAAAATCATTTCCTATTAAGTCCTCATTGGTTATTGATTTATTTATTATTAATGATTTCAGTTTAAAACTTGATATTTTATTTCCTATTAAGCTTTGAGTTTCATACTGAGAACTATTATTTAAACTTAGATAAAGTACAAATAAAACAAAACTAAAAAATGTAAATGATAAAACGATCTTAGTTCTCATGTTTAAAAACTCTCATTGTGCCGCCAATGGCAATTAAAATTGCAGAAATCCAAATCCAAATCATAAACGGTTTTTTTTGAAACTTTATATTATAAAATTCAGTTCTATTTATATTGCTCATTGTTAAATATAGATCATGCTTAAACTTTGATCTAATAGAAGCTTCATATGTAAGTGTTTCTGGTTGAGTATAAATTCTTATTTCTGGAAGTAATTTTTCTTTTTTATTATTATTTAGATCTAATATATTAAATCTTCCAACTATAGATCTATAATTTTTATCTTCTTTACTTTCTAAATTTTCAAAAGTTAATAAATAATTTTCAAATTTTTTACTATCACCCTTCCTTAAATTAAAGTCTTTTTCAATAGTAAAACTATGATTAAGACCTATAAAAAAAACTAAAAAACCAAAACCTAAATGAGATAAAATTCGTGAATAATCAAAATTAGTTTTTTTTTTATATAATCTTACTAAATCAATTATAGAATGCAGGATTAAGAAAAGTGCAGAAATAATAATCAAATTAGTTAAGATACTGTAAGTATTAAAATAAAATGTTATTAAAATATTTAAAATAATTGCCATTATTAAAATCAAAATTATTGATTTATTTGTTTTAAATTTATTTTTTATCCATTGAGTATTAGGGGATAAAGCCATAAGAAATAAAAATGGAACAACCATGGGGATTATAATTATATTATAAAATGGAGGGCCGACCGAAATTTTTACTTCGCTTAATGCTTCTGTAAAAACTGGATATAGTGTTCCAATCAAAACTGTTGCTAAAAAAAATGCCATAAACCAATTATTGATTATTATAAAACTTTCTTTACTGTTTGGATTAAAATTATAATTTTCTTTTCTATAATTAGTAAAGAAAATTGTTAATGAAGCAAATATCATTAAGCTTAAAAAAATTAAAATATAGACTCCCCTTGAAGGATCATTGGCAAATGTATGAACAGAATTAAGTATGCCAGATCTAACTAAAAAGGTTCCCGTAACACTTAACGTAAAAGTAGATAAACATAAAATTAAAACCCAAGAGTAAAGGGTATTTCTCTTTTGTAAGACAATCACTGAATGCATTAAAGCTGTCATGGCAAACCAAGGCATCAATGATGCGTTTTCAACTGGATCCCAAAACCAAAACCCACCCCATCCTAATTCGTAGTATGCCCAAATAGATCCAACAACTATACCAAGAGTTTGAAAGCTCCAGGATATCGATACCCAATTTTTTATGGATGTTGCAAATGAGGGTCCACTATATTGACTTAATAAAGATCCTATGGCTGCAGAGAAATATATAGATGAACCAACAAAACCCACGTAAAGCAAAGGAGGGTGAATAGCTAAAGCAGGGTCTTGTAAAATCGGATTAAGTCCTAAACCTTCTTTAGGAAGAGGTATAACAATACTAAATGGATTTGAGTTGAATAATAAAAATAATGTAAATCCAACTATTAAAATATTTTGTACTACCAAAGTATACATTCTATATTTTTTTGGAGAATTTTTGTTAAAAATTAAAAATAAATATGAAAAAATAACTAAAATATTTATCCATAATAAAAGACTACCTTCATGATTTCCCCATGTACCAGCTATTTTATAAAAAAAAGGTTTAGCTGTGTGAGAATTTTGAAAAACTGTAATTAATGAAAAATCAGAAATTACAAAACCGGATACCAATGTAGCAAATGCCATTATTGTAAATGTTGTTTGATAAAGAGATAGATAAAATATTTTTCTTGGAATTAAATTATTTTTATCGTTTACTAAATTTAATGCCTGAAAGATTAATAAAATACTAGTTATTAAGCTCAAAATTATAAGACTATTTCCAATATTACTTATCATTATTTTTTGTTAAATTTTGTAGTTCAGGGGGCATATAATTTTCATCATGTTTTGCTAAAATTCTACTTGCAATAAAAAACTTTCTATCTTTCAACTTACCTTCAGCTATTACACCTTTTTCCTCTGAAAATAAGATGGGGACGGATCCATTAAAACTTACGATAATTTCATTTTCAAAATCAGTAATGATAAATTTAATTTCTTTTTTATCTACAAATATGGAATTTTTTTTAACCATACCTCCCAGTCTAATTTTTTTGTCAATTCTTAAGTTGTTATTATTAATTACATCTGTAGGGGTGTTAAAATATAACAGGTTGTTATTGAGAGTATTAAATGTGACTAGTGCAAAAATTATAAAAACAAAAAAAACTAAAATTAGAAATAAAATTCTATTTTTGACTTTTTTTGTTAGCATTTAGAAATGCTTTAAATTGTTTTATTTTGAGAAGTTAAAATCTGATTTGCCACTTTTGATTTCGCCAAAACTACCTGTTTTTCTTCAGCTGACAATTGACTTAACTCAGATGCAAATTCTCTTTCATATTTTCTGAGAGTCTTTCTAGTTTTTAGATAAAGTAATAAACAGGCTGAAATAGTTATTCCAAATGATGTCCAAACATAAAGTCCAAAACCGTTCATTGTTATTAATTCTATAATCATAATCTTTTAATATTTTTTCTCTTTATTCTAATGATTTCTGTTTTGTATTTCATTAAAAAAATTAGCGCACAGTACAATAATAAAACCAATAACATCAACAATAATGGGACCATCATTGATGTGTCAATTGTACTTGAGCCACTTAATTTAATACTAGCTGGTTGATGTAGTGTATTCCACCATTCTACAGAATATTTGATTATAGGTAGATTTATAGATCCTATAATTGCAATCATTGATGATATTTTAATTGCGGTAGTGTGATCTTTAATTAATTTAAGACTAAGAATAAAAAAAAAATAAAAAAACAATAATACTAACATTGAAGTTAGTCTAGCATCCCAAGCCCACCAAGTGCCCCAGGTAGGTTGACCCCAGATTGATCCTGTTATAATTGATAGACAAGTAAAAAGAAGGCCAATAGGAGCTAAACTTTTTGAAATCAATAAAGTATTTTTTATTTTAAAAATATAATTAATTATTGATAAAAAAGTTATTGATGCAAAACAAGCTAAACCTATCCAAGAGGCAGGCACATGTACATACATAATTCTTACTACCTCTCCTTGAATATAATCTGGTGGAGAAAGTGCTAAAGCAAATGTTAGAGCAATAGCTAAAAAGAGAAAAAATATTGAATTAATAAATTTTAAAATTTTATCTAAAAATAAATAAATGTTTGTAAGCGAAAACAATTTGAACATAAAACAAAAATTACAGCAATATTGGTTTTAAGTGAAGATGCAATTTTAGCCTAATTGAGAATTTAGAGGGAGTTAAAGAAGTATGATTAATTCCCAATTAGGTATAATTCAAATTACCTTAAATCTAGGGCATAGATTTGAATAAAAAATGTTAAATTTGTGGCAAATGATTAAGTTTCAATTAGACGGCTTAAAATAACTTGATCCTTTTTTTCCAGTAAAAATTTCATTTATTAATGGGTGTTTAACTGGATCTCCCGAATTATCATTCAATAAGTTTTGCTCCGAGACATATGCCTCATAAGTTACATCGTTACTCTCTGCTAAAAGATGATAAAATGGTTGATCTTTTCTTGGCCTAACGTCCTTAGGAATTGATTGATACCATTCCTCTGAATTATTAAATTCAAAATCAACATCATAAATCACTCCTCTAAAATCAAAGTGTTTGTGTTTAACTACTGATCCTATAGAAAATTTTGCATTGTTAATTGACATTACTTTATAGTTAATAATTTTATTATAAAAATCAATATATAAATTTATTTAAAAACACATTTATGTTATGAATTACGTGTGAATAAGTCTCTAGTAAAATTTATTACCGATTTTGGGCCATTATTTATTTTTTTTATGGTCTATTATAAAAGTGGAAAAAATCTTAGTGTTGCAATACCTCCTCTCATAGTATCTACATTGATAGCAGTCGCTATAGTTTATTTTGTTGAAAAAAAAATTCCATATATACCTTTAATAGGAGGTATAATAATTTCATTTTTTGGTGGCTTAACTTTATATTTTAACAATCCTGTTTTTTTATACATCAAACCTACAATAGTTAATATAATTTTTGCCATGATATTATTATCTGGGAAATTAATATTTAAAAAAAATATTCTGAAAATATTCTTTAAAAATGCATTTCAATTAGACTCGATTGGATGGGATAAACTTAATATTAGATGGGCTACCTTTTTTATATTTTTAGCATTTCTTAACGAATTAATATGGAGAACACAGAGTGAGGCGGTATGGGTTAATTTTAAAGTCTGGGGAATTTTACCTTTAACTTTTATTTTTACAGCTTTACAATTACCTTTAATAAATAAGCATAAAATATGAAAAACTTAAGACTTATAATTAATAATAATTTTAAAAAGAAAAAAAAGGAGATTTTTTTTGTGAAAAAAGAACTTCAGTCTATTTTAAATTTATATTCTAAAATGGTTTCTAATGGAACATGGAAAGATTATAGTTTATCGGCTGGATCTAAAGAAATATCATTTGATGTATACCAAAGAGCATCTGACAAACCAGTAATTAGAATTTTGAAGAATTTAAAACCAACACATTTTAACGAAAAATATTTAATTAAAGATAAAAATGGTAGGATTATAGAAAAATCTGAAAATCTTAATCGATTAATAACAAAAACTAGTTGGAATAATTTAAAAGTTTTAAAATAATTATCTTCTTTGACCAAACAACCTTAACAACATTATAAATAAGTTTATAAAGTCTAGGTAAAGCGTTAGTGCGCCCATAACTGCTTTTTTACCTATAAGTTCACCGCTATCGCTAGCTAAATACATATTTTTAATTTTTTGTGTGTCATAAGCAGTTAAGCCAACAAAAATTAAAACTCCAATAATAGAGATAACAAAATACATCATAGTAGATTTCATAAAAATATTAACTATTGAAGCAATAATAATTCCGAATAAACCCATCATTAAAAAAGATCCGAGCTTAGTTAAATCTTTTTTTGTTGTGTATCCATATATGCTCATAGCTCCAAATGTACCTGCAGTAATGAAAAACACTCTTGTAATACTTGCGCCCGTGTAAAGTAAAAATATTGAAGATAAAGAAGCTCCCATTAAAGCTGCAAATACCCAGAAGGTAGTTTGAGCTTTTGAAGCACTCATTTTATTGATTCCAAAACTCATGTAAAAGACCACTCCAAGTGGCGCTAACATGAGAACCCACTTTAAACCCGAAGCATAAATTGTGTTTCCAAAATTTGTTAATCCAACGATTTGCCCATTATCACCAGAAACAACTGCCATTTTAAAAAATAGAAGCGCAACTACACCGGTCAATAAAACTCCTGATGCCATATAGTTATAAACTTTAAGCATATAAGATCTTAATCCTTGATCTATAATTGCCTCTGAAGCAGATGACTTAATTGTTGTACTTTGTTTGTTGAATTCCATAACGACAATATAAGAACTTTTATTAACTTTTCAATAGTCAATATTTGCTTTAAAAAAGACATTAATATTGCTTTTTATGAAATTTAAAAAATTAGGAACTACAGATCTTGATGTGAGTCTGATTTGTCTGGGCACCATGACCTGGGGTACTCAAAATTCTGAAAAGGATGCTTTTGAACAAATGGATTATTCAGTCGAAAAGGGTATAAATTTTTTTGATACTGCTGAAATTTATTCGGTTCCACCAACAGCTCAGTCTTATGGTAAAACTGAGTTAATGATTGGTAATTGGTTTGAAAAAAGAAAAAATAGAGAAAAAATTATTTTAGCATCTAAGATTGCTGGGCCTCGATGTGATTGGATAAGAGGTGGTGGAAATAATTTTGACGAAAAAAAAATTGGTGAAGCAATAGATGGAAGTCTAAAAAGACTAAAAACAGATTACATAGATTTGTACCAGTTACATTGGCCTGAAAGATCCACCAATTGTTTTGGGGTAAGAGAATTTAATATAAATGAAGAGGAAAAAGAGTGGAATAGTTTTGAGGCTATTTTGCAAGCATTAGATAAATATATTAAGAATGGGAAAATTAGATATATAGGAGTATCTAATGAAACCCCTTATGGTTTATCAAAATATTTAGAACTGTCTAAAAGTAAAAACTTGCCCAGAATGATGTCAGTGCAAAATCCATATAGTCTTGTAAATAGAACTTATGAGGTTGGTATGTCAGAAATTTCGATTAGAGATAAATGTGGTTTACTTGTTTATTACCCTTTAGCTGCTGGAGCACTATCTGGTAAATATAGAGACGGTCAAATGCCTAAAAATTCAAGACAAGCTTTATTTAAAGGATGGGAGAGAATGATTAATCCATTGGCGATGAAAGCTTATGATGAATATTATAAACTTGCTCAAGAATATAATATTACAATGGTCCAACTTGCTCAGGCGTTTGTAAATTCTAGACCATTTGTTACAAGTAATATAATTGGAGCAACTACTATGAAACAACTAAAAGAAAACATTGATTGTATTAATGTAGAACTTAATGGTGAAATAATAGACAAGATTAATTTAATACACAACAATAATCCAAATCCAGCACCTTAATTCGGGGCATTGAAATAGTTTTTTTTTAGTATAAAAATAAATAATGCATTTAAAAAAAATATTCACTTTTTTATTTCTAGTAACCTTTGCTTTTCAAGCTAACGCTAATACACCTAAGTCTACTGGCAAATATAAAAATTGGGAGAGTTTTAGTGTAGAAACTGAAAAAGGAAAGATTTGCTTTGCTCAATCTATTCCTACTAAGAGAGCCCCGTCATCTATTAAAAGGGATGCATCTAAGCTTTTTGTAACTTTTAGGCCTAATGAAAAGATTAAAGATGAGGTAAGTATTACTAGTGGTCATACTTACAAAGCTTCTACGGTGACTGCAAAGTCAGGAAAAAATTATTTTACGTTTTTTTCTCAAGATAATTTTGCATGGCTGCTCGATACTAAAGAAGAACAAAGTTTTATAAAAGTAATGAAAAGAGCTACAAATTTAATTATAAAAGCCAGAACAATAAAAGGTGCTGAAACAACAGATCATTATTCAATGATGGGATTTACGAAAGCTTATAACACAGCAAAAAAAATTTGCAGCTAAATGAAAAAAATTGTCCTAGCTTACTCTGGTGGTCTTGACACCTCTATAATACTTAGATGGCTTCAAGAAAATTATAAAGCTGAAATAATTGCTTACACATCTGACATAGGCCAGGTTATGGATAAAAAAAAAATAATTAGGAACGCCAAAAGACTTGGTGTTAAAAAAATAATTATAGAAGACCTTCAAAAAATTTTTGTGAAAGATTACGTTTTTCCAATGATTAGGGCTCATGCGGTTTATGAGGGTGTTTATTTACTTGGTACTTCTATTGCTAGACCACTAATTGCAAAAAGACAAATAGCTATTGCAAAAAAATTTTCAGCATTTGCTGTTTCTCATGGGGCAACAGGCAAAGGAAACGATCAGGTAAGATTTGAACTAGGATATTCATTCTTTGGAGGTAAAAAAATTAAAGTTATTGCTCCTTGGAGAGAATGGAAATTACAGTCAAGAAGTGATCTAATTAAATATGCAAAAAAAAATAATATTCCAATTCCAAAGGACAAAAAGGGAGCGCCACCTTTCTCAATTGATGATAATATTTTTCATACTTCCACAGAAGGTAAAGTTTTAGAAAATCCAAAAAATTCTGCTCCAGAATTTATATTTCAAAGAACTATGTCTCCTAATAAGGCTCCAAATAAAAAAACTAAAATAAAAATTACTTTTAAAAATAGTGACCCAGTGGCGATAAATGGGAAAAAACTGAGTCCTAATAAACTATTAGATAAGTTAAACTTGCTTGCAGGAAAAAATGCAATCGGAAGAGTTGATTTAGTCGAAAATAGATTTATCGGTATTAAGTCAAGAGGTGTATATGAAACTCCGGGTGGATCGGTTTTATATGCTGCGCATAGAGCAATGGAGTCAGTTACGCTTGATAAGGAAACTTCACATGCTAAAGAAAGGATAATGCCACAATATGCTGAGCTTGTTTATAATGGATATTGGTTTTCAAAGAAAAGGATCAATCTCCAAAAAATAATTGATAAAAAAAGAAGCCAAGTTGCTGGTGAAGTTGTTTTAAGTCTTTATAAAGGCAATATAACTATTTTGTCTAGAAAAACTAAAAATAGAGCTTATTCTATGAAAAAAGTTTCTTTTGAAGAAAACAAAACTTTTAATAAATCTAAAATTGAAAAATTTATTAAACATCACTCTAAACAGTTAAAAAAAGCTTAAAATTCTGATAGTAATAACATAATGAACGCGGCGATTCGAAATATTCAATTAGTGGCAGTGGTTATAGTTTTAATTTCTACAATAATTGCTTTTCTTTTAGAAATTGTGAAAATGTATGAGGTTCAAAATGTTACTTTAGCCGATCTTTTGCTTATGTTTATCTATATAGAAGTTATTGGTTTAGTTAGATCGTACTGGGAGTCAAGAGCAGTTCGAGTTATTTATCCTTTAGTAATAGCAATCACGGCATTAGCCCGATATATAATATTACAAGACAAAGAATCTGATCCAACAAACCTAATTTATCTAGCCTCCGCAATTTTAATTGTTTCCATAGCTACAGTAGTAATAAGATTTAGAAGAAGTAAATATTTAAATATTGATAAAGATAAATCTAACGACCTTTAAAACATTCCAAAGTATTTTTTAACAAGCAGGCTATCGTCATAGGACCTACTCCTCCTGGCACAGGGGTAATCGCTTTAACTTTATTCTTTACTTCCTCAAATTGGACATCGCCAACTATTTTATCTCCTAACTTGTTAATACCCACGTCTATAATAATCGAGTCTTTTTTAACCCAGTCTCCTTTTACTAAATTTGCTACTCCGACAGCTGCAACTAAAATATCTGCTTTACAACATTGCTCTTTTAAATTTTTGGTTTTTGAATGCACTATAGTAACTGTACAATTTTCTTTAAGAAGTAATTGAGCCATAGGTTTTCCATTTAAGTTAGATCTTCCAAGTATTACAGCGTGTTTTCCTGATAAATTTTTTTCTACTTTTTTGATCAAAAGCAAACAGCCCAAAGGAGTACATGGTATAATTGCTTTATATCCTGAAGAAAGATTTCCAACATTAATTGGATGAAATCCATCGACATCTTTTAATGGGCTTATGGCGTTAATAATTTTTTCTTTATTTATATGTTTTGGTAAAGGAAGTTGTACTAGAATACCTGATACATCTTTATTTTTATTTAATTCTTCGATCTTTTTAAGAACTTCTTCTTCCTTAACTTCTTTAGTATATCGAACAACATCACTTTTAATCCCCACTTCTTCAGAATTTTTTTTTTATTTTTCACATAGATTTGACTTGGAACAAAATCACCAATTAAAATAACAGTTAAGCTTGGAGATATATTTTTATTTTTTTTTATCAAGATTATTTCTTTTTTAATTTCATCTCTTAAAATTGCTGCTTCTTTTTTTCCATCGATAATCATATTAAAATATTATTGGCCTCAAATAAAGTTGCATACATAATTTAATAAACCACAACCCTAATAAAAGAACTATAGGAGAGATATCAAATTGTCCTAAATTTGGAATATAATTTTTTATTTTATCTAAAATTGGATTGGTAGCTCTATAAGTAAAATCAAGAATGGCATAAACAAATCTGCTTTGAGTATTCAAAATGTTAAAAGCTACGAGCCAAGTTAAAATTACATGAATTATTACAACCCATTCATAAATATTAATAATTTGAAATGTTAATAAATATATTGCTTTCATTGTTTTTCAACATAAATGGAAGTGCTTGGAAATGCAAAAGATGCTTTATTTTTTTCAACTATTGTTTTTATTTCTATAGCTAAAATATCTTTAACATTCATCCATTCCAAATAATGAGTTGTTTTTGTAAAACAAATTAGTTTGATATCTATCGAGCTTGCGGCAAATTGATCAATTTTAACTGACAGAAAAGTATCTCCCGATTTAGAAAATAGTTCACTGCCGTTAATAAATTTTTCAATTTGATCTTTAATTTTTGTGAGTTGCTCACTAGTTGTTCGATATTCTAGTCCTATAATCCAATTTATTCTCCTATTTGTAGTTTGAGAATTATTAATTACAGCATTTTCAGCAAATTGAAAATTTGGTATGGTTGCTAATGATTTATCAAACCTTCTTACAACTGTTGATCTAAAACCTATATTTTCTACAGTGCCTTCAATAACCCCTTCCACAAATATCCAGTCACCTACCTGAAATCTTCTTTCTACTAAAACTAAAATCCCAGAGATTAAATTTTTAAATAGATCTTGAGCTCCTAAAGCAACTGCAACTCCGAATAGTCCTAGACCAGCAATTATTGGTCCTATTTTGATCCCCCACAATTCAAGAACTGCGGCTATCCCTAAAATTAAAATTAAAACTTTTATAGCCTTAATAATCCAATTAATTAAATCTCTTGATAGTAAATCACCAACTGATTTTATAACCACTGACAGTGGTCCTATAATTTGATGAAAAGTCCAAAAAATTAATATTGTTATTAAAGACCTATTGATAGTATCTAAGAATTCTACAGCATTAGTTTCAACTGTTAAATAACTTGTAGAAACAAAGAATCCTAAAACTATTGGAAAGAATTTAGCTGGTCCCTCCATTGAAAATACTAATGAATTATCAAATTTATTAGTTGTTTTAGAAACATATTTTTCTAGTTTTTTAACAACAAATTTTGCGAAAACACCTCTTAAAAATAAAAAAAAAATAAAAATTAATAATGCAATTATTATTTCTGAGATATTAATTCCTGAAATTCCCTTATTCCAGACATCTAAAAATAGATTTTTAAAATCTTCTAATACATTCATTTATTAATTTCCTTTATCTTAGCCATTTCTTCTCCAGGGTTGAAAACTTCAACATTTTTCCACCCACTTAACTTAAACATTTCAGCTACATTTTTACTTATACACATTACTTGGGACTCTGTCATTAATGGATATAAAGAATATTTTTTAATAATCTCAATAAAGCTTTCACCGCTTCTTAAAGAGTAGACAAATATTGTGTCAGGTGGATGATTTTCTATTATCTTTTTATTCTCTTTATTAAGATCTGTGATTTTTTCAGATAAATAGTTAATAATTTTTTTAATTTTTAATCCTTCCCTCTTGAGTTCAAGATCTAAATTAGATGACAAATTATCTCCACAAAAATAAGCAATACTTGAATTCTTATCTATTTGATCAGAATTAATTATTAAGTTTTTCAAGGCATTAACTGTTCCACCTGCTGAGATTGTATTTGAATAGCCTGCTTGTCTTACTATTTTTTCTGTAATTGAACCAACACAAAAACAAATTTTTTTTTTATTTAAACTTTTCACTTTAAGATTTCTGACTGCATTTGCACTTGTAAAAATAAATGCATTATATTCATTGTCATCAATAGTATCTATATTGGATGGAGAAATTTTTAATGTGGGTATATGTATAATTTTGTGGCCTAAAGAAAAAAGTTTCCCCATTAAATCCTCTGAGTCAATTAAAGGTCTTGTAATTAAAATATTCATTTTTTAAAACTTGTCCCAGCTAATTCTAAAATTTTTTTTCCTACTTTTTGGCCAATTTCTAAACATTCATTTTTACTACCCATCATTTCGTAAGAAAAAGAATTGTTACCATCGTCAGAAAATAGTTGGGCTTTTAATCTTATTACATTATTTTGCAAAGTGGCATAACCGCCAATTGCTGTATCACAATCACCACCTACTGTTCTTAAAAATTCTCTTTCAGTAATCGCACAAAACATTGTTTCTTCATGACTGATATTTTTTAAAATATCTTTTATTTGATTATCTTTTTTTCTACATTGAACTGCTATAACTCCTTGTCCAACTGCTGGTAACATTTCTTCCGTAGAAAAAAAAAAATTAATTTTTCTTTCTAATTTTAGACATTTTAAACCGGCAGCAGCTAAGATTATAGCGTCTAGCTGACCTTCCTCCAATTTCTTAATACGGCTATCAACATTTCCTCTTATATCTAAATAAGAAATTTTTTGATTGATTAATTTTAATTGTAACTGTCTTCTTCTAGAACTTGATCCGATGATTGCTCCATTTTTTAATTCTTTAAGGTTTTTATATTTTGAGCTAACGAAAGCATCTCTTGGATCATTTCTTTTAATAAAGGCTCCAATAGTGAGATTGTTATTTTCTACGGACTCCATATCTTTCAGAGAATGAACTGCAATATCTATTTTTTCACTTAATAGGCTTTCTTCAATTTCTTTACAAAATAAGTTTTTTCCTCCAATTTCTGAAACTTTTTTGTTATAAAATACATCTCCTGAAGTTTTAATAACTTCAGTGCTAATATTGTCTTCTTTTAGTTTGCTATTTTTTTTCAAAAGAAAGTCTTTCACTTTAGCCACGTAAGCTAAGGATAATTTGCTTCCTCTTGCGCCAATTTTTATTTTTTTCATTATTAGTTTATATATTTGATAAATATATTTTATACTACTCTGATATTTTGTTCATAATTTAAAATGGAAAAAAAACTGATATTTTTGGGTATAGAAACAAGCTGCGATGAAACAGCAGCGGCAGTTATACAAGAAAATAATAATAGTACTGCTGATGTTTTATCTAATGTTGTCTCTAGTCAAATTAATGAACACAAAAAATATGGTGGAGTTGTTCCTGAAATAGCTGCGAGGGCACATATTGAGAATATAGATTTTATAATTAATAGAGCCTTAGGGGAAAGTGATGTGTCTTTAGATCAGGTAGACGGTATAGCGGCCACTGCAGGTCCTGGGCTTATTGTTTGTCTTACAGTGGGATTAAATATTGGTAAATCTATAGCAGCTTTTTCAAATAAACCTTTTGTTGCAGTAAATCATTTAGAAGGTCACGCTTTAAGTCCTGGAATACAAAATCAAATCAAATTTCCTTATTTACTTCTTTTAATTTCCGGAGGTCATTCACAATACTTAATAGTAAAAAATGTCAGCGAGTATATTCAATTAGGAACTACAATCGACGATGCACTAGGTGAGGCTTTTGATAAAACTGCAAAAATGTTGGAGCTTGGTTATCCTGGAGGTCCAAGTGTTGAAAAATATTCAAAGCTTGGAGATAAAAATTTTTATAAATTGCCTGAACCAATAATTAACAGAGCAGGGTGTAATTTATCCTTTGCTGGCTTAAAAACAGCTGTATTAAGAGAGTCAAAAAAAATAGGAAATAACAAAAATTTAAAATACAATCTTGCGGCTTCCTTTCAACATACTGTTAATAAAATCTTATTTAAAAAAACTAAAGAAGCGATGAAACAATTTAAAGAAAAAACTGGATTAAAAAATGCTTACTTTGTTGTTGCTGGTGGTGTTGCAGCAAATGAAACAATAAGACAAAACTTAAATAACCTTGCTAAAGAAATGAATTTTACAAGTATTTTTCCAGATTTAGAATTTTGTGGAGATAATGCAGCTATGATAGCTTGGGCAGGAATAAAGAAATTTAAAAAGCACGCATCAAATGATTTACTAGTATCTGTTAAATCAAGATGGCCATTAGATGAAAGTGCTCCATACTTGAAAGGACCGGGACTAAAGTTAGACTGAATATGAACTACAGTTTGGAAATACATAATAATTTCGACAGCCTACTAGAAAAAAAATGGGATGAATTTGAAAAAAAATCTGTTAACTACTGTTTTCAAAACTTCTACTGGCTAAAAAACTGGTATTTAAATTTAGAAAATTCTACAAATACTAAAATTGTAAATATCCTGGTTAAGAAAGAAAATAATCTAAAAATTATTTTACCTTTTTGTATCAAAAAACACAAAGGCATAAAATATTTAAAATGGCAAGGTGATGATAGAGCTGACTATATGTCAGGTTTATTTACAAGTGATTTTGAAATTGAAAAAGAAGAGTTTTTAAATCTTTGGCACTTGATCAAAAATAAAGTTGGTTTATTTGACATCGTTTATTTTGAGAGACAACCTCAGTTTATTGAAAATATATCAAATCCGTTTGTTAAATTTTTAAATGTAGAAAAAGATTATTTTACAAGTTCAATTATTTTACAAAAATCATATGATGAATTTTCGAGTCAAAATCTAAAAAAAAAATTCATTGATGATACAAAAAGGAGAGTTAATAGTTTAAAAAAAAGAGGAAATGTAAGTTTTAATATTTATGAATTTTCTAATGAAGAGAAAAAAAAACAATTAATTAATAAAATTTTAGATCAAAAAATTCAAAGAATTAAAGAACTCAATTTAAAAGATAATTTTAATAAGGAGGCAAGAGAATTTTATACTAATTTTGAAGATATAAAATTTAAAAATGGAAAATTGCATATTTCTTCTTTAGATGTAAACAACGAACCTATTTCATTTCATTGGGGTGTAAGGTATAAAAATAGATTTTATCACTTGATACCAACGACTCCTAACTCAGAATATATGAAATTTTCTCCAGGGAGAATTCTTTTACAATACCTTATTAAATGGTCAATAGATGAAGATTTGAAAGAGTTGGATTTTACAATTGGAGATGAACCCTACAAAAAAGATTGGTATAATAATAAAAGTACACTTTTTTGTTATGTAGAACAAAATAATCTTAAATTTTTTTTTATTTATCTGCTTATAAGAACAAAAATTAAAAGCATAAACTTCGTAAAAAAATTTAATTTTATTAAAAAAGGGTATAGAAAATTAACTAGAATTTTAAGATAAATTATAATACCGTAAATAATAATTTTTATATGAAATCGTTTATTGAAAAAAAATTAAAGTCTCTTTTATATTTTATTGAGCTAAATTTTAAAATCAGGTTCGGAAATAAAAGTGCAATTGATATATATTACGATAATCTTTCTCAGGAATGTTACAATTTTTTTAAAGATAAAATGAAATCTTCTTCAATATTTTTAAAAGTAGAAGATATAAGAAATTTCTCAATTTATAAGGCAATACAAAATAATAAACATAGTGAAAATATTTTTTTAGAATTTGGAGTTTATACCGGGGGTTCTATAAATCTTTTTTCAAAACAGTTGAAAACTATTAATGCTAGTATCTGTGGTTTTGATACTTTTGAAGGGTTAACAGAGGATTGGTTAACACATGTTTTTTTTCCCAAAGGCTCTCTATCACTAAACAGTAAATTACCTAAAGTCGAAAAAAATGTACGACTTATAAAAGGTAAAATTCAGGATACATTAAGTTCTTTTCTGGAAGAAAATTCAAAAAAAAAAATTATGTTTGCTCACATGGATATGGATACTTATGCTTCAACGAAATATGCTTTAACTAAAATAAAACCTTTTTTACAAAAAGGATCAGTAATACTTTTTGATGAATTTTATGGCTATCCAAATTGGCAAGAAGAAGAGTATAGAGCATTTACAGAAGTGTTTAAAGAGAACGAATATAAGTTTATTGCTTTTTGTGAGAGCGAAGCAGCCGTTGAAATAAAATAATCAATATTTTTTTAAATTATATTTAAATTTAAAACCTGACTTTGTAATTGCCTTTACACTTGCTCTGTTATTTACCTGAGTGTAAATCAAGAGCTTTTTTTTTAAATAATTATTTTGTATTAATTTTAGTAGAAGAGTGTAGTACCCTTTATTTCTAAACTTTTTAATTGTTTCAAAGTCATATAAAATCTTTTTATCTTTAAAATTTATTTTTTTATCAATTTCTTCAATATTCCATTTTTTGTTTTTTTTTATACAAACCCATCCAGAAGATATTATTTCATTTTTATTTTTTAAGAAAAAAAATAAAGAATGTTTAAATCTTTTATATTTTTCCTTTTTATTTCTGAAATAACTTTTTAAAATATTATTTTTTTCAATAGTATTTTTGTTATTAACTGAAAAAAATTTAATTTTTGAATTAATTTTTTTTTTATTAATAGTATAATTTTCAAATATACTTATTGTAAGAAAAAATTTATAAAAATACTTTATAACTTTTCTAGCATAACTATATTTTAATAATTGCATAATTTAATAAAAGTTTTCTAAAATTTTTGTTTACTTTAGCAAATAGTTTTTTATTTTTTTAATCGAGTCAAGGTTTAAAAATATTTTACTTTCAAATTTAATTTTAAAAGTTCTTTCTATTTCCAAAAGTAAATTGACATGTCCCAGTGAGTCCCATCCTTTTAAATCTCCTATTTTTAAATTTTCAATTTTTTTGGGCACCCTTGCTTTGGTAAAAGTTTTTTTTAAAACGTTTGCAATTTTATCATTAATTTTTTTCATAAATTTGTAAATTTGATATTTTATCTTTTGTTGATAAATTATAAAATTCTGAATTGTTATTCTCAGCGCTTATCTTTTCAAAAAAAATACCATAAGTAGATATTTTTTTCTTTGATATTTTTTTAAAGTTATTCTTTATGATAAAATTTCTAGCAACAATATTTCTTTTAGTAGGTATATATTCAGCTAAAATGGTGCCTATTTTTTTTTTTACTGCTATTTTTCTAATTTCATTCAATATCCACGACTCTAAGTGTCTTCCTAGAATTCTACAGCTCATCAAGAATGTATCGATAAAAACAAACTTATTACTTACTACTTTGAGGCTTATGAAAGAAACAATGCCATGATCACCGTAATTATCTTTTAAATTAACTAAAAAACAAATATTTTTATCCCTCAATTTTAGAATGTCGTTAGTATTATACTTTTTTGATCTTAGGTTGAATTGATTTGTCTTTTGGCACAATTGAACGGTTCTATTAATTGAGCTTTTATCTATTTTAATTATTGTTGGCTTTATTTTTATACTTTTTAAGTAATTAATTTCATCTCTAGACGAATATTTGTCTAATATAAACCTATCTCTGATTTTGTACTGTTTTGTTTTTGAACTATCTTCTTTTGTAATAATAAATTTTGAGAAACCTTTAAATTCTAAAAGTTGTTTGGGCCAAGCGGTTATATCCGGATCTGGTTCTATCACTTCAACATCTTTCAAACTCTTTCTAACTTTTTCACGCTCAATAGGGTTGTCATCCCAAAAAACAAAACTGTTTAATCCTAATGAAAGATCTTTTGATAATTGTTTAATATTGTTACTTTTTTCATTCCAATTTATTTTCATGGCCGTAATATCATTTTTTCTTATAATCATTGACTGATGATTTTTAAGTACATTTTCCACATCTAGCTTATTGTTCTTGCTAAGTAGAATAATTAAAATTCCGCTATTTTTAATTTTCATAACAGTTTTTTGAAAATCTAAAAAAGCAGCACCAACTCCATCCTGTCCTATTTGAATATTTTCAATACCATCTTCCGCTAACACGCCTCCCCAAATTGTATTATCGCAGTCAAGTAGTAAAACTTTTTTATTAGCATTGTTTATTCTATATACTATATCTTTTAAATTTTTAGCAATCATTTCAATTCCAAAAGTAGAAAGTCTACATCTAAAAATATAATAATTTCTTTGGTCTAAACAATTTTTATAACCATGCTCTGAAAAAATATCATCCAAATCAATAATATGTAAATTGTTATATTGATCTGTAAGTTTATACAATTCGTCTAGAAAAAAAATTTTAATTTTTTTTGATAGATTATTTTTTTTAGAAAAATTAATAACGTTATTATACAAATATTCTGATACTCCAATTATAAATTTCGTATTTTTTGATCTGAGTTTTCGTCGTATTAATTTAATTATATCTGATATTTTTTTTTGCTCTTCATTATGATTAAGCTTATTAGACTTATTAAACTTAAAATAATCAAATATATCTGGTAAAAAAAATAATGTAATTTCAAGATCAGTCTTATTGCTTAAATTATTGTTATAAATGTTTGCATAGTCAGAAAAAATTAATTTATTATTTGTTTTTAATAATTTCCAACTTTCGTTATTTGGTAGTAAAAAAGAGGTTGAGTTAAGTAAAATTTTCATTTTTAAAATTAAATGAGACTTGGCCTATCTTGGTCCCCATCTCCTTTAAACATTAATGTATTTTTTTTATATTTATTTATCAAAATAGCAAAATTTAATTGAGCATTTTTTCCTGTATATGGTTCAAAATGATCCGGAATTTTTTGGTTAATCTTTTTTTTAAAAAAACCTAAATTCTCCAAAGCGCCCTTCGGAAATCCATAGCATAGCATATCTATATATTCAATATCGTTATCTATTAAATAATTAGTTAAAGGTTTAACTAAACATCCTTTTTTAGGAATGGTTCCCTGAAAATCAATAACTCTTATAACACTAGCTCTAATTTTTTTTATATATATTTTTCGACATATGAAAAAAAAAGCTAGTTTTCCATATCTATAAAAATTCATTACAAAATAATCATAATATGGATTTTCTAAATATTTGTTTATAAAAAAAATCTTAGATTTTATTGGATAGTAATTAGATTTAGGAAGTTTTGTGATCTTGTTTGATATTTTTAAACTAAGGTCTGACAAATTATTTGGGTGCAATCTTTTTCTAGAAAAAATTAAATTTTTAGAAATTTTTTGTTTCAAATTAGGATTTAGAATATAATAATGAGAAAACAATTTAATATCTCCTAATCTTTGAAAAATTTTTCCAGCAGTGCTTAAATTGATACCACTCACTGCAAGAAAATTAGGTTTAATCTTCTTGTAAATATAGTTAAGAAAAATAAAAGATGAATTATATGCTAGTTTTGATTTAATAAGAAAAGCAATAAAATAATCCTCTTTTAATTTTTTATCCCAATTTTTATTTGGAATAAGTCCAAGAGCTGCGAGTAATTTTTTTTTGTTATACAACCCAATTAAATTTGTTTTTTTATTATCCTTAAAATTATAATAAAAATTTATAAGTTTTTTATTTCGAGAAAAAATATGATTTTTTTTTGGCCAATTATCTCTAACTAAATTTTGGAAAGATAATAGATCTTCTTTTAAAATTTTTTTTATATATAGATTGTTATTATTTTTATTCATTAATAAAAAGAAAATTAATTAAAATGAAATTATTAGTATAAAATTAAATATATATTAGTTTAATAGACTTAAGTTCTCAACACTTGAGTTTCATTGAATTATTTACAAAAGATCGGTCAGTGACCATTATTTACACTCAATGTATAGTGTGTGACATGGTGCAGTTTTATTTCCTGTGTTAGGATAAATGAGTATGAAAAAAAATTATTGGTTAATGAAATCTGAACCAGACGTTTGGTCAATAGATGATCAAATAAAAACTGGAAAAAAAGGAGCGGCCTGGGATGGAGTTAGAAACTATCAAGCTTCAAATAATTTAAAGAAGATGAAAAAAGGTGAATTTTGTTTTTTTTATCATTCAAATATCGGTAAAGAGATTGTTGGTATTGTGAAAGTTATTAAAACTGCTTTTATTGATAAGTCAGATAAAAGTAAGAAATTTTTTGCTGTTCAAGTTAGGTTTGTAAAAAAACTAAATAACCCTATTTCTCTCGAAATGATTAAAAAAAATAAGGCTATTTCTCATTTACCACTTATTAAGCAAAGTAGATTATCCGTAATGCCAATAGATTTTAAAAGCTGGAAAATAATTTACAAGATGGGTAAAGTCGGATAAATCTTAGTTTAAGGAGAATTTTGTGGGTAAAAGAAGTAGAAAAAAAAACTCTAGAAAAATTAAATCTAGAAAAAGAAAAAAAATTAAATCTAGAAAAAGAAAAAAAATTAAATCTAGAAAAAAAAATACTAAATCTAGGAAAAATAAAAAATTTAGATCTAAAAGAAAAAAAGGCAAAAAACCTAAATCTATTAGTTCATCCAGGAAACAAGTTATTACAAAAGATGATGATGGAAATAAAGTAATACAAGTTTCTGAAAGTTGGTCGAACCAAGCTTTGGTGAATAAATCAAAATATCAAAAAAAATATAATTTATCTGTTAAAGAAAATGACAAATTTTGGAAAAAAGAGGGAAAGAGAATTTCTTGGATGAAACCTTACACAAAAATAAAAGACGTAAAATATAGCAAGGAAGATGTTAGAATTAAATGGTTTTATGATGGTACATTAAATGCCTCAGTAAATTGTGTAGATAGACATCTCAAAAAGAATGGAAAAAAAACCGCTATTATTTGGGTTGGAGATGATCCATCTGACTCAAAAAAAATTTCTTACAAAGAACTTTATAGAAATGTAAATAAAGCTGCTAATGGATTAAAAAGTATAGGTATAAAAAAAGGTGATAAAGTTACAATCTATTTAACAATGATTCCTGAGTTGGCATATGTTATGTTGGCTTGTGCAAGAATTGGAGCCGTTCATTCAATAATTTTTGGTGGTTTTTCTCCAGACTCGATTGCAACAAGAATAAATGACTGCGAATCGAATTACTTAATTACAGCAGATGAAGGTGTGCGAGGAGGAAAAATTATACCTTTAAAACAAATAGCTGATGAAGCATTACTTCAATGCCCAGATGTTAAAAAATGTGTAGTAGTAAAAAGAACAGGAAATCAAGTGAATTGGGATCATGAAAGAGATATTTCTTACGAAGAAATATTTTCAAAAGCATCAGCAAAATGTGAACCAGAAGAAATGGACGCAGAAGATCCACTATTTATACTTTATACTTCTGGATCAACGGGTAAACCTAAAGGAGTTCTTCATACCACGGGTGGATATATGGTTTACGCCTCAATGACTCATCAATATATATTTGATTACAAGAGCAAAGATGTTTACTGGTGTACCGCAGATATTGGATGGGTTACGGGTCATAGCTATATTATTTATGGACCTTTAGCGAATGGTGCTACGACTATAATGTTTGAAGGTATTCCGAATTATCCTGATAGTTCCAGATGGTGGCAAATTGTAGATAAATATAAGGTTAATATTTTCTATACCGCACCAACTGCTATAAGAGCCCTTATGAGAGAAGGTAATGGCCCAGTAAATAAGACAAGTAGAAGATCTTTAAAACTACTAGGAACTGTCGGAGAACCCATAAATCCTGAGGCTTGGATGTGGTATTATAATGTGGTTGGAGATACCAGGTGTCCAATTGTAGATACTTGGTGGCAAACAGAAACAGGAGGAATTTTAATAGCTCCACAACCTGGTGCTATAGACTTAAAACCTGGATCAGCAACAAAACCTTTTTACGGAATTAAACCAGTTTTAGTTGATGAAGCTGGTAAGGTAATTAAAGGAGCAGGTAAAGGTAGATTGTGTATGGCAAATTCATGGCCTGGTCAAATGCGGACTGTTTATGGAAACCACAAACGATTTATAGAGACCTACTTTTCTCAATTTGATGGTAAATATTTTACAGGGGATGGATGTAGAAGAGACAAAGATGGTTATTATTGGATTACTGGTAGAGTAGATGATGTTATTATTGTATCTGGACACAATCTTGGTACAGCTGAAATTGAAAGTGCTTTTGTTGCACATCCTAGAGTAGCTGAAGCAGCTGTAGTTGGCTTTCCACATGATATAAAAGGTAATGGTCTATACTGCTATGTAACTTTAAATTCTGGTGAACAACAAAGTGGTGACCTAGAAAGAGATCTTAAACTTTGGGTTAGAAAACAAATAGGACCAATTGCTACTCCTGATATAATTCAATTTGCACCAGGTTTACCTAAGACTAGGTCTGGAAAAATCATGAGAAGGATTTTAAGAAAGATTGCAGCCAATGAACACAACGAATTAGGTGATACCACTACGCTTGCAGATCCAAGTGTTGTAGAATCATTAATAGAAAATAGGCAAAATAAAGTTTAATTAAAATTTAAATTTTTAGTTAATTCTTTAAATTCATTTTCTACAAGATTCCATTTTAACATAATTGAATTTAATACAATTTCTTTATCAAGAACTTTTAATTCATCAGCAATAGGTGCCCACTTGTAAAGAGCAAGACCACTGGATTTAAAAGGATCATTATAATGATAATTTTTCCAATCAATATTTTTAGTTTTTTGTGTAAATTCAACTTTAATATTTTCGTAGATCTCACTACTTAATCCATTTATTTTTTCATCGTCAATTATAGTATTAAATATATTTTGAGCGTCGTTTTGCTTTAGGTTTTTATTATCAATCAAATATGAAAAAGTGTAAATAGTACAGTCCATAATTGCGTATACATAAATATTCCATTTTGCTAAATTAATAGATTTTAAAAAAACCTCATCTTCAAACATCATTGCATATCTAGAGCCGACACGAGTTTTTATATAACCATATAAAGTGGTTTGCGTTACGTGTGCTGATCTTGTTTGTATAAAATTTTTTAAATCTTCTATCGTAGATATTTTACGAAATTTATTCGTAATTTTTGTAATTGGGAACATGTAGTTCCTCATATCTTTTAGAGTGTTTATTATAGTATTTAAATTCAATTTCACGTTGTATTTATAATTAACCCTTATTTATATGGCTTTGTAACACCTCATTATGTGTTTTTTAACTTTAAATTAACATCTATTTCGGTATGATCTCATCATTAATTTACGTAAATAAGTTAAAAAAGGGGGAAAAATGGCAAACAAAGATGCTTATTGGGCGAAAACCAAAAACCATATGATAGTTACATTGGTACTTTGGTTTTTCTTCTCATTAGTTATTTTTATGTTCGGTTCTGAACTGAACACGATGTCTTTTCTTGGCTATCCGCTTGCATATTATATGACTGCGCAAGGATCACTTCTTGCTTTCGTTATAATGTTGTTTTGGACTGCCAATAAACAGGAAAAGATAGACGAGGAACACGGTTACTCAGAAAGAGAGGAGGACTAATGTTTAAAGGTGGATTTATACAAAATCTTCCAAAAATATACGGTCTCTACACTGGAGGCTTTGCAGTATTCATTTTGTTAATGGCTATTGCAGAACAAGCGGGTGTATCAGCTAAAAATATCGGAGTGATGTTTGTAGCTTTTACAGTTTTGATTTATGCCTTTATTGGTTATTTATCAAGAACCGTACAGGTAGATGCTTATTATGTTGCTGGAAGACAAGTGCCAACCGTATTTAACGGAATGGCAACTGCTGCAGACTGGATGTCTGGAGCATCATTCGTAGCCTTAGCGGGTGGAGTTTACTTTGGTGGCTATACTTATATGGCTTTCTTAGTAGGTTGGACAGGTGGTTATGTGCTTGTTGCAACACTATTAGCTCCATACCTAAGAAAATTTGGATGTTACACAGTTCCTGATTTTATAGGAACACGATACGGTGGTAATTT
>MDTB01177356.1_pt1 | contig 26287 bp, 22 predicted proteins | sample 811161 | NCBI WGS metagenome assembly MDTB01 (sample SAMN05326650, study PRJNA326480) | marine metagenome | isolation source: seawater | place: Mediterranean Sea | collected 2009 | reverse complement strand
GTCTGCTGCCTTTAACCACTCGGCCACCCCTCCTAAATAATCATTTAATTAGCTTTATAAAGAAATCAGGGCCTGGTTTGCTCTTTACAAGTTTTAATTAAAATTAATTACTTATTTCTTATTGATAGTAATAATAATATTTACAATTTCTATAAATATTGCAACCAAAATTTAATAATTAAATTGATTAATTATATCAAATTTAGTAATTAATATTTATGAAAAATAAATTATTAAATTCAAAAGAATTAAAATTCATAGGAATTAAAAATGTTAAGAAATTTAGTTCTATTCTTAGCGAATATGGTTTTGATAGCAATAATCTATTGAAATTATTTGGAAAAGAAGTCACTAGGCATATTAATATTGATGTAAGAGAACAATTTTACTTAAGGACTCAAGTACTTCATGATAAAAAAGAGCTTTTGGTGTTAATAGATTTGTTTTTATTATCAAAAAAAGTAACTAGTAAAAAAGTCATTGCTTTATTTGGAAAAGAATTGTTTGATGATATTAAAAAATCTGGTCTTTTTGTTGAGCATAAAAAACAAATAAAATGTAATGCTTTTCTCACACCTATAGAAAATAAATTATTTCTTAATGACGGAGATAAGTTCAATCATGAAAAATATCACGTGATACAAATTGTATTGGAACAATCTTATCTTATAAAATCTATAAAAAAATTTGCCAATACTCTACTTGAAAAAAGCAATGGTAGTGTTTTAGACCTGTGTACTGGGAGTGGAGTAATAGGTCAATCTGTTTTACCTAAAAAATGGACTTTAAAAGGAATAGACATAAACCCCAGAGCTCTAGACTATTCAAAGTTTAACTTACAAATGAATAATATATCAGGAAATTATGAGATAGCAGATGCTACAAGAAATAAATTTAAAGAAAAATATGATTTAATAGTTGCAAATCCACCTTATAATGCAATTGTTCCTACTAAAGGAGCTAAATTAGATTTGACATTGCATTCTGGAATAAATGGGGATGAGGTTGTAAATGCATGTAATGGTATAGCTAAAAATAATCTAAAGAAGAATGGTATGTATTTAATGTGTGGAACTATATTATTTAAAGATAATCTGCCTGCTGATAAAACGCTATTAGACTTATCAAAAAAAGGAACTTTAGTAATTCTCCATCAAGCAATTAGTTTTATAGATACCTGGGAAGGGATGAGGCTTCTTTATTCATGTACGCCAGAATTTTTAAAAATTAAAAATGGCCAATTTAAAGAACTATCAATAAAAAATAAAAACTATAATCAAGTAGCCTGGGCTATTATAATTTTTAAAAATAACGGAATAAGTAAAATTAAAAAAATTTATAACCATGCTACAGATGCTATTTTAATTAGTAAAGCAGCTGAAAATCAATGTATAAAAATCTTTAGTTAGTACTATATATTGAAAAGTTCTAGAAACCTATTCTTACGAATTAATAAGAAAATAGAACTAATAAAATATTTAACAATAAATATTTTTTAATATGGAGTCATATAAGCAATATTCCAGTTCACTTAAGTGAGTTATGTTAATTTATTACTTTATTTTTGACCATCCCAATTTAATCCCTTTTTGTAGAGATATTCATCAGTATACCAACTGAGAGGAGTACTAAAGCCCCTTTTGTCTAAAACTATTTTTTTATAATCCCAAGCGGCATAACCACATAATGGAGTAAGATAATAATCTAAAAACTTAAATTCAAATTTATGCCACCTTTCTTTTCCTAAAATCAAAAAAATACTTTTGCATAGAAGTCTTAATATAGAGATTTTAAGTGAAAATGACCTTTTTGGATTTAATGGAAAACTTTTCCAAAAATTTGCCCAATTTTGTTCTATCAAAACTTCTTTATATAACACTTGATTAAATTTAATATCTGCTCCCTCCCAAAATGTAATATAATCTACATCCCATAAGGGTAACCTCCACTCATAACCAAAAAACTCATATTTTCGTTGTCCAGTCATACCATATTTAGATTGCCTATCTTCGTGTTCAATTTTTTCTAGTGCTTCACAAAGAGTGCTGATTGAATTGACATTAATACTGAATTCAGCGATTCTTTTTTTTATTGCATCTTTGATTTTTTTTCATTTAGTAGAATTAAGATTTCTGACATTTTGAAATTTTTTTTAATGAAAAATTTTATGATTTGTTCAGTATGATTATTTAGAAAAGGCTATTTTTGTTTAAAATAAGTTATTAAATTGAATTTTATTAAAAATAATGACAATATATTATTTTATATTTTATTGTAAATTCAATGCTTCTTTCATATTTTAATAACATAAGCTTGTTTTTTGGATATATTTTTATCCTTATAACTTTATTTTACCTGGCATTAGAATTATTATTGAGATTTAAAGATTTTTTAAAATATAGTTTCTTTTACAAGAAAATTAAAAGACAAGATTTTCTAGACCCAAAGTATCATAATTATATAAATTGGACAGATAGTTGGAACAAAGCTATGTTTGATTATTTTCCTTCAGGCGTTAGATTTCATAATATTAAAAATACTATACCACAGGTTAAATATAATAAACACGGTTTTAGATGTGATGAATTAAATAAACTTGAAAAATTAGATAGTAAGATTCGAAAAGTTATTTTTATAGGAAGTTCTGCTGGGTGGGGGTTTGGCGCTACATCTAATAATACTACTATATCGGCATACCTAGAAAATCTATTAAATCATGAAAATACAGAAAAATTTAAAGTTATAAATTTATGTCAGGTTAATCAAACTCAAACACAGGACATGCAGATCCTCATTTGGTTATTGCCTATATTGAAACCAGATATGGTTATTCATTTTGGTGGATGGAATGAACTAATAAGTTCCTCTCAAATTAGAAGTAAAGAAATCTTAAAATATCAGATGATTCCTATAGATGAGATGTTAGATTGGAAACCTATTAAAGCTGGAAGTAATGCTTTTAATACCTTACTGTTATCTCTGAAAACTATTCTCAATAAAAGATCTTATTTAGCAAGGTATTTATCAGAAAAGCTTTACCCAGAAAAAAGTTATAATGTAAGAAGCATTAGAAAGAATATTGATATTTTCTCTAACTTATTTGTTGAAAATATAAGTAGAATGAGAATATTAGCAAATTCTTATAATTCAAGTTTTTTGCAAGTTTTCCAACCAAATATATTTAGAAAGAGATTTCTAACCCCAGGAGAAATAAAGGTAATAGACCTTTATAAGAATTTCAGACAAGCAATAGGAAATTTTGATGATATAAGGTTTTTAGAAAAAAATGATTTTTATTCTTATGTGTTAAGAAAAGAAAAGTTTAATAAAAAAAACACACATACATTAAATCTCAATGATATTTTTTTAAATGATAAAGATAATTGTTTTTTTTCCTTAGTACATTGCAGAGATGAAGGGTATGAAAAAATTGCAAAAAATATCTTTGACTATTTAAATAAATATATACTATAAAATCATGCTAAAAAAATTATTATTGAATTTTAAAAAAATATTTTTTTCTTTTAAGCCATTAAAGAAAAAAAAAGTGTTAGATAAAAAGTCTCAAGCAGACGATATCTATCCACTTTTTTAAAAATTATTAGGAATGTCCGAAGATTTTTCAAATACTATACTACTTTACTTTCCAAAAAGAGTTATTAGTGAAATAGATGCTATATCTCCTCTAATAGTTGAACTTAAGAAAAAGAAAGCTTCCTTATATACAATAGTATTTAACCCTCATATAATAGATATTCTAAGTTTTAGCAAATTACATAAAACAGTATTTTATAAATTTACTAAACTAATACATGTGTGTCCTGAAAAAAAACCAAATAAAAAAAAGAATATTCTAGATTTATTTTCTCGTACTTTAATATATAGTTATAAAATTGTGTTTTTTTTCTTTTTAGTGATTAAGCTTCGGCTATCAGGAAAGAAGATTTTTAGCATCATTAGTTGGGCTAAGGATAGTAAGAATGATGGACTAAAATCTAGATTATTAAGGAAGGTTGTCTTTTTCATTCTAAAGTTTAACAAAATAAAAGACTACCAGTATCCTCCTATTCAAATACCACCATCTGCCAATCTATTAAAAAGAAATGTCTATCCATATAAAAAAATGATAAGTCATCTAGAGAAAAGAGGTGAAAAACCAGCATTCATCCAAACCTCACATTTTTTGTCATTTTCTAGTGACCATAAAAAAGATCTAAGGACAATTCTTAAATTTAAGGGGTCTATAAGTAATATAGGCGTACCACGCCTATACACAGAATGGACTAAATTTATTAAAAAAGAAGCTAAAAATGATTATCTTTCCGAAGCAAAAAGGCTAAAAATAAAAAAACCAGGTAGAGATATAATTACTATTATTTTGACAAACCCTGCTTTTCCATGGTTTAACAGTAAACAAGACTGCTTTTCACTTGTAAAAAAATGTATAAAGAATATCAGAAAAGTCTATCCTAAAAATACTATTATACTTAAGGCCAAGCAAAATTGTGTTTCTGAGTTTAAAGAAAATATAAACCTAGATTTAGACTCTAATTTATTTTTCTCAGATATATGTCTTACTTCCTTAGCTAGCGTAAGTATTTTTGCTGTATCCATACATGAAAGTTCTGGAGCATTTGACTTTATTTCTAAAGGTAAAGTGGCAATAGATTTTTGTAATTATAGTGTCGGATGGAAAAAAATATTTCCTGAAAAAAATAACCACATTAACATACCTGGTATATATTTAGCAGAAAGCGACAGGGTTTTAGTAAAACTTGTCAAAAAAATTAAAAATAAAGAGTTAAAACTTTCAGTAGCTTCAGTTAAGAAATATTTTAATCATAATACAAAACTTGATGTCTTTACTTAATTTTTTTTCGTTTATTTAAAAAAGCGTAAATGGATAAAATACCTATAATACCCAACATAGCAAAACTTGGCTCTAGAGGAACTCTAAACCTAGATTGGCCAAAAAAACCATAAAGTGGAGTTAAATAAATAATTGGAAATGATATAATAGTAATTAATTCATAAAGTCGTTTCGTAAAAAGTGTAAATAATCCTATTAATGCTAATATTTTTATAGCAATAGAAAAAACAATGGGGAGCATGTGAAGTGATAATATACTTTTTAAGGGCGTAATTTTATTCTCAGTTTGACCATAGTACAATCTATTTATATTTTTATAGTTTTCTTCTTTGCCTTTCAGTAGCCTTTCAAAGTTTGTACCTCCACCTGAAAAATACAAATTTATTAGAGATTTTGAAGCTGCTATAAATATTGAATTAAAGGACAAGTTCAATTGCTCTTTAGACTTCTCTAATAATACTTTAGAACTTGTGGGAGTTTGCTTACTTTTATATAGATACCCGGGAAGGTTTTCAACCTCTAGCATAATCTCCCCATATTTTTTTTCAAAGTTTATATCATGATTATTATTTAATTTATTCATTTCCTCTATATTGGCCCAGACCATGAATCCTGTATTTGAAACAAATATAGGTGCATCAAATATATTATTATTTCTGTATACCCAACTACCCACTAATACCAGGCAGATGGAACCTGTAATTATAGAGTTTAAGATAGCTTTCCTGAGATGATACTTATGAATGTATCTTGATATTAAAAAAAATAGTATTGGAGAAAGAATACAAAAATAATAAAAAGCTGGTCTAACAAATGCGCAGCCAGCACATAAGACTCCCAATAATAAATAACTTTTTATGCTTTTGTGGAAAAATATTATGTATGTCACCCAAACCAATAAAAAAGTAAATAAGGTCTCAGTCTGAATTAAATGCGCTGTAGAGAAACTATTAGGATTAAATAGAATTAAAATAAATATCCATCTGGCAGATTGCTTATTGTAAATAGATATTATTTTTTTACTGAAGTATGCAGTCATAAGTAGAAGTATGATTTGCGAAATCACTACATACAGTATAAATTTTTCAAACAATACCATATGCAAAGCTAAAAATAATGGATATCCTGGAGTATTCCAGGTTTTAGGCAAACAATTTATTTCCAAATACGCGAAGTCTTTGCAATAAATAATAGACTTAGCGGAGTTGATATAATCAAGTGGATCTGTACTAGAAAATAGTCTAATGCTATCAGATACTTGTAATAAGTGTAGGTTTGCTAGAAAATAAATTATTAATGTAATGAAATAAAAAAGATTATTTAGAAAATAATCTTTTGCACCGTGAGTCTTCATGCTTTATCTTTTTGGCGGAGAATTCACTAAATTAGTAAACCATTTTTTTCTTACTATAAATATTTCCGAGAGAAATTTTACATACCTAGCATTTTCTGATCCCGTCTTAAAATACTGTATAACATTTAATATTGGCTTCCATGGTCTTAAAATAAATGAGAATACATAAAAAAAGATAAACATTGACATCATGAAATAGTATATACTTTTTGGAGATAATGTTTCAGAATATGATCTTGTTCTTTGAGAATAGTAGCTAATTATGTCAGACATTTCTTCAATTCTACCTTTTAATAAACCCTTTTCTAATAGCACGTCATAATAGTATGATCCCGGATAAGGAGTAAATTGAGAAACAGTAATATCATCTACACCAATAATTGCCAATTTGAATATCATTCTATATGTTGCTAACATAGATTTTAAATTATCTTCAGGAAATCCAATAACTACAAAACAACCTACACTGATATTAGATTTTGCTAACAATCTAGCAGCTTTTAAAAAGTTTTTATAATTAATTTTCTTTTTTACTATACGTCTTATTTTTTCTGATCCTGACTCAGGAGCTAAAGCTAAATTTTTTAAACCAGACTTATCTAAGAGCCATACGAGTTCTTCATTAATACATTCTGACCTAGTTCCAGCCGGGATCTGGTAAGAAATATTCAACTTTCTATCTATCAGTTCCTTGCAGAATAATATAAGTTTTTTATTATTAATAAGAAAAGTAGAATCCATGAAATGGAAGGAATTTACATTATATTTCTTCTTCATATAATCCATTTCGTCTACTAACTTTTCAGGATCTCTCATAATGTACCTTTGCCCCCACATTTCTTTATTAGAGCAAAATATACATTCAAATGGACAACCTCGGCTTCCCAATATAGGAATTCCTCTTCCTAAATTAATACCTGTTACCTGAAGGTGATTAATATATTCTTTAATACTCCATGCATCCCAGTCAGGATAAGGAAAGTTGTCAATTTCTGTAGTTCTCTTTCTTTTCGGATTCTCTATAATCTTTCCATTTTCACTCTTATATGCCAGTCCTTGAATTTCATTAACAGATTTATTGTTGAGATACAAATTTACAAACTCAAGAAATGTCTCTTCTCCCTCCCCTGTAATTACATAGTCAATAAATTTATGACTGAGGGTTTCTTTAACTTGTGCAGAAGAGTGTTCCCCTCCAAAAATTATTTTACATCTTGGAAATTTTAATTTAATTTCTTTTGCTATATCTCTAGCAAGGAACCATGCATGAGAAAAAAGTGCAGTTAATCCTACTATTTTTACATCTGAAGGTATCTTTTCTAATACCTCTTTATTCGTCAAACCCTGGACTAAAAGGTCTGATCCTGGTTCAGCCTTTCTAATTGCAGTTAAAGCCTCTCCGCATGCATCTATGGCAGTATAATCATATCCATTTTTTTTTAAATATGCTCCTATATAAGCTAAACCAATTGGAGGGCTAGGACTCTGTATTTGCAGCCCAGAAGAAAGTTTTAAACCCTGATGATTTATTAAGACTATATCATTCTTACTAAAGTTTTTTTCCATATGTATTCAATAATTTATATTTTACAATCTTGATTTATAGTAAGTAATATAAATACTTTTTATAAAAAAAGCAAAAATTTTAATTTTGTTTATTAGACTGAAATAAATTTAATTTTAATAAAGTATTAAGAAAGCAATACTCATAAAATGCTAGTTTCTAAGTATTGGAATATAATCAAATTATTTTTATTATGTGAGAATACATGATAAACTGATATATTCGTAAAAAATGCTAAAAATAATAATAAGACCTTATAGTTTTCTTAGAAAAATGGCCCATAGCTTTGAATTTCTAGGTATTATCTCAAAAAGAAGAACTTTTTTTTTAGTTGCTCTTGGCATACTGGTACTATCAACTGAAGCATTAGGTTTTATTTCTATAATGCCCATAATAGAACTAATTCAGAATGAGCAAAATATTGATAAATTTATTCAAAAAGCAGATTACGCCGAAAAATTAATAAGATTCTTTAATTTTTTTTCCCTTCCATTTAATTTGCTAGTTTTATCGTTATTATTTCTTTTTATATTCTTTATTAGATTAATATTTAATTACTTCTTACAAGTAGAATTTGAAAAGGAAAAATTTAAAGTAGCTAGAGTATTATCTGTAAAACTTTTTCAAAATATTATGCTATCAAAGTCAGAATATATAAAAAGCTTAAAGAATGGAGGGTTTACAGAAATATGTGGAAATGAAAGTGAGAAAGTAGGAAATTTATATAAATTAATCATAGGTTTATTTAATAGTTTATTCCAAACATTAGTCTTCATATCAATAATGTTTTATGTCAACTTCTTACTGAGCGCCTTAGCATTACTAATAGTCTCATCAATAGGTTTGATGTTAAGTGTGATTTTAAAAAAAACTTATTATTTAGGGGCTGATGCTGTAAAGATGAGGACTGCTTTTTTTGGCTATATCTCTGAGGCTTTTGGGCTCTGGAGAATTACTAAATTTTCAGATGTTCTCAATAATGAGACCAAGAGGGTAGATAATATAATAGAAAAGTACGCGACTTACTCAGTATCAACTACGAAAGTAAAATCACTTACTGTTATTCTTTTTGGTATGACTGCTTTTTCTGTATGTATTTTAATACTTAACCTTTCAGTTAGCTTATATTCCCTTAATTTATCACAAATTGGCCTATTTAGCCTTATTTTAGTGAGGTTGATACCTTTGGGACAAAAAATGATAACATTGTTTGGAGGAATTCTTTCCACTGTGGCTTCCTTGGATTTGGCAGTAAAAATTTTAAGTAATTCAAGACTAAATAGAGAAAATATAGAAGGAGGTATGCCCTTCAAAAAAATTGAAAAATATATTGAATTTAAAAATATAGACTTTAAATTCCAAGAAAATAATCCATATATTCTTAAAAATTTAAACTTAAGAATACCCGCAAATAAGATCACTGCAATTTTAGGAAAATCTGGAGCTGGCAAATCTACATTAATTGATCTAATTCCTAGAATACTTATACCCTCAAAAGGTAAAATTTTTATTGATGAACTAGATTCTGATAGAATAAATTTACTCTCATTAAGAAACAAAATATCCTTTGTGCCTCAAGAAGTTCAATTGTTTGAAGGTTCTCTCAAGGAGAATATAAGTTATTTCAATATCGGTGCATCAGTAGAAGAAATTTATAGAGTAATAGAGCTAGCTGGACTGTTAGATTATGTAAATTCTCTGGAAAATGGTATTCATACAATTATAAGAGAAAGAGGAGTGAGTATTTCTGGAGGACAAAAACAAAGAATAGCTATAGCTAGAGCATTTTTATCAAAAGCACCTATACTGATTTTAGATGAACCAACTAGTTCTTTAGATATTGAAAATGAAAATAAAATTAACCTTTCAATAAGAAGTCTGCAAAAGAATAGTAATAAGACTGTCATTATAATTACTCACAGGTTTAACGCTGTAAAAAATTATGATTTTGTTGCTTATCTGGAAAAAGGCCGCATAAAAAGCTTTGGAAAACCAAAAGTTTTTCTGAAAAAGTACTTTAAAAATAACTCTTTAAACTAACTTTTAGGTTAATCTAAATTGAAATTCTCTCTGTAATCTTTTATTAGGTTATTATCTTGTTCTGTCTTGTAGACTAAATAGTTTCCTATGACTAATAAATCCATATCCGTACCCATCAAACACCTGAAAGCTTCTGAAGGAGAGCAGACTATTGGTTCACTTCTTATATTGAAACTAGTATTAATCAATATAGGACATTTAGTATCCTTATAAAATTTTTTAATCAATTCATAATATAGTGGATTAGTATTCTTTCCTACTGTTTGTATTCTAGCACTATTATCAACGTGCGTAACAGCTGGTATTACTGACCTTTTTCTATATAGTTTTTGTATTCCTATCAATTTATCATTCTTTTTTATGTTCTTTATTAGTTTGGTTTTATTTACATCATAAACAAACAGCATATAAGGACTGAGAGTTTTAATACTAAACCATTCGCCAATTTTTTCTTCTATAATAGAGGGAGCAAAAGGCCTGAAACTTTCCCTATACTTTATTTTAAGGTTTAAGTTCTTCTGCATTTTTTCTGACCTGGGATCTGCTAATATTGACCTGTTTCCTAATGCTCTTGGTCCAAATTCCATTTTACCTTGAAACCACCCTATAATTTTTTGGTTTCTTAAAGCCTTAACGGTCTCTTTTAACAAAGCATCTTTTCTCATATATTGAACCCTTGCTCCTACTTTACTTAATTCACTTCTTATGTCAGAGTTATTGTAGGAAGGTCCTAATAAACTTCCTTTCATTGTATCTTTTTGTTTTTTTTTAAATCTTTTTGTTTTGTCATTTTTATGAAAAGCAATTAGTGCTGCACCTAACGCTCCTCCTGCGTCTCCTGCTGCCGGTTGAACCCATATATCCTCAAAGATTCCTTCTTTTATTATCTTACCATTTATAACACAATTTAAAGCTACACCTCCAGCCATACACAGATATTTTTGTTTTGTTTCCTTCCTAATATTTCTACAAATTTTTAATACTATGTATTCAAGAACCTGTTGAATAGATGAAGCAATATCCATATAAAAATTAGTTATTTTTTCACTTGGCTTTCTGGAAGGTAATCCAAATAAAGTCTCAAAATTATTATTAATCATTTTTAATCCTGTACAATAATCAAAATATTTTTGATTTAGTCTAAAAGAACCATCATTTTTAACATTAACAATATTATCGAGAATCTTATTAACATATTTCGGTTTTCCATAAGGAGCTAGTCCCATTAATTTATATTCTCCTGAATTAACTTTGAAGCCTGTATAATATGTGAATGCCGAGTAAAGCAATCCTAAAGAATGCGGAAATTTTATTTCTTTAATTATTTCTAAATCATTTTCCTTTCCTATTCCCAGAGTAGTAGTCGCCCACTCTCCTACTCCGTCTAGAGTCGAAACTGCAGCGCTCTTAAATGGAGAGGGATAATAGGCAGAGGCTGCATGACTAAGGTGATGCTGGGAAAAGATTATTTTTTTTTCTATTCCTTTATCTGCACCCATCTTTATAAGTTCTTTCTTAAGCAGATTCTTTTGAAATAACTTTTCCTTAACCCAAATAGGTATTGCAATTTTAAAGCTTTTAAATCCGTAAGGTGAAAAAGCAAGATAAGTTTCTAATAGTCTTTCAAACTTTAAGAAGGGTTTCTCATAAAAGCAGAAATAATCAATATCGTTGATATTTATTTTTGAATCTTTGAGACAGAATTCTATAGATTTTTTTGGAAAGTTAGCATCGTGCTTAATCCTTGAAAATCTCTCCTCTTGAACTGCTGAAATTATTTCTCCATCATTTACTAATGCTGCTGCACTATCATGATAATAAGAAGATATTCCTAAAATTCTCATAACAATATATATTTTAAAATAATGTATAAATAAATGGAGCTAAGACACTTCCTTGACTCAATATAATTAAAAACCCAAAAATAACGATAATGAATATAGACGGTAGTAACCATATTTTTTTTCTAGCTATCAAAAATTTAATTAATTCTAAAATTGTGGCCACTTTAACTCCTAAGGAAAAATGTTTTTATCATATCTAAAATTCTTCCAGAAGTTTGTCTCTTGTACGCTATCAGCAACAACTTTATGACCAGTTTGGTTCCAATGGGAGTCTGTCAAAAACTCAAACTTTTCTCTATTATTTTTATAGTGACTAATAAATTTTTCCTGCATATCAATAACTTCAAATTTTCTCTTCTTTGCCTCTTGAATAAAGAATTTTCTAATTAAATACCAAAAACTTTTTTCTATTTCTTTATTATTTTTATTATTATATAACTCTGGTCTTATACCATCAATAACAAATAAAATATTCTTCTCACTTACATTAGTAAAGTTTTTTACATTGTCTAAATAAACTTTAGTAGCCCAGGTAGCATCACTCCAGAATTTTTTATTAAAATCAGATCTAAAATTAGAAACATAAGTTATTCTTTCATCATTTCTTCCTAACTTTAAATCTAAATTTAAAAGACTCTGTACCTTCAAATTAGTAATTAGATACATGGCTAACCTTGAATGTCTTAAAACTCTTCTCGTCAGTGAAGGCGAGTACTCTGCTAATTCCATTTCCCATTTATTTTCCTCTTTTCGCTTAAATCTATGGAAGCCAGGACTAACTTCATAATCTGCTAAAGATTCTGCAAAATCATTAGAAATGATAAAAAAAACAAAATAATCACTATTAAATTTATGTTTTGCATATTTTGCCCAGATTAAGTGCTGAGATAGTCCTGCTCCTGAAGCGGCAAATGAATAAACTCTTTTATCATCAGAATTTTGTTGTAGTATACTAGTTACAGTTTGTTTGAAGGGAACCATTAATGCCTCTATGTAGGAATCACCTATTAAAGATAATAATAAACTATCAGATTTATTATCGTAATTTAAATTATTAATAAACCCATCATTATTTACTGATACTTTATTTTTAATATCAAAATTCCAATTTTTAGAATATTGAGCAACCCTATTAGATTGAAACTTGAATACTGGACTGTTAGAGTTAACAGAAATAGCCCTTAACCCCTCATTTACTGGAAAAAATCTAAGTATTATTTCTATTACTAATAAAGTTAATAATGAAGAAAAAAATATACCTATTATACTAAAAATAATTTTTCTCATATTTAGTATTGGTTTCTTAAATTTATGCTTTCTTCTTTTTTATTTATGTCTACCCAGTAACTTGTTTTATTTTTGTTAAAATTCTTATTGAGTGGATCTTTTTTGAATATTTTTAAGATAGCCCCTACCAGAATAATAGATAAGAAATAGATTAAAAATAAAATAATTGGACTGATGATCTTATGTAAAAAAATACCTATTTCATACCAAACTAAAGCAGGATATTTTAGAGCAGATGGTCTCAAAATGGCAATCAGAATTGTCGAAAAAAATAGACCTAGCACCCAATAGTTAACTAAATTATTTTGTATGTAACTATAAAAAAAATAAAAGAGAAGAATAATTGCTATTAGATATCCAAAGTTTCTTTGAAAAGATTTATTTTTTTCGCTATTAAGTTTCATGATATGTTTATAACAATACTATATAAAAAATAAATGATAGCATGATTATCTTATTTTGAATACTGCCTCTATTTTTTTTCCTATTAACATTTTTTCTGGATTTTTAGTTCCAATTGCGTTATCAAAACTATCAATAGATTTTCTAAACTGCTTCAAAGTTTTTGTCATTATTCTTTCATTCTGGTGAGCCATACATAAATTAAGACTGGCTCCAACAAATAAACCATTAGTTATAAATTCTTGCCTCAATAAGGAGGCAAAAGTTACCTTGTCTATTTTAGTATTTTTAATAGTCAATCTAGGCCACCAATTATTACCTGTAAATTCAACTTGTGATAATAAATTATATTCTACAAAAATCTTATTAAATTGTTCTTTTAAGTTTTTTCCTAACTTTTCTAGCTTATAAATAACATTATCTCTCTTTAAAATTTTTATAGTTTGTAGGCAAGCTACTATTGATAAAATCTCGCCAGAAAAAGTTCCTGATATGAAAACATCATCAAGTTTTTTCATTATCTTTTTTTTCCCTACTAATGCCGATAAGGGATATCCGTTAGCCATAGCCTTACCAAAACAACCAAGATCAGGATAAATACCGTATTTTTTCGATGCTCCTCCTAAAGCAGACCTAAATCCACATATAATTTCATCGTATATTAGAACTATACCATATTTGTTACAAATATTTCTTACTTCTTTTAAAAAGTCTACATTCGTTTCATCTAAGGTATCTGGCTCAATAATAATAGCAGCGAATTTGTCTGGATTTTTTCCAAGTACTTCTATCAAGGAATTAATATTATTAAAAGTAAACTTCTTTGTTAGTTTTTTTATAGAAATTGGTATTCCAAAATCTCTGGTTGTTGTACCAATATACCAATCATGCCATCCATGATATCCTGAAACAGCAATAAGTTCTCTTTTTGTGTAGGCTCGGGCTAACCTAACCGCTGCTGATAAAACATCAGACCCATTTTTAGCAAATTTTACCATTTCAGCATAGGGAATTAGTTCTATTAGTTTTTCTGATAGTTCTACTTCAGTAGGATGAGAAAGAGATAAAATAGTTCCCTTTCTAATTTGACTATGAACAACTGAATCTACTTCTTTATTTGCATAACCCAGGATTATTGGCATTAATGCTAAAAGATAATCAATATATTTATTATTATCTATATCCTTAATAATACAACCCTTTCCCTCTTTTAAAAAGCTTGGACTAGAATGAATAGGCCATTGTAAGTAAGATTTAGAAAACGTTTGAGCTCCTGAAGGAATTATTTTTATAGCTTTTTTAAAAAGTTTAATAGAGTTCTTATACCTGTTTGGTATTTTTTTTCTTTTATTTTTTAAAATTTTATAATCTAATTTAGAACCTTGATTAAGTTTTATATGTTTATTAAGAGAAAAAAATTGAGGATTTTTTAAACATACTTTTATAACTTTATTCCATGAATCCAAATCATCTATTTTCTTATAAACTTCATTTAAGAAATCTAGGTCTTCTTGTTCATCTAAAGTCCATCTAAATTTACTGTAGTCTATACTATTTTTAAACTGACCTATAGAAAAATTACCCTTTGGAAAACTCTTAAATGAGTTACCATGAATATAAGGAGTTACATGCTCCAATAAGAAAGGGTTTTTAGAGTTTTTATATGCCTTCTCTAAAGTAGAATTTGAAAAGATTTCAACATCTAGTCCATCTGGATATGTTCTTTTGATTGTATTGGATACATAGTCATAATTCTTGGTTTTAAAAAACTGCAGCCCTTTCTTTATTAATCCCGGATCAATTAACGGGCAATCACCAGTAACTCTAATTATTGTATTAGCATTAGTTTTTTTTGATATAAAGAAAAATCTTGATAGAACATTTTTATTACTGCCTTTAAATAAATTAATTTTTTTTTCTTTCGCTATTTTAGCTAAAACTAAGTCACTCTTAAGACTAGTAGTTGCAAGCCAAACTTCTGTAATTTCTTTGCAAGATTTTACTCTATCTATGACTCTTTCGATACATTGTTTTCCTTGTATATCCATAAGTATTTTTCCAGGAAGTCTTTTGGAGTTAACTCTTGCCTGTATAATACACACAATTTTTTCCTTATTTAAATTCTTAACCATAAACAATGTTTTTCAATTTTTTTCCTGATTTTAAAGAAAGTATATTAGATATAATAATATCCACTCTTCTACATAATAAATTTTTAGACAATGCTGAAAGATGCGGAGTCATTATAATGTTATTTAATTTCCTAAAGTCATATTTTGAAGGCATAAAAAGTTTTTTGTTTTTTTTATTTGGATATTTATACCAGGTATCAATTATTGCTCCTCCAATTTTTTTTTGTTTTAATGCAAAATATAAGTCCTTTTCATTAATTATAGGAGCTCTAGCTATATTAATTAAGACAGTTTCACTTTTCATTAAATTAAACATCTCTTTTGAGATAAGTCCTTTACTACTTTCATTTAAATCACAGGCAATTACTATATAGTCTAGATTAGATATTTCTTCATTTATATTATCTATTAGTATATTTTTATTTATATAACCATCATCTTTAATTGGTTTTCTACTTACTACCGTAATGAATACATTAAAATTGCTAAGTTTTTTTGCTAACTCTTGTCCTATCCTTCCATAGCCTATTATTCCTACTCTTTTATTACTAATTTCTCCTGCAGGACTTTCAGAAAACAACATGCTATCTTCCCAATTGTAACTTCTAAATTTTTTTATTTTTTTTATAAGATTTAATTCCCAATTCAGTATATTAGCTATTATGTATTCAGAAACCGGAGTCTCATGTTCATAAACATTACAGACCTTACACCCTTTTGGTATTTTCGAGAAATCGATACCATCTAGCCCTGACCCTGGCAGTTGTATCAGCTTAAGATTACTTACCTTTGGTATAATTGACTTTTTATCTCCCCCCCAAACAGTTTTTCCCCAGCACATAGTAATGATTATATCTAGATCCTTGATTTTTTTCTTTTCTTCAGAAAATCCTTTAATCTTAAGTAAATTAAATTTTTTTGGCAGTCTCTCCTGTATCATTTTTGCATAAGAAGACCTACCAATTATACCAATATTCATTATAAACTTTTGCTTTATTATTAATTGTAAATTAATATATTATTTTAATATTTAATAAATTGAAACACAATACATATATAATAGCAGAAATAGGTATTAATCATGAGGGAAGTCTTCATAAATGTATAGATATGGTATATGCAGCTGGAGCTGCCAATGTAAATGCTATTAAACTACAAACAATTGATCCTGACAAAAATTATGCTAGGGACACTGAAAGTTATAAATTGTTTCAAAAGTCTAGGCTCTCGAAAGCTTCTACTAAAAAAGTTTTTCAAGCAGCTAAAGAATGCAAACTAGATTATTTTACAACTGTTGGAGATATAGAAACAGCTAAATGGGTAAAAAAACTTAATCCATCAGCATGGAAGATTTCATCAGGACTGTTTACACATATTCCTCTGATAGAATTTCTTTCCGAAGAAAAACAAGATTTATATCTATCCACAGGATTAACAAATTCAAATGAATTAGATTTTGTTATTAAGAAATTAAGAAAATTAAAAAAAAAGAATTTCTCCATATTACATTGTATTAGTCAATATCCTCTTAAAAAAGAAGAAAGTAGCTTATCATCTATTACTAGGTTAAAGCAGAAGTACAATGTAAATATAGGATACTCAGACCATACTATAGGAACTTATGCTTCTTGTTTAGCAATCTGTCTGGGAGCTAAAATCATAGAAAAGCATTTTACTTTTGATAGAAACAGGAAAGGATTCGACCATAAAGTTTCACTCGACTATTTAGGTTTAAAAAAATTAGTAAAAGAAATAAGGCTAACGGAAAGTATGTTAAACTATAGAAAACCTGAGGGCTTAGATAGAGATATAAATAGAAAAAAATATCTTAGGGTTCTTGTCGCAGAAAAGAAAATCGTTAAAGGAGAATTATTTACTAAACGGAATGTTTCCATAAAAAGAGTTTCTGATAATACTAATGGAATATCTCCTTTATTCTATGATGATATAATAGGAAGAAAATCAAAAGGTTTATATAAAAAGGATAGTAAAATAAATAAAGTAGAGATTAAAAATGGTTATTAATATTTTAATCACTTGCGTTGGTGGAGACTTAATGCCTTATTTAATTCAATATTTAAAGAGAATTAAACCACTTAGAATAAGAATAATTGGAACCGATATAGATATTAATGCAGTAGGAAAATATTTTTGTGATAAGTTTTATAAGGTTCCTAAAGGAAGTGATTCTGAGTACATAAAATATTGTATTAGAATAATTAAAGATGAAAATATTTCTTTAATTATACCTACCTCTGATGAAGAGGCTCTTTCTTTATCTAAATATAAAAACAAAACTAATAATTTAGGTGCTAATTTGGCTTGTATTGATTATGAAATACTTAAAAAGCTGAATGATAAAAGTAAAACATATGAAGAATTAGAAAATAAAAGTCTTCCAGTTGCAAGCTGGGATAATATAGTTGATTTTGATGACCTGCTTCTTAAAATTAGATATTTTAAAAAAGAATATGGTGGCTTGGTATTAAAGCCGAAACAAGGAAGAGGAAGTAAGGATATATATATCTTTGGCAATAACATTAACCTAAAAAAGAGAAATAACATAAATTATTTTAATAATGAAAAAATACTATTAAAAACTTTAGAGAAAAAAACAAACCTTTCTCAGTATATTATAATGAAAGAATTAAATAATCCTGTAATAGACTTAGATATGTTGTCCTGGAAAGGAAAAGCCATATCTATTATACCCAGAAGGAGGATTGATCCAGCTTTTCCTAATATGGGACATAAAATAATGAAATGCCCTAAATTAGTAGAACTAGGTCACAAGTTAATAGATACATTTAATTTATCCTGGCTTTATGACTGTGATATAATGTATGATGATAATAATAATCCATCAATTATAGAAATTAATCCAAGGCAGAGTGGAAGTATAGCAGTAAGTATAGCGGCAGGTTACAAAATCTTTGATAACTTATTAAATTTGCATCTAAATAAAACAACTTTAAAAGAGAATACTCTAAAAGAAAAATTAATAATTCCTTTTAAAGACCTTAAAGAAACTATTTAACGTCCATTATTTTCTAAATATTGTGTTAGCTTCCTACTGATTCTCTTAGAACCTAATCCATCAACATGTTTTTTACCATTTTTAATCATCTTAGTTCTTATTTTCTTTCCATTATATATTTTAAGTATTTTATTTTCTATAGAACTTATCCTTGAGGAAGCCATTATGGCACACTCTTTTTCTACCCAATCTTTAATAATATTCTTATGTAAATTATTTTGATGTACTAATATAGTCGGGACTCCAAATAGCAACCTTTCAAGCTGTGAGACTCCAGGAGCTCCTACAGCAAATAGAGTTTGTTGATAGATATCTGATATATTCTTTTCATCAATAAATAATTTAAAGTACTTTTTATATTCATAAATCTCCTTCTCTATATTTCTAATTATCGGAGAATCCTTACCTATTGTAATAATTGTATTGTGATAAATGAGCTTTTTTTTATATAAACGTTTTAAAGCTTTTATTGCTTTTAAGGTAACCTCGGCTTTATCTATTAATCCCATAGATATAAGGATCTTGTTTTTTTTATAGCATTTATTTGTTTTATTGTAGAGAACTGGAGCATACTTTGCTCCTAGTAAATTTTCTTTTCCTCTATAACTTCTATGTTCTGTAGGATTTACGCTTATTATTATATCTACATTGATCTTCTTAAAATTATCCAGAATTACTGCTACCGGTATAGTATTATTTAAGCTATTTAAAATTGGACTTTTGATTTTATAGCTGTCTACTAGTATTAGGCCTATTAAATCTTTCTTTATTCTAGTTTTTAAATTTGAAATACTGTTTTCAATTTTTTCAATATAGTAAATATCATCTGGAAATTGATTTTTTAAAAAGCATGAAGGTTTATCTAAAAACCAAATTACTCTTTTTCCTAGAAATTTTCTAATATTTGCGCATCTGCTAATATGTCCTCTACCCGAATTATTATAATTTGCGACTCTAATAGCAATGTTAAGCATAGAATTAATAATAAAATATTATTTTAAACCTAATATGTTGACTAACTTATTACAAATGAATTTTATATTCTCTTTTTTAAGGCCGTAATATAATGGCAGACTTAAGGTCTTGTTATAATAATCTAAAGCATTTACTAATTTTTTTGCATTTGAATAATATGGTTGGAGGAATAGAGGCTTATAGTGTACCTGCGACCCTATTCCATATGTAGCCAGTTTTTTCATCACTTCTACTCTTCCTATTTTAATTTCTTTAAAATTTACTAAAATTGAGAATAGATGCCATGAATGAGAATTTTTATCTATCGGTTCTTCTGGTAGTTTTATGAAATCATATTCTTTTAAAAATTCTTTATAATATTGGACTAATTGTCTTCTGTACTTTATACCTTCTTTTAATTTTGATATTTGGGTAATCCCTAAAGCACAGCTAATTTCATCCAGTCTATAATTCCAACCCAATTCTGACATATTATATTCCCAAATATTATTAGATTCCTTAATCATGCCGTGACTTCTATACTTCTTTATTTTAGAATAGAATTCGATATCATTAGTAGTAACACATCCTCCTTCTCCTACTGCTATATGCTTTATAGCGTGAAAACTGAAGGAGGAAGCCACACTATAATTACATGATCCTGTATGAACATTCTTACCCCTTTTATTTTTAAAATAAGATCCAGGCGCATGACATGCATCTTCTACTATTTTACAGTTATATTTTTTAGCCAATATAGATAAAGCTTCCATATTTGCTATTCTTCCACATAAATGAACTACAGCTATTACAGAAATATCTGGGTGTTTTTTAAGTACTTCTTCTGCAGAGTCTGGATCCATACATCCTGAGTCTTTATTTACATCAGAAAAATATACTTTTGCTTTACACATTTTCGCCGCATTGGCTGTAGCTAAGAACGTTATTGGTGAGGTTAATACTGCTCGGTTAGGACCTACATTAAGTGCCATGTAAATCATGTGTAATGCTGCTGTTCCTGAGTTACAGGCTAAGGCATATTTTGATTTAAATGTTTTTTTTAATAGATTTTCAAAAGAAACTAATTTTTCTCCTTGGGTGAGATATCCTCTCTCTAATACGTTCTTTACTGAGGTAATGTCCTTACTATCAATGTAAGGCCTTGAATAAGGAAATTTAATTTTCAGATTTCCTTTCAATCTATACTGCCTATTATTTTTAAAATCTCTGCTTCATTCATAAGTAAATCAGGATGTGAACTTATATAGCTAAAATCCTTAGGTACTTGTATTCCTTTAGATAATTTTTCTTCTAATTTTTTGGAGTCCCACCATTTAAACGTAGGCTTAATAATATAATATTTCTCCATATCAATACAAAGTCTAGACTCCTCTTCTGGAATCATAACCTCATGTAATTTTTCTCCAGGCCTAACTCCTGTAAGATAATAATTATCCTTACCTGCTATTGAAGATATTAAGTCTAATATCTTTATACTCTTTATTTTTGGAACAAATATTTCTCCTCCACTCATATCAGAAATTGCATTAAGTACAAAACTTACCCCATCTGAAAGTTTAATAAAAAATCTAGTCATATTCATATCAGTCAAAGGTAGTTTTTTTTCTCCTTTATCTAAAAGTGTTTTAAAAAGTGGAATGACGCTTCCCCTCGATCCTAAAACATTTCCATATCTAACAATTGAGAATCTAGTATTTGGTTTTCCCGATAGATTATTTGCTGCTATGAAGAGTTTATCTGCACAAAGTTTGGAAGCTCCATACAAATTAATCGGATTAGCAGCCTTATCTGTGGAAAGTGCCATTACTTTTTCTACATTATTACTTATTGCTGCATCAATTAAGTTCTGAGCTCCTATAATATTAGTTGCTATGCATTCAGTGGGATTATACTCAGATGCAGGAACATGTTTCATCGCTGCAGCATGAACTACAATATCAATATTAGCGAATGCTCTATTAACTCTATCTTTGTCTCTAATATCTCCAATAAAATATCTTAGGCAATTATGTCTATCAGGAGAAAACTTTTGTGACATAAGGTATTGTTTTTGCTCATCTCTACTGAAAATAACAAGCTTGTTAGGAGAAAATTTATCAAGCAAAATTTCAACAAATTTTGTTCCAAAGCTACCTGTCCCACCGGTTACTAGGATAGATTTTCCATTAAAGTTTAACATTTTACAAATTTAATACTACTATACATTTGATCAATTAAAAAAAAAAAATTAATAATTATATTTTTATAATATTTTTCTTATTAAATAAAAAGCTTCTGCTTTTTCTAAACCAGCCTCCACTCCCCTTTTTACAGACAAAGATTCCAAATACTTTATAGACCTGGGGTGTGGAAAATCTCTCAATTCTGTTTTGTAAGCATTTAATGCCTCTATCTTTTTGGTCCACACATCTTCTATAGAGACATACAAGTTGGGTTTAAAATAAAAGGGTTCTAAACTTGGAGCTTGTTCTGTACTCGAGGGTGTTTCAAAGGATCTTATTTCAGGGTTAATACCGTGATAACTTATGGGTCTAATTGCAGCTAAGGCTATTGCTGAAGCAGTCTTATGATCTTTATTAATATCATTTGGATAATGAATATAAACTATATTAGGCTTTAATTTCTCAACTGCCTGTTCTACTTTTTTTACTATTCTAAGTTGAGGAATTTTATCTAGCTCTTGGTCTGGAAAATCATATATATCATATAAATTTGTACCAGCTAACTTGCTCCAAGCTTCTGCATTTTTTTTTCTATAAGGATTTTTTTTATTATTCTTAGATTTAGAACTTTCTCCTTCTGATAATATTATAATATTAACCGAGTCACCATTTAAAGTGTGTTTTATTAATGTACCTCCAGGCCCCAAGGCCTCATCATCAGGATGAGCAGCAATACAAAGAATATTATTTTTACATAGCATTTATTAACTTTTTAAAAATATATTATTACTATAATTTTTATTTATAAAAAAAATAGAAATTTCTATTTTAGCTTTTCCATAAGTTTGGACTAACCAGATTTTCACTTAATTCACTCATCCACTCAGGTAATTTTTTAGTAATTAATTTCGAATTAATAATTTGGATTAACTGTTTTTTGTTTTCTACTCCTATCAAAAACTTCGAAATTTTTTCCTCTAATCTAACATGGCTGATGCATAAGTCCAAAGAATTAATATTATTTTTATGCAACCATTGCCTATATTTTTTCCAAATTACGTTATATTTTTTAAATTTGTGTCCCAAATCTTCAGATTCTTGAAGTAATAATCCTTGCAAAAAAACTGACCTCGCATGGATCTCTATTTTATTTTTATACAGTTCATCTAACCATCCACTTTTTCTAATTCTGTGATCAAATATATTGAAAGGTATTTGTACAACATCTGGAGTAATTTTTTCTAGTACTATATCCAACTCTTTAGGTGAATAAATTGTAATACCTATTTTATCAATTAGTTTATTTTTTTTTAAACCCTGTGCAGTTATCCAAATAGAATAGTTACTTTTATCAATAAGATCAGTAGGATTTCTAAATAAAAGACAGTCTAATTTTGGAGTTTTAGTGATTTTAAGAGTTTTATTAATTGAAGTTTCTAAATAATTCTCTTTAGAAGTAGTCTCTTTTTTTGGCAATCTAATCTTTGTAATTATTTTCAGTCCTTTTACTCCTATCTTACCAATTATTTCCTCACTTTTATAATAATCACTCGCTGTATCTATGATCTTACATCCATTTTCTAAAGCAAAATTTATGATTGATCTTGCCTCCTTCAAAAGAACAGGACCATTTGTATTAAACTCTCCATAGTTACTTCCAAACTGAGCTGATCCAATAATTATTTTATTTTTTATATGATCCAAAATTTCTTCCTAATCTCCTAAAGCATATTATAAACAATTTAAATTATACATTAATATAGAAGCGGCATTTGATACATTTATACTTGAAGATTTTTTATTTATATTAATTTTAACTAAATAATCGCAATTTTTTTTTATTAGTCTTCTTATTCCTTTTCCCTCCGATCCTAAGATAAAAAGAAGATTTTTTTCTGGTTTTTTATTTTTGAGAAAATTATTTAGTTCATAATCACCATCTTGATCTAAGCCTATAATCCACCAGTTATGATCTTTAAGTTTTTTTATTGATGAATTTATATTTATAGTCTTATAAGTATTTACCTGATCAAAAGATCCACAAGAAGCATTTATTAAAGAGCCATTCTCTATAGGAGTGTTTTTTTTTTCAGTAATTATAAAATCAACATTAAAAGCTAATGCAGATCTATAAATTGATCCTATATTATTAACATCTGTTATCCCATCTAAAATAAGTCCAACTTTATTAAGTTTGTTAGTATATAGCTTTATAACATCATCAACGCTTTTAAAGTTTAATTTTCTACATTTAGCAATTATTCCTTGGTGTTTAACATTTTCATTAAAAATTTTATCGATAATAACTTTTTCAACCGGCTTTATTAACGTTTCCTTATCTGATTTTAATATCCTTAGTTTTATATCATTCCCATAATCATAAAATTTTTTGTAGTATAAAACTTTAATTACTTTTCTATTAGGGTTTTCTAAAACGCTAAATACAGAATGTCTTCCAAAAACCCATGTAAAATCTTCCTTTATATTATTACTATTATTTTTTTTATTATTCATTCATCCATTACTCGAAAGTTAAGTCTTAGTGTCAATGATAATAGAATATTTACTGTCTGTTGTATATGTGACTTTTGATAAAAAAATTGTTTTTTCATATGAAATTATAAAAATTGTAAATTAATTTATTATTATATAAAGTATTGAAAAGAATAAAAAATGAATAATGATAACATATGTGATAAATATTCCTTTCTAATATTGTCATCTTTAATTTTACCTTTATCTATTATAGCCCCGGTAGCTCTTTGGCTTCCTGGAACTATTTGTGGATTAGTAATGTTTATTTTTACTAAGAAAAAGAAAATATTTCTTTCTAAGGTTTCAACTGTTGAAATTATATGGCTACTACTAGTAACTTATGCAATTTTATCAAGTATTTGGAGTATCGGAAGAAGCTTTTTTTATACTCACGTGCATGAAATTTTAGTTTTATCATTTATACTTAGAATTTTATATATCAAATCATTATATTTAAAAAATAAAGAATATTATGTAAAAGCTTTTTGTTTTTCTTTAGTTATCACTTGTTTTTTTCTGTTAATTGATTTTAGTTTTTCCCTAGGCATAAAACCATGGTTATCAATCTACTTTGACCAATTAATTAATCAAAAACCATTAGAAGTAAATTCTTATAGTAGTTTCAAGGAGGTTTATATTAAAGGATCATTTATAGGATCATATAGTAGAGGATTGTCTACAATATGTATTTTTTCTTTCTTATTTCTAATGCTTTATAAAAAATATAATCATAAATATTTATTGATGCTTGCAATTATTATGCTTCCCTTAATTTTAGGAGAAAACATGACAGTCAAAGTAGCTTTACTTTGTACTTTTATTTTTAGTTTATTAATCTATTTCAAGAAAAAATTCTTTTTTAGGGTTTTTATTTTTTTGTTTGCTATTTACTACTTTAGTGCACCATGGACTCTAAATGTTTTTAAAAATACTAATTATAACGAATATAGAAAAAATATAGCTTTAAAAAGTCATGAAAATAATAAAGAAATCATAAGATATAATTTAGATCCGACGTTAAAGTCTTATATAGATTTTATAAAAGTAAAAATAAAATACAGTTTTTATGGAACAATAGGAAAGATGTCACATAGGCTTGTAATTTGGCATCACACCTCTAATGCTATTTTTGAAGATTTTTTTTGGGGTAAAGGTATCTTTAGCTCTAGAATATTGGGAAAAAATGAGAAAATAAATCTGAAGCATTTTTATTTTGCAACAGAAAAAAGTGAGCTGTCAGAACTAGATGGGATTAATTGGTCAAAAACAATAATTGATGATCCAGATTTATTAAATCAGTATTTAAACAGTTTGGTTATTAAAGAAAAAGATTACTATTATCCTACTATTCCTCTGCATCCGCATAATAATGCCTTACAAATTTGGTTGGAACTTGGATTATTTGGAATGATTATATTTTTTCTATTATTTTATAAAATATGGAGTTTAATTATTTTTTCAAAAAATATTACTGATTATCAAGCTTCCATATTATCAGGGTCTCTATTTAGCATCTTTATAATTAACCAATCAAGTTATGGATTATGGCAAATTTGGTGGATATCGGCAGTAGTAATGCTTTTTATTTTTTCTAATATATTTTTAAAAAAAAATCTAAGTCCTAAAGGCGATTATAGTAATTCCTGAAACTATTAACATTGCACCAAACCAATATGTTACGTTTAGTTTTTCATTAAATAAAAATACACTTATTATAGGAATAATTACCATGGCTAAAGCTGTAAATGGATAAGCTACACTTAAAGGGACTTTCTGTAAAATATATAACCATAAAAAAGTAGCAAAAGCGTATACCATAAGGGCTATATAAAAATATGGTACTTTTACTAGCAATAATATTAGACTAGAAATACTAGATAGGTCTAATCCTGTTTGCATTGTAGATATCTTGAGTGCCGTTTTTTTAAAGAGAACCTGTCCTGTACACATTAAAGAAACAAATAACAGTAATAGAAATAGATTTATTAGTTGCACAACTCACCTTTTTTATGGTGCCCACTCCCGGACTCGAACCGGGACGTCCTAATGGACAAGGGATTTTAAGTCCCTTGCGTCTACCTATTC
>MDTB01130711.1_pt1 | contig 26289 bp, 24 predicted proteins | sample 811161 | NCBI WGS metagenome assembly MDTB01 (sample SAMN05326650, study PRJNA326480) | marine metagenome | isolation source: seawater | place: Mediterranean Sea | collected 2009 | reverse complement strand
ACTTTTGCCAAATTTTTTTAAAGTGCGGTTGGGAGATCTAAAATTAGGCATACAATTCCTCCGAAACATGAAAAGTGTGTTTAATCAATTTCTCAGTAACTTTTGCAGACGATAATACTCCAGGTAAACCTGCTCCTGGATGAGTACCTGCACCTGTGAAAAATAAATTACTGACCGTTGGATCTTGGTTGTGATAACGAAAATATGCTGATTGTGAGAAAATTGGAGCGATCGAAAACCCAGCACCGTGCATACTAAGATAATCACTTTTAAAATCTTCAGGAGTCATCCAAAAATCAGCTTTAATATGATTTTTTAAATCTGGAAGAATGCTCTGATCTAATGCTGCAACGATTCTTTCTTTCAATTTTGGGGCTTCTTTTTTCCAATCTGTTCCACTCAATAAGTTCGGTACAGGACACAATACGTAAAAAGAATCACATCCCTTTGGTGCAAATGAAGGGTCAGTCGCCGTTGGCCTATGGATATAAAGGGAGAAATCCTCTGCTAATTGTTTTTTTGTGAAAATATCATTGAGTAAACCTTGGTATCTTTTCCCCATCCAAATGGTATGATGTGCCATTTCCGGCCATTGCTTAGTAGCACCAAAAAACAATACAAAAAGACCCATGGAATAGTGTTGAGTCTTAGTGGGCCTTCTGAATACTTGTCGAGGCAGCTTGGGTAAAAGGTGTTCGTATGCAAAGCTTGGATCGCCATTAAAAACTAAAAGATCGCATGGTATCATTTCATTATTTTGATCCAAAACACCTTTTACCTTTTTGGATTCAACAAGGACCTTTCTCACCTCACACGATAATCGAATGACGATGCCCTCTTCAATCATTAGCTTTTTAAATCCTTCCACCAAACGTCCGGTACCACCCATACAAAAATGAATTCCCCATTTTCGCTCTAAAAAATGAATTAATGTATAAATTGAGGTGGTTTGAAAGGGATTACCTCCGACTAACAGTGAATGAATACTGAATGCTTGCCTTAGTAGTGGGTGTTTAATATAGGTTGCGATCAACTGATACACTGTTTTGTAGCTTTGTAATTTCACTAAACTTGGAATCTGTTTAATCATGGTTTTAAATTTTACAAAAGGCTCATCAGCAAGCTGAGTAAAACCAACGTTAAAAATCTCTTCAGAAACCTTTAGTAGCTTTTCATATCCTGCAACATCATCTGGATTAAATCTAGCAATTTCCTCTCTAAATTTTTCTGGGTTCTGTTGGTAACGAAATGTTTTATTGCACTCAAAATAAAAATCGTACCAAATGTCCAGTGGCACCAAATCAACATAATCGTGAAGTTCTTTATTAAATAATTGAAATAATTCTTCAAATAAAAAAGGAGCCGTTAGAACGGTAGGACCTGCATCATGTTTGAACCCATCTTTTTCAAAAACACGCGCCCTTCCACCCAACTGGTCAAGACGATCAAGTAGAGTGACCTTAAAACCCATTGCTTTCAAGCGCAAAGCGCTTGCAATGCCACCAAATCCGGCGCCCACAACAATTGCAGATTTTTCATTCAAAACAGCTACCATCCCACTCAATGTTGCTATTTTAACAACTAAATAAGTATATTGATATGTAAATTAATAACTTTTACTCTGAATGATCAAGAAGACTTAATTTTACCGCAACAATGCTTGTGTTTTTTCCCAGATCCGCATGGACAATCCTGGTTCCTACCAACTTTCTTAACCTTTTTTGATTCAACTTCAGTGTGTTCGTTATCCACATGAATGACTGGCTTACTCACTGGTTCATCTACAATTGTAATGGTCGATAACTTTGAAATTACTTGATACTTTATGGTTCTGAGTAGTTTTTGGAAAAGCTCAAATGCTTCTTTTTTATATTCTTGAATAGGATTTTTCTGCGCATACCCTCTAAAATGAATACCCTGACGTAAATGATCCATCATTGCTAAATGGTCTTTCCACTCTTCATCTAGTACCCTTAATAATACAGATCTTTCTAAATCCCTTACAAGACCTTCAGATGTCTGCGTCACTTTTAATTGGTGAATTTTCGAAAACTGTTCTATTAGTAATTCAATAATATTTTCTTGACTTTTATCCTCGTCAATCCATTTTTGGATGTCTATATTAAATTGAAAATCATCCTTTAATGTTTTATTAAGTGATTCAACTGCCCACATCTCTACCGGTTGATCCTTTGGCATGGCATCATGGATCATTGAGCCAAATACAGATTCTGCTTGAGACGCAATCACATCAGAAACATCTGGTGTTTGCATTAGTTCATCACGTTGTTCGTAAATTAACTGTCGTTGTTCGTTTGCTATATTGTCGTATTGTAGTAATTGTTTTCTAACATCATAATGATGACCTTCAACTTTACGCTGAGCTTTTTCAATGATGCGATTGAACCATGGATGCTCTAATGGCTCGTCATCTTTCATACCTGCACGTTGCATTACACTAGCAGTCATATCAGTTGCAAAAATTCTCATTAATGGATCATCTAAACTTAAATAAAAACGTGATGCTCCAGGGTCACCTTGCCTACCAGATCGACCCCTTAATTGGTTATCTATACGTCTTGACTCATGACGTTCTGTACCAAGAACATACAAACCACCTAATTCTTTCACACGATTTTGTTGACCTTTGAAGCGATCTTTAAGTTTCTCAATTTCTAATGGGCGCTTTTCATCACTTTCTTCTATTTCAAATGAAACATTCCCTCCTAAAATAATATCTGTTCCACGACCTGCCATATTTGTTGCAATGGTAACAGCACCAGGACAACCTGCTTGAGCAATAATGTGCGCTTCCTCAGCATGATATTTCGCGTTTAATACTTTGTGTTTTATCTTTTTTTGCTTTAAAAGCTTTGATAAAAGTTCTGAATTCTCAATTGATGTTGTTCCAACAAGAATCGGTTGTCCTTTCTGATGACGCTCGACAATGTCCTCAACTATTTTTTTATACTTCATCTCTTTTGTAAGATAAAGCATATCCGTTCCATCTTTCCTGATGACTGCCTTATTGGTTGGGATCACAATCACTTCAAGGTTATAAATTTGATGTAACTCTACTGACTCAGTGTCAGCAGTACCTGTCATACCAGAAAGCTTCTCATAAAGTAAAAAGTAATTTTGGAATGTGATGGATGCAAGCGTTTGGTTTTCGCTTTGAATTTTCACATTTTCCTTTGCTTCAATGGCCTGATGCAATCCATCAGACCAACGACGTCCTGACATGGCACGACCAGTATGTTCGTCTATGATGATTACCTCGTTATTACTGACGATATATTCAACGTCTTTACGATACATAAAATTCGCTCGCAAGGACGCTTGACAGTAATGTAAAAGGTTAATGTTTTCTTGTGAAAACAGTGAACCATCACCCTGTAATAAACCAGCTTTTGAAAAACGTTCTTCCATCAAGGTATGTCCAAGATCCGTTAAAAAAACCTGTTTATCCTTTTCGCTTTTAGTAAAATGACCAGGCTGATCCTCTTTATCTTCTTTAAGGTCTTTCACCAATGGATGAATCGCTTTATATAGTTCTGAACTATCAGAAATGATTCCTGATATCACTAACGGTGTTCTTGCCTCATCAATTAAAATTGAATCAACTTCATCGATCACTGCAAATACATGACCTCGCTGTACTTTATCCTCAATGGAAGGAGACATGTTGTCTCTCAGGTAATCGAACCCAAATTCATTATTCGTTCCATAAGTAATGTCAGCTTGGTACGCTTGACGTCGATCATCATGAGACATATCGGTATAAATGACACCCGTAGTCAGGCCCAAAAACCGGTAAATTTGACCCATCCAATCATTATCACGTTTTGCTAGATAACTATTTACGGTTACAACGTGTACACCTTTACCAGTTAAAGCATTTAGGTAACAAGGTAATGTCGCTGTCAACGTTTTACCTTCACCAGTCGACATCTCCGCAATTCGCCCGTCATGTAACGCTAAACCGCCTAATACTTGAACATCATAATGGCGTTCGCCTAGAACTCTTTTTGCAGTCTCCCGCACAACCGCAAATGCCTCAGCTAGAATAGCATCCAATGCCGATCCATCTGAAAGCTGCTTCTTAAATTCTTGTGTTTTTTCCTTTAAGGCTTCATCAGATAGTTTTGAAATTTTCTCTTCAAATGAATTGACCTCAACAAGCTTCTGACGGTATTGTTTTAGTATGCGCTCATTTCTTGAGCCAAATAGTGTGTGCAGTAATCCCATTGCATTTCTCTAATTAAATAGGTATTTTAGCAAAAAATTTCGTATGACAACAGTACCTCCTAAAATAAATCGCATAACTAACAGTCTCAATAAGAAATTTGGCATTAAAAACAATCAATTCAACCATAAAAAAATAGGTGATATTTTACCAGAGAAAGCTAAAAATCAGTTTAAATTAATAGAACGTGAGAATGCTGTTACATTAATCATTGAGACTTCTTGGCTTACTTGGGCTCGACTCAACAAGAAACGATTGGAAAACACTCTTCCTGTAGGAACAAAACTCTCCATTCAACCTCTTATTCCGTATGAATCCCTGCAGAGAGTAGAGAAAAAAACATTCTCCCCATCACTCAATCAGACGGCCAAAGCGTGTTTACAAAGCGCTGCTAAACAGTGCTCACATCCAAAGCTAAGATCAGTACTTGATAAATTATCGAAATATTAAACAGCTTCTGCTGTTGGCTCATCATACAAAGGAAGATCAATATCATAAGCAATGTGATAGTTCGAATCATCACTGATTATGGCATTCAAGAGCTGATTATTTAGGGTATGACCTGATTTATGACCCGTAAAATGACCAATAACGGCATGATTGAGTAAGTATAGATCCCCAACAGCATCTAAAATCTTATGTCTTACAAATTCATCATGGTATCTTAAACCATGTTCATTTAAAATTGTATCCTCACCAAGCCAGACAGCATTTTCCATACTGGATCCTAAGGCTAAGTTTTGCTTGAGATAGGTTGCCTTATCTTTTATGAATCCAAACGTTCGAGCGCGACACAATGCAGTTAAATACGTGACTGTCGAAAAATCAAAAATGGCTTTTTGGTTTTGTTCGTTAAAATTCGGATGATCATAATCTATCGAGAAACTGACTCTGAAACCTTTATGTGGAGAAATTGAACAATGTGCGTTTTCCGTGCCAACTTTAACTGTTTTGTCGATGACAATAAAGGGTTTCTTACCCCCTTTTTGATTGACAACTCCAGATGATTGCAAAAGGAAAACATAAGGAGATGAGCTACCATCCATAATCGGCATTTCCTCTGCTTCAACCTCAACAATTAGATTATCAATCCCAAGACCTGCTACTGCAGAAAGTAAATGCTCTACCATTCCAACCATTACGCCGTCTTTACCAATACATGTCGAAAGTCGAGTATCGACAACAGAACCTACTACAGCAGGTATTTCAATTGCTGGAGAATGATCTACACGTTTAAAAACGACTCCTGTGTTAATGGGTGCAGGATGTAAATTAATACGGACCTTTTTTCCAGAATGTACACCTATACCCGAAGCAGAGACACTGCTTCTAATCGTCTTTTGAAACATTTCTTAAATCTCTTCTTCCTGTCTTAAAAAAGCTGGTACATCCAGTACATCTGTTTCAATATGGTCCTCAGTATCAATGATTGGCTGTGGTACTTGCCTTGAGAAAGTTGGTCTTTCAGAACGACTTACTGTACTTCTTGAAGCAAAAGAACGACGACCAGAACCTTGTAATTCTAATCCTGTCACAACGACTGTAACCTTTAACTCATCGTTTAACTCAGGGTCAATCACAGTACCAACAACAACTGTTGCACTGTCAGTAGTAAAATGTCGGATGGTGTCACCAACAGACTCAAACTCTCCGATGGTCATGTCCAGTCCACCGCTTATATTTACTAGAACACCTTTTGCACCACTAAGATCAATATCCTCAAGAAGTGGGCTAGATAACGCAGCTTCAGCAGCTTCTCGCGCTCTCATATCTCCTTTTGCAGTTCCAGTACCCATCATTGCCATTCCCATTTCCGTCATTACTGTTCTGACATCGGCAAAGTCAACATTTATCAATCCTGGGCGGGTAATTAAATCTGAGATACCTTGGACAGAACCTTTAAGAACCATGTTAGCTGATCTAAAAGCACTGACCAATGAAACACTTTTTCCAAGAACTGAAAGAAGCTTATTATTTGGCACTATGATGAGTGAATCAACATTCTTACTAAGTAGCTCTATTCCTGTAGATGCATGCTGCATTCGCTTCGTTCCCTCGAATGAAAAAGGTTTTGTAACAACAGCGACGGTCAATATACCTAGTTCTTTTGCGACTTCAGCAAAAACTGGTGTTGCACCAGTACCGGTTCCACCACCCATACCAGCGGCTAAAAATAATAAATCAGTCCCTTTAACAATCTCATAGATTTGATCTTTTGTTTCTTCAGTGGCCTGTCGACCAACTTCAGGGTCCGCACCAGCTCCTAATCCTTTAGTCAACTCATCACCTAGTTGTAATTTATTTTCGATGGTTGATTTTGCAAGCGCCATGGCATCAGTATTTGCCAGCCAGAACTCAACATCTTGAATCTCTCCAGCCATTTCTGCAATGGCATTTCCACCACCGCCACCAACACCAATGACTTTAATTATAGCTTTATGTTCATTTAATAATTCGCTCATTATAACTCCCTAAAAATTCTCTTCGAAAAGCTGTTTAATCCGGCCAAAAACACCTGAATAACTGCTCTGATGTTGACACATATTCTTAGTTGCATCAACGGAAAATGCGCTTTGATGCAAAATTCCCGCCAATGCTGCGTATCTAGGAGATATTAAACCATCACCCCATTGATCAGAATGAGGTTCACCAATCATTGCAGGTACTCCACAAATGAGTTCTCCCATTTCAACGCAACCCGGCAGCATTGATCCTCCACCCGTCAACACAATCCCTGCTGCTAATTGGTCTTTCAAATCATATTTAATCATTTGAGCTTTTATTGATGAGAAAATGTCTTGATATCTAGCCTCAATGATCTCATTAAGCCATTTAGAACCAACCGTACGATTAATTCTTGACCCATTTATCATCAATGATTCATCAGATGCATTTTCTCCAAGCATGACCCCATGAGTTCGTTTTAGGCGTTCAGCTTCATTCATTGGCACACGTAGCGCAACAGCAATATCAGCAGTCACATGGTCACTTCCAATGGGCACAACATGAGTGAACTGAACCCCACTACCGATGTAACACACCATTGTGGTAACACCTGCACCAATATCGATTACAGCGACACCAAGATCCTTATCCTCAGCGGATAAAACACTATTTGCACTAGCAAGACCTGTAAATGTTGCTGATAATGGTGTGATACCACAACGTGTTATGGCTTTTTGGACATTTTGTAAAATCGTTTGAGAGCCGAGCACTAAATGAACACTCGCTTCGAGACGAACACCAGACATACCCATTGGTTTACGAATTTCTTTCTGATCGTCTATTGAATACTCTTGTGGTATTACATGGAATATTCGCTGATCTGCAGGTGTTTTCACAGCCCTTGCCGCATCCAACACTCGATTCAGGTCACCTTGGTCAACTTCACCATCTTTTATGGCCACAACACCGTGTGAATTGATACCATGAATACTCATACCAGATATACCAAAATGGATATTCTTAGTCTTAGAACTGGTTTGTCTATCTAACTCTGAAACAACTTCATCGATCACCTCAGAAGCAGCTTCAAGGTTAACAATTCCGCTTCTTTTTACTCCGATTGAAGGTTTTTCAGCAACCCCTTTTATTACTAAATCACCGTTTACATTAGTGACACATGCTGCTCGAATAGAAGCATTACCAATATCAATTGCGGTTAGTAACTGTTTAGAATTAAATCTCATCATTGGACCCTCTTGGGGTGATAGTACCCTATCTATTGTTTAATAGGAAGGCTTTAAAGTGAATTTTCGCTGATTGCAAAGGCTTTTGGATATCTAAAGTCAACACGTCCCCATTTTTTGTGACTTAATATTAATTTGGGAAGGATTTTTTTACAAACTTTGACTCGGTTGACCAAGTCACTGGTTCCGAAAATAAAATATCTATTCCTTGGAAGCTCAACCGCCCAATCTCCTGCTTTCATTCTAAAAACCCTGATCGGCCATAATTGAAACTTTCTTAAATCAGATTCAAGCTCGCTAATAAACCAAACGCTTCTATCAACCGAGGACAACGGCGCATCAACCACAGGCAACTCATCTGGAATTTCAAGTGTTTTTGGGAAAAACAAAACTCCATCACTACTTATCACCCCACCAAAACGCCAAACAGCTCTTGGTTTATGCTCAGTCACATCAACAAAAAAATCATTGAGCCCTTGTCTACGTATCGTAACCGACTTTGTCCAAGGTTGATCATACAACCATGTACTGACCTTATTTTGATCGCTCACCTCGCTTAAATCATTATTCATTTTACTTAGATCCATGTGATGTGCACCCGATATGAAATAATCATATTCTGATTTATCCATTACTGCATGGAACAAAAAAATGACACAACCTATAAATAAAGGGATGACTTTTAACATGAATGTAGAATAACAGATGTCAATCTAAGATGAAAATTTTAGCTTGATAAAATTGACAATATCCCATGAATACATATATCTTCAAAGTAGTATTCATTGAGGAGTTATTAGAGTGTTTAAGTTTTTCTTGTATTCATTAATTGCATTGATTCTTTCCCCAATATACGCTGTTGACTTAGAAGGCCACTTTAAACTCCCTGAATACAATGACTTTGTAAGGATAGGATACGCAAATTTTTATCCTACACTTAATGATCAAGATGAAGCGACGACTCAAATTGTAAATGATGTTTGTAAAGCATTTAGAAAAGCCCATATATACGTTGTATTATCTCATTATGATGAGGAATGGGGGCATGTCATCAATGACTTGCAATCTAGGAAACTTGATGCATCCATATGGTGGTATAAGACCCCTCAGCGTGAAAAATTATATTTATTTTCAGATAAACCGATTATCGAAGTAAGCTCTGTCATCGTAGGACTACAATCCAATCAAAAAATCAAAAAACTTTCAACATCTACGATTCCCTCCAATGAGGATTTAAAACCATACTCTATTGGATACATAGATGGATTCTTCACTCCATCTGTCACAGATGATATGAAAAAAGTGCCCGTTAAAAACGAATCTGAATTATTCGAAAAGTTCATAAGTGGTGAGTTTGATTTTATATACACCCCAAAAGGAAGCACAGCTCGGTACATTAATGATGATGAACTTTACACGGTATATATTAACAAAAGCCAAGGGTATATCATTTTCTCAAATCAAAAGGACCCTAAACGGGCAAGTATGCTAAAAAGTATTTTTGATTATAATTTTAAACCGTCAAAGTAATTCCAAGTTAGCGTACTGTAATAATAACCACTTCACACCAGCATTATGAAACTTTACTTGAACACGCCCTTCTTCCAGAGATCCTTCGCAGTTTAAAACGACACCTTCTCCAAATTTAGGGTGTCTAACACGACGGCCAAGACCGTAAGGCACATGTGGTTTTGATGTAGGTGCCGGCTGAGAAAATGACCGAGAAGTACTCTCATTCGTCCGTCCTAATCGAACTTCCTCTAGATATTCTTTTGGAATTTCCTCTAGGAACCGTGAAGCCCTTTGATATGTTTCATGTCCATACATGCGCCTGACTTCAGCATATGTTAAACATAATTTTTTCATTGCTCGGGTCATACCAACATAACAAAGTCTACGCTCTTCCTCTAAACGATCTGGATCTGAAGCAGACATTTTGTGCGGGAATAAACCCTCCTCTAGCCCCAATAGAAAAACCATAGGAAATTCTAAACCCTTCGCTGCATGTAACGTCATTAATTGGACACCGTGCACCACACCTTGTGTCTCACTTTCACCAGTATCAAGAGCAGCTTGACTTAAAAAGTCTAATATTGTTGCCTCCTCTTGTGAATCTTTAAATTGTTTAGCAGCATTAACAAGCTCGAATAAGTTTTCAATTTTGGCTTGGTTTTTATCCGTCTTCTCAGCTTGAAGCATTGATAATAAACCACTTGTTCGAATAATTTCTTCAGATGCTAAATCAATTGCAACTGAACTTACACGTTCTACTAATTGTGAACGAAGATCTACAAATGACGCCACTGCAGACAGCGCACGTGAAGGCAAACCTTGCTGATTAATGACCTCAAGTAATGCTGACCACATTGAAACACCTGTAGTTCGAGCATGATCCCGTATAACCTCTAATGTTTGATGACCAATACCTCGTGTTGGTGTATTAATCACTCTCTCAAATGCAGCATCATCGTCTGGATTCACAACTAGACGCATATACGCAATTGCATCTTTAATTTCTGCACGATCAAAGAACCTTAGCCCCCCATAAATTCTATAAGGCACTTGATGTCGAACCAATTGTTCTTCAACCACCCTGGATTGTGCGTTGGATCGATACAAAATAGCAGCATCCTCGTATCGATTACCCGCTTCAACCCACTTAGAAAGTTGATGTGCAACAAACTTTGCCTCATCATATTCATTAAACGCTCTATATAGACTAATCTTTTCACCTTGATGTGATTGAGTCCACAGCTTTTTACCCATACGATTACTATTAAAGTGAATGACCTCATTAGCTGCCGCTAAAATGTTACCAGTAGATCGATAGTTTTGTTCTAAGCGACTCACCAGTGCACCAGGGAAATCTTGTTCGAATATGAAAATATTTTCTACTTTTGCCCCGCGCCAACTATAAATAGACTGATCATCATCGCCAACGGCTGTTAGATACGAACCATCTTCGGTGAGTAGCTTTAACCATGCATATTGTAAAGCATTGGTATCTTGGAACTCATCAACTAAAACATGTCTGAACCTTTGTTGGTAATGTGCTCTAAGCTCAACATTATCTCGCAATAACTCAAAGACTCTTAGCAACAATTCAGTAAAATCAACCAAGCCACTTGTTCTACATAGGGATTCATAGCGCTCATACACCTTTAACATTTGAGCATTGTACGGGTTTTGGTCCACCACCACATCCGCCACTCTTTTGCCATGCTCTTTATGATGATTAATGAAGCTTTGTGATTTTCTACTTGGCCATTTATCCTCATCCATATTAAATTCTTTGTGTATTTTTTTAATCAACCTTTGCTGATCATCGCTATCCATAATTTGAAATGATGAGGTTAAATCTGCTTCTTTAGCGTGAAATCTTAAAATACGATGACAAATACTATGGAAAGTTCCTATCCATATCTCTTGTAAACGAGCTCCCAAGGCACTCTCAACACGCGTTCTCAACTCATTTGCAGCTTTGTTTGTAAATGTCACAGCCATGACGTTGTATGGAGAGACCTGTTTTTGACTTACAATCCATACAATACGGCTTACTAATACTCTTGTTTTACCACTACCTGCACCAGCCAATACTAAGTGATGACTAAATGGTGAACATACCACCTCTTTTTGCTGGGGATTTAACTGATCAATTTGATCTAAACTTGCGCCCTCTATCATTTTCTTGTCCTAAAAATAGTTATGATATGACGAATAACAGTTAATCGCAATGATGAATCTGAAAGCTCTATTTCCAGTACCAAAAAGTTTCTGAAGCAGTATCTTCAATCACAACACCTTTTTCTGTAAGTTGTGACCTAATTGTATCTGCTTTCTCATATGATTTGCTTTTTTTAGCAATATTCCTTTCTTCAATCAACTGTTGAATTGCCTCAGGAGTAATGGTGGTTTTCTTAGGTTGCCATGAACGGATATCGACTTCGCCAAAGCCCAAGATTCGCATACCTTGGCACAATAATGAATGTGCCTTTTGGTCTCCATTCAATGTCGCTTTTGCCCAGACCAATAACTGAGATAATGCCTTAGGAGTATTGAGATCATCTGCCAGACAGTCTAATATTTCCTGCGAATGAGTAGTGGTCTCTTTTACAGGAAAATAATTTTTAGCAAGATGTAGCTTTCTAGATGATTGCTTAGCGATTGATAAAGTTTCATCCGTCCAATCTAAAGGGTGTCGATAATGGGTTGATAACACAGCAAATCGAATCGCCTCACCTGGTGCATCCTCTAACAAATCATCAACATATAAAACATTTCCTATTGATTTGGACATTTTTTCTCGATCGATATTGATGAGTCCATTATGCATCCAATAGTTACAATAGGATTTGGTTTGGTATGCCGCGCATCCTTGAGCCATTTCATTCTCATGGTGGGGAAATAACAAGTCAATACCTCCACCATGAATATCAAAAGGCAATCCAACATGTCCTGCTATCATTGCTGTACACTCAATGTGCCATCCTGGACGCCCCTTCCCCCAAGGACTCTCCCAAGATGGATCTGGTGCACTGGAAGGCTTCCACAATACGAAATCACCGGGAGCTTTTTTATAATCTGCAACAGAGACTCGAGCACCGTCCACTTGTTCTTCAAGTTTTCGGCGGGATAACGATCCGTATTCCGTATAAGTTGCTACTGAAAAAAGCACATGCCCGTCTGATACATAGGCATTCCCATTTTTAATAAGTCTTTCAATGAGTTCAATGATTTCAGGCATACTTTCGGTAGCCTTGACTTCCAAATCTGGTGGCAAACAATTTAATGCACTCATGTCTGTGTGAAAATGAGATAACATTTTCTGGGTTAATTCCTTAATGGAAATATTACCCTCTTGAGCTGCTTTATTGATTTTATCGTCTACATCCGTCACGTTACTTACGTAAGTGAAATTTGGGAAAACAACACGAAAATACCTTGATAATACATCAAATACGATTCGAGGTCGCGCATTACCAATGTGTGGTCGAGCATAGACAGTCGGACCACAAACATACATCTTGACATGATTTACATCGATAGGCTTAAAAAGCTCTTTCTTTTTAGATTTGGAATTATAAAGGTAAATGTCTTTCATAAAAGACTACTCGATTCCGCTATTTATCACCACGCATAGCATCAAAGAAATCTTTATTACTCTTCGTTGCTTTTAGTCGTTCGATTAAAAACTCCACAGCAGCATGATCTTCTAATGTTTGTAGGTATTTTCTTAATACCCACATCTTCTTGAGTTCACTTTCTTCTGTAATCTTCTCTTCACGACGGGTTCCACAAGCTCTAACATAAAGTGCTGGCCACAAATGTTTTTGTGCAATGGCTCGACTTAAATGAATCTCAGAGTTACCGGTACCTTTGAATTCTTCATAAATGATTTCATCCATTTTTGAACCGGTCTCAACCAACACTGTTGCAATAATCGTCAGGCTTCCACCTTCTTCTAAATTTCTTGCAGCACTAAAAAACCTTCTAGGTCGCTGTAAAGCGTTTGCATCAACACCCCCAGTTAAAACCTTACCTGAGGTTGGTGTAACTGTGTTATAAGCTCTAGCTAAACGCGTCAATGAATCTAATAAGATTACAACGTCCTTCTTCTGTTCAACCAGCCTTTTTGCCTTATTTAGAACCATCTCTGCAACTTGTACGTGTCGCGCTGCTGGCTCATCAAATGTGCTTGCAATGACCTCGGCATCAATGGAGCGTCGCATTTCTGTTACCTCTTCAGGCCGCTCGTCAATTCCAAGGGCAATTAAATGACATTCTGGATGTTGAGCAAGAATAGAGTGTGCAATTGTCTGTAAAAGCATTGTTTTACCTGCTTTTGGAGGAGCAACGATTAACGCCCTTTGTCCTTTACCGATCGGAGCTAATAAATCAACTGCTCGATTTGTGATATCTTCTCGACTACTGTTGTTTCTAGGAAGTCTTAAACGCTCAGAGGGAAATAAAGGAGTTAAACTCTCAAAATCCACAGCATTCTTATTTAGTTCTGGTTCTACTCCACCACACAGTAACACTTGAGATAGTGCGAAATAACGTTCGCCTTCTTTTGGTGGACGGACTTTACCAGAAACCAAATCACCTGTTCTTAATGAAAACTTTTTGATTTGGTTAGGGGAAACGTAAATATCATCTGGTTCACTTCGATACGAGTTACATGCTGCACGTAAAAAGCCATATCCACCATCTTGAATAATATCTAATACACCTTCACCAATAAATTCAACATTTTCAGTACTTCTGTTGATGCGCTTTAAGTAGTTAAACACCATGTCAGATTTTTTGCTTCGAAAACTCTCAATACCAGCTTCTGACATCATCTCTCTAAGAGTATGAATGGGCTTATTTTTCACTTCGTTTATATTTATTACGCTCACAATTTAGTCCTATGTTAAATAAGTATCAATGAATTCAATGAGTTGAGTCTTACTCATCGCCCCAATCTTGCTTCCAACCATTTCACCTTTAACAAAGATCATTAAAGCTGGAATACCTCGTACACCATATTTTGCAGGTGTTCCTTTGTTGTCATCAACATTGCATTTTACAATTTTAATCTTTTCACCATACTCTTTAGATAATTCATCTAAAACAGGGGCGATCATCTTACATGGACCACACCATGGCGCCCAAAAATCAACTAAGACTAATTTTTCTTCATCAAGAACAACAGATTGGAATTCAGCATCATTTACAGAAATCATTTAACACCTTAAAAATATTTATATTTAGGTCAAGTTTGACCAAGTCGATGAGCTTAATTATAAGTAGACTCATGATTTTTGTCAAGCTTCATTCTGTCATATTATGACTTTTTGAAACACTGGATGAAAGGGCTTTACCCATTAAATCATCAAGCTTTTGAGTGAGCACATTTAAACCAGCTTCTGTGACTCCACCTTTTGAGGCAACCCGATTTACTGCGTCGTTAATAGGGTATTGTGACATCATATCATTGGCTGCAGATGAAGCATGCTTGACACATGCATCACAAATATCTTGAGGTAAATAGTCTCTACCCCACTTTAATAATGATTGAGTAAAATGCATGAAAAACGCTGGCCCACTGCCAAGTAGAACGGTTACAGCATGCATTTGCTCATCAGCTTCCAGCCACATGGTTTGACCGAGACCCGAGAATAACTCACCAACCACCTCTTGTTGCATCGGAGAGGCAGATTCACTAAATAATGCTGTCATACCACATTGATTGGCTATGGCAAGATTTGGCATTGCCCGAACAATAGCACCATGATTCAATATATGAACTAATGATTCACAATCCACTCCAGCTGCGACAGAAATTACAATGGTATTCTCTGCAAGGGGTAACAACGGTTGTACAGCAGATTGAATTTGATGAGGCTTTACAGCAATGATAAGAATTTCTAATAAATTAGAGTTATTGTAACTTTTAATTCCAAGCTGATGAGCAAAACCATCAGTTGTATTTTTGTTCTTCCCTTTCACGCATAAACTTGGACTCATGCCACTGGCTTTTAGACCAGAAGCCAACGCTTCTGCCATTTTTCCAGTGCCTAAAATACAAATCAAATCACTGCTACCACTTCTTTTACTGGCCCATAGGACTCAATTTTTGGTAAATTAAAGCGTTTAAAATTATTTTGAAATGAAATAATCAAGGCCTCAGCACTCTCCCAGTATTCACTGTCTGAAGACCACTGCTCTATCGGATTAAGATCTTTAGGACCAAAATCTCCAACTGTCTTTGGAATCTCAAAACCGAAGCCAGGATACACTTCCCACTCACTTCTCTTCAAATCGCCAGAATGAATGTACTCAAGTAATTGTCGCGTAAATGACAAAGGATACCTTGTGCCACCTTGACTATAGCGACCTTTATGCCAGCCGGTATTCATTAAATAAACATCAACGTTTGTGGCATTAATATAGTCCATTAATAAATCTGCATATACCTGTGCAGGATGTGGGAAAAATGCAGCACCAAAACAAACACTGAATGTTGATTTAATACTCGCAGTAGAACCCATCTCTGTACTTCCTACCAATGCAGTATAACCACTTAAAAAATAATATGCTGCTTGTTCTGGACTAAGCTTTGAGACTGGAGGCAATACTCCATATAAATCACATGTCAAAAAGATAATCTGAGAAGGTGTCACGCCCTGATTGGTCAACACACAATTTGGTATATATTCACGAGCATACGCCGCTCTTGAATTTGTTGTAATCGAGTCATCTTTATAGTCAATTTCATCATTTTTAACAACAACATTTTCTAACACTGTACCTTTTTTAATTGCCCGCCAAATGAGCGGTTCAGAGGATTCAGTAATGTTGATACATTTTGCATAGCAACCACCCTCAAAATTGAAAACACCCTCTGAAGTCCAACCATGTTCGTCATCACCAATTAATTTACGGTTCATGTCTGCAGATAAAGTGGTCTTGCCTGTTCCAGATAAACCGAAAAACAACGTAACATTGTCTTCATTCTCATCGGTATTAGCAGCACAGTGCATTGGCAATACATTCATGTTTGGCATTAAAAAATTCATTACAGAAAAGAATGATTTCTTCATCTCTCCGGCATACCTCATACCTGCCAGCAACACTCTTTTCCTTGTAAAATCAATGATTACACATCCATCACTATTTGTACTGTGCTTGTCAGGGTCACATCTAAACTCTGGAACACTTAAAAGAGTCCATGTCGGTCTATCAGAAACATTAGGATCCACATCCATAAACAAATTTTTCACAAAGAGACTATGCCAGGCGAAGGTTGTATATGCCTCTATTTTTATTGCATGTTTTGGTGATGCGCCCACTTGTAAAGACTGTGAGTACACATTTTGATCTTTGATAAAATCATTAACTTCAGACCATAACGCATCAGCAGTGTCAGCATTGAATGGTTGGTTAACCACACCCCAATCGACATTTAACTCTGTCAATGCATCTTTTACAATAAAACGGTCTTTTGGTGATCTACCTGTCCTAGCTCCTGTTTCAACAATAAAGGCTCCATTTTTTGCAATAAACCCTTCGTTATTATCAACAGCACGTTGAACTAATGCCTCTCTGTCGAGATCTTTAATACAATTTAATGAACTTAACGTCATAAACCCTCTCCCTCACCTAGGTAATGGAATAACAATATCATAATTTAAAAAGATAACAACCGTTATCGCTTAGGCAAATCAAGAATCATCTGGTTGAGATCTTTGTCAGATGTATTTGCCTTGAAAGGGACAAAGGGACATTCTGAAACTTGCGTAGCAGAGCACACAAGTTTTCTATCTTTTGACGCCCAATTCTTTGAAGTTGGCTTTGAAATGAGCTGTGTGTTGAAGAGTGTGATTTTGGGTGCATTATTACTAACAGAATAAATACAGCTCACGGTGCCTAAAGTTTGACCTGAAAATATTGCTCCATTGAACCCTGTTACTTCTCTTCCAAATGAAAAAGTTACAGTATACCATCCGCCTGGTGCGGACCATTTCCCACCTTGTTCATCGCGAACTAATTGGTTAAGGGGTGGGCAAAAAGCATTCTTAGGCTCATCCAGTGCCTTTTGGTCAACTTGCTGGGCAAATGTCAAACCATTAATAAAAATTATAAATAACCACAAATACCTCATATTAATACAGTAACAAATTATTTTATTAACATAAAGAGTAGCGGCGCACTATTGGTTTAAATTCACAACAAATCATATTATACTCCTTATAAGGAGATTTACATATGGATGAACCAAAAGAGATTGATGTCGAAAAAGCATATCAACTTTTACAGAAAAAAACGCATTTATTACTCGACGTACGAGAAATGCATGAGTGGCTAGATGGGCATGCATCTGAAGCAATTCATTTGCCCAAAAGCAAACTCAGCAACATCAACAATGTTGAATTACCTGATAAAGACCAACCTATTTTAACCATATGTGCGGGTGGCGTTCGTTCGCTTCATGTCGCGGAACTACTCATCGAAAATGGTTTTAAAGACGTTCAATCAGTATCTGGAGGCTTAAGGGCATGGAAAGCTGCAAAACTACCGGTTGATGATTAATTTATAGAGTCTCGATCGTATAACCACAATTTTCTAAATGTGATTTCTGATGCTCGCCTGTCAAAATGACTGAGGATGAAGGTTGGTTAACTAAGTACTTTTTAGCTACCATCAAAATATCTTTTGCGCTAACCTCTAATATGTTTTTTCGATAGGTTGCTTTTTCTTCCTGACTCAGCCCCCATAATGCATTTGAAAAAACTCTATTTGGTGCTCCAAGAGGAGATTCTGTTGATTCCATTCTAGACATTTCGGTAATAATTGCTTCCTCTAACAAAGCCTCTATATCTGCATCGTGTATTAACCACTGAATTGAGGACTCAAAAGACTCCATCGTCTCAATGTTACGAGGATCCCTGTAAGAATAAAACATGAAACTTCCACATGCTGGACGATAATTTGCTCCACCGCCATATGCCCCACCTTGTTCTCTGATAACACGATGTAAATAACCATTCGTTAAAACATGCGATAGCGCTGCTAAAGCAGGCGCATCCACATGGTCAAGCATAACCACATTGAACGCTTTAGCACAATAATTAACCTGTAAATCCCCTATCCACGCGACGGAAGAATAATTTGGATCAAATGAAGCAACCCATGTTGAAAGTGGCTTATTTTCGTTCCAATGCGCTGCCAAAGTTGGTTGCATTGACAACTCGTCTGAGTCAGTTACAACAAGGCCACGATATGCTGGATTAACAATATCTTTATGAATATCTTGAAAAATTTTTGTTAAATGAGTGTTTTCATCTTTTTTAAGTTTTTTATCAAGCTCTTTGATAAATTTTACAAATGATAATCCATCAATTTGTTCAGATATTTGACCTGCTGGTGAAATCATCGCCCACGCTGCTGTCATCGCAAATCGATGGCCATTATATGCCACTGCGTCCATTTCGGATGAACGAATTTGGGAAACTAATTCCTTTAATCGCTGTTTCTCATCAAAACGAGGCTGCTTCCACATACTTGTTAGTAGCTTTAAAGCATCCTCTGAGTAGTTTGATAAAGATTTAGTAGTCAATGATAATACAACATGGTTGGTTTTATTTTTTAGATGGGTCAGAATATCGATATCAAGCCCCATGCCACTTGTGTAATAAGAGTACTCCTCTTGTCGCTCTAAATAACTAGTTTTTGCTACACCAACTTCACTTAAGCAATCCGTAAGCAACGCCAGATATTGTAATGTCTCACCATGAGTTTCAGGCAAATCGATGATGAACTTTTGAAATACAAGTCCATTGGTTGGCCTAGTATAATGGTCAATTGTTAAACCCAAAGAAGGATGATTTGGGGCATCCAAAAACTTCATATCTTTTGGTATTTCTGATAATTGGATTTTCGGTAAAACACTTTCATCTTGAGGCTGCTTTTGATGCAAATCAAGTTGTTCATCTTTGTGTACAATCGCCTCTCGATCACTCTCTGAAAGCGTTTGATTGATTGAGTCCAATTGAGATTGCTCCGCTTGGATTTGCGCTTTCAGCGTATTCTCGTCAGGCTGTCCACAGTACAATACCTGGTGTGGATTACGTATAAGCCATTGGTCCATCCAATCATAAATCATATTTGAATTCAGCACTTCTTTTCTAATCGATGACAATGCATCGCTCATAAACAAAAATGACTCCACTTCGCCACCATGTAATGCGGGACCTAAACAACGATGAATCAACTGTAAACCATATGGATAAGCGCTTGATCGATCTCTTAATGAAAGCTCAAAACGATTAAAAACAGCCTCAAGTCTTTGTTGAGGAATTTTCTCATCTATGACTTTTTTAATGATTTGATCAACCTGGTCTGAAAATTCATTTTGATCTTGCGGTCTTGATTGCTCAATTCCGACGCAAAAGCTCATTTGACGAAAATAATTATTAACACCTGTTAACGATGAGGGGCAACTTCCTAATGATGTGGTCTCTAACATTCTCATAAGAGGAGAAGCAGAATCACCGATTAAGATGGATCCAACAACTTTGGCTAAAAGCCATTCCCTTAAATTAGTTGACTCTGGCCATAACCATGCCCTTATATGATGTGCATCCTTATCAGATTGCGGCTTAAAAGGCAGTTTTTCAAATACTGTTTTCATACCTTTGAAGGAAGATTGAAGCGGCACATTAAGCTTTTTATCGATCGTATCAAAATGATGTAATACTTGATCATGTATTTTCTCTTGAAGATCATGTAGCTTAATATTTCCAACCGTCATGAAAATGGCATTCTCAGGGTGATAATGTAACGCATGAAAGTCGCATAGTGCGTTATAGTCCAGGTTAGGTATGTCAGATGGCTCTCCACCACTATTAAAACGGTACGTAGTATTAGGGTACAAATGAAAATTCATTCTCTGCCACATTTGTGAGTTAATGTCACTCATAGCCCCCTTCATTTCATTATAAACAACACCTTTAAATTGCAGTCCACCGTTTAAATCTGAAGAGTTTTTTAACCCTAATCGATGGCCTTCCTGTAAAAAGTCCATTTCTGTTAAATTTGGAAAGAAAACTGCATCATTATAAACGCTCATTAAATTAAAAAAGTCCTGCTTATTCTTTGATGCATAGTAATATGATGTATGGTCGTTTGCAGTAGAGGCATTCATAAAAGTATTTAATGACCGCCTTAGCATCATAAAGAAAGGGTCACGTACCGGAAAATTTTTGCTTCCACATAGTGCAATGTGTTCTAGTATATGGGCAACACCAGTATGGTCTTTTGGTATTGTTTTCAACGTAACCATGAAAACATTTTCTTCATCGGGTGTTTCAATGTGAATATGACGAGCCCCACTCTTTGGATGCAGGGTATCGTATAATGTTTGCCCTAACTGCTGATTATTCACTTCATTAATCAATTTGAATGATTCATGTATTTTGCTCATTGCACACCTTTTGTTTATGATCCTTAAATTATAGCAGGAAACCTTGTACCTTGGAAATACGCAGTTAAATTGCCACAATGGTGTCATAATTGCTATAATAATAGTATGATAGTATGTATTGAAAATTATAATACTAAAGCATACTCAATAAGTTATCCCGTCGCCGAAAGACTTTTTTGTAGTAATTTAATATTTATACCAATTGCAATTGATGGAAGCTTAATGGCGATAAAAAAAGATCCCATCAAGATCAAATCCATGTTGTATACGCAGACTCATCAGCACATTATCACTTTAAATGATATTCAAACTGCTGGGCAGTATCACGAAGCAGGATTAAACGTTATTTTAGAAGGACGCTTTGATCAAGGAATTGGGCAGTTAATCCATCAGTTTTGGCCAACCACCGATATCATTACAATTTTAATCTGTAAAGAAGAATTCTATAAGCAACCACCCTCTATGCCGATTGATTGCATCATTGATGCCAATGGCTTGAGTGATTACACTTTAACTCAGATTATTTCTAAAAGAATTCTAAAAATTCAACATGCTTTACATAAGAATTAATCATTCTAGAAAATAACAATACATCCACTATCTATTTAGGTGCTGGATATTCCTTAATACCAGTAGGAAATCCTGTCGTTAATCCTGGAATATCAATTTTTTTATAATCCCAATCTTTATTTGCCAACTCACCAGCCATCCAAAAAGCGGTAGAGTTTGACAACATCTGAGTTGGAGTTGCAAGCGAATACTTTAGTCGAATGTTAAACGCTTCGATATCATCCTTACTGGTAATACCATAATCACCGGGCAAAGAAACTCTATCTGATACATATATATTAGGTATACTGGTGAACACTTTATTTGCGACATTACGCTGTTTAGCTGATCCCCATAAAACATTAACATAATAGTTAAAATCATCCGTAGTCATTTCATCTTTACCAACACTTTCTTTAATTTCTGCAAATGGGATGATGAATATACTCGAAGTAGGTAATCGCCCTTCGGAGGCATTCTCAAGAAAATCAACTAACCAATTAGAGCCTACTGTAAGTCCAGCTGTAAGATTGGATCCTGCAACAAAGCGAATAATTACTCGGCTATTTTCCCAATCTAAATTAAGCGCTTTTAATTTCAAATAAATTGATACCATTTCATTCAATGTTGTCAACATGAAAGTTCCAACCATTACATTATTAAAGGGAATGGGATAACTTTCATTTCCACTTAAAAATTCATCATTAATCGTTGTGTCATTAAAATCCGACTTGCCTGTTAAGATAGAATCAATAAATGCATTACTCATATCTAAGCCATATTGATTCATAGCCTGAATTTGGTTTAGGTAGGGTTGCCAAGCAGGTGCATCGACTTCCTTCAACCATGGGTGGGTTGTATCTGTATTAGCTTTTTGTGCCGCCTGAATTTTTAACTGAAGATCTTTCATTAGAGTCTTCCAATCACCACCATTATTTTTAATGGCGAGTAGATAAGAAAGCGCAGGACCAATATGTGAGATTGCAGTCAATTCAAAAAACCCACTGTCTTTTTCGGCTCTAATTGCTTGATATAGAAGCTTTTTACGCTGGCTATCATATACATATAGATCGGAGTTGACAATAAGTATCAAGGGCGCATTCGATGACTCTTGTGCTTTACTTTGGTCTAAAATTTGAGTTAGCGTCTGGCCAATACCCATTTTACTTGGATCACTAGAATATTGTATAAAATCCTCATAAAGATCCATAAACTCTGGGCGAGGTAATGTTGTTGATGTACTTGAGGCCTCCGGTAAAATCGAAGAGACTGCTAAAGCATTTGAACCAGCAAGTAATATTAAAAGATAAAAAAAGTAACTCATAATTAATTATCTTAGTTTCAATCTAAGTTTGTCAATAGATTTTATCTATCAAAAACAAGCATTTAACGATATTTTTTTTGTTGTCTTTTTTTGACAGACTATTTTTTATGAAACCAGCCTACTCTTTAGTTGAAATGTTAATGGTCATAAGCATCATGAGCTATCTGATGTCCATTAGCCTTCCACGTTTAGATGATCTAAATCAAAAAGCTAGATATCTTGAAATACTAAGTAAGGCTTCTGTACTTCAATCGAGCGTTGAAGCGTGCTATTTACTTGGTGGGGATTTATCAATCTGTCAAAGTGGATCTAATGGCATCCCAAAGCTGACCACGTACAAAACAGGTATTATTAAAACATATGAAGTAGAAAAAGGTGGTATCGTTCATATCATACCAAGAGCTATTTATGGTTTAAGTGAAAAAGATGACTACGTATTAACTCCTAAATCTCAAAAAGGAAATATTGAATGGCATCTTTCTGGTGGAGCAAAAAGAAAAGGAATCGTTCATTAATGATATTATTATATGAGATTCAAATGATACTAAATCAATGCCTTAAATTATCTGCTACAGATATTTACGTTCGATCTCTAACCCATCATATTCAAATTCTATGCCGCACTTCCCAAGACATCGTTTTAATCAAAGAGGGGCCTGTAAGTGTTGTTTATCGTTGGATACAACATTTAAAATTATTTTGTAATATTGGACTGGATTCAAATGATCTGATAGAAACTAGTTTTCAATTTAAAGATTCCTACTTTCGATTGACCATTCTTGAAAATACATTATTCAAACAATTACACTTTAGGAAGTTAGACCAAGTGACCGATTTAAGGTATTTCAAATTACCTCAATGGGGCAACCATATCTTAGATCGTTTCATTTGCAAAGCACCTCATATATTTATATTTGGTCCACCAGGCTCTGGAAAAACTAGCTTTCTTCATGGGTTTATTAATCATTTCCTCAAGAGTAATCAATTAGCAATTAGTATTGAAGATCCTGTTGAAATCATTAATGATGCCATTACTCAAATCCAACTTAACAGGAACGATTTGGAACTAATCTGTCGTTCTATCCTTAGACAACGTTATGATTGGTTTATTTTAGGTGAAATTAGAGATACTCCTTCACGAGTGGTAGCATCACAGATAATCAATTCAGGGCATGTATTCATTACAACATTACACGCAAACTCACTTAATCAATGCAAAAAACGTTTGACTCATTATCAACTTTTTCCATCAGGATCCACGATTTATTTTGAAATGCATCGTGATACTTCCTTCAAAATAAATATTCACATAGAGAGGAGTAACATTATTTCTTACTATGCCGATTAACTTACGGACTTTTTTCGAATTTAGATATCACCTTGTATGGATTGGACGTCATCCTCAATTTGGATGGATGTTTGGACAATGTAGCCTTTATAGCCCCCAAAAAATAAAAACCGTGTTAAAAAAACATCATATCGATCTTACTTGGTATTTTCTAAGCCCTATTTACATACGGATACCTCGTAGACACTTTAATACGTTCATTGCTTTATTGGACCAACATCAAGCCATAAAAGCAGATCTAACAATGACATTACAGAAAACATTAATGAACAAAAATTTACCATATACGCTCAGATGGCCAATATTGGAAATTCATCAGAATATCATTTCGGGCGCTTCACCTTTTCACCAATCAATGACATTAGCTCTATCGTCACAACAAAAACATATTATTAATCTGCTTTACTCTAACATGTGGTCAATGAGACACCTCAATCTATTAGCGTGCATTAAACAAAAAAAGCAATGGCTGACATCACTATGTAAAAACACAGTATTATCTTTAACCTACCCTTTAATTCTTACAGTTATCCTATTATTAACACGACGCTATTTAGATGTCCCATTTGCACAATGGAGTGGGTATACACTCATCGCGATCCTAACAATCCTTTTGTCTATACTCAGACATTTCAAAAAATCCTCCATCCAATGGATAATATCTTTTTTTTGGATCCATGCACTTAATCATCAATTGCAATTAACACCATGTATTATTAAATCGTTAAAACAATCCAATCAATTTCAAACAAAGAATAAAAAAATAATACACTTATTAGAAAATGGGATTCCATTATCTCAATCATTATCCATTCATCACATTCATGATGACTTTAATCAATTATTATCATCTAATGATCTTAACCAAAAAGATTTACAACATGCTTTAAACCATATAACACAAAAGCTACTCATCAATATCCAAATAGTTCTACAAGCTCTGAACCCAATATTCATAATGATAATTGGTTTGGATGTATTTCGTCTAATGTTAAACGTATCGCAATCATGGACGACAACTATTTAAATTTACAAACCCTCAGAGTGTTCTCCTTCGTCATTTGCACCTGTTTAGTCAATCTACCATTTTTACTCTTTGAGGTGGTTTTTTTTACAATGATGATCTTTGATTGCTTGTATGAAGCCATTCCTGAGGAACTTATTTATTGTATGCTATTTGCTTTATGGCTGCATTTCAAAATCAACCTCATGATTTCCCTAGAGATGGCCAGTATTTTAATGATCTACTATGGTATAAATGTGGGCGCTTTAATGCCCGGAGACCGATGGATTCTAATGATATTAGTTAATTTACTTGGGATTTCAAAAACTCTTATAATGTTGTCACTAAGTACATTTCTTGCAAAAATCATTCATTATCATTCTAAAAAAGCAAAAATGGCACCCTATTTTTATATAACTTATAAACTGCAAATACTTTATCAATTTTACATGTTTTCTTAGCACCCCCTTCCTTTATTGTCATCCGTACAACTAAGATGTTTTAATCATTTAAAAAAAAGAATTATTTAAACCAAATAAAGATTCAGTAGATTAAAACTATAAAAACAGTTGAGTTTAACAAGCAAAAGTTTAATTCATATTGTAAATCCTATGTGATTGTCTTCATTTTTTTTTAAACAAAGTTTAAATAACGTTTATAATATGCACTCAAGAGTAAAATATTTAAGTAGGAAATTTTTTTCGGCATACTCTACATCAAAAGTACACTCAAATAAAAACGATGTATTTCGATTGTGACATTATGTATGATTTTGGTTGCTTTAAGTCAATTGAATACTGCCTTCGAAAGTGGCAGTTGGTTCACTTGATTGAAATAAAGAATCTTGAACCAAGTTTGTATCTGTTTGATGTTTTTCGATGTAGATATCTATCCTAGTATTAGTAAATGTTTGGATTGTTTCAGAAGTAAGAACAACATTGATAAATTGTTCAATCGTGAAATCTTCATTAAAGTGTCTTTCAAATTGTGAGCCAAATTCGTTTTTAAGACTTAGTTCAACCACCTGAAGTAGCTTTGTATTTAATGAGTTAAATAAATGATCTACTATGGTATAAATGTGGCCGCTTTAATGTCCGGAGACCGATGGATTCTAATGATATTAGTTAATTTACTTGGGATTTCAAAAACTCTTATAATGTTGT
>MDTB01025668.1_pt1 | contig 26292 bp, 24 predicted proteins | sample 811161 | NCBI WGS metagenome assembly MDTB01 (sample SAMN05326650, study PRJNA326480) | marine metagenome | isolation source: seawater | place: Mediterranean Sea | collected 2009 | reverse complement strand
ATAAATCATTTATAAACAAATATGTTAATGTTATTTTAATTTTTTTATTCTCAGTTTCTATCAATTTTTATTATTCAAAATTTGGTGCTTTTCCAATAGATACTTTTCTACATTATGATAGCGCTTACAGAATTCTCAATAACGAATACCCTATTAAGGATTTTTGGACTGTATCAGGCTTTACTGTAGATTTTATACAGTCAATTTTCTTTAAAATATTTGGCGTGAGTTGGTTCTCATATATTTTACACTCTTCTTTATTAAATGGTGTTATCTCAACCCTGGCTTTTTATTATTTTCTCAGCTTAGGCTTGAATAAACTTAGTGCATTAATCTACTCTCTAAGTTTTGCGGTGTTGGCGTACACAATTTCCGGAACACCTTTCGTAGATTTACATGCTACATTTTTTTTATTAATTGGGACTTTTTTTATTATTTATGCTTTAAACAACGAAAAAAAAAAATTTCTTTGGTTTTTTATAGTTTTTATTTTCATGTTAAGTTTTTTTACAAAACAGGTGCCCTTTTTTTATGTAGTTATTTTTTATAGCTTAATTCTCTCTTTTTTTTTTATTTATAAAGCTAACTTTGATGCTTTAATTGTAATAATTTTGAGTTTCTTTTTTTGGGCTATAATATTTTTATCATTATTAATGTATTTAAAAATCGATTTATCCAGCTTTTATACACAATATATAGATCATCCAAAAAGCATCGGATCAGGCAGATTATCTTCATTAAATACTTCATTAGAAAGTTTTTTTAATCAATATAAATTTATTTTAATTCCAATGGTATTTACATTCGTTTTTAAATTAAAAAAAATTATTAAAGATAATTCTTATGCAGTCTTAAAAGATTTTATCAATTTTTTATTAATATTAGCTTTAGGAATATGTTTAATATTTCATCAACTTTTAACAAAAAATCAAATTTTCATATATTTTTTAATACCTATCTTTTTCGCATTACTTGAGACTGAGACACAAAATCTTCAAAAAATAAAAAAATATATATCACATTTTTTTATTTTAATACTTATAGCAATTACTTTAAAATATCATTTTAGATTTAATGAGACCAGAAAATTTCACGAACTAGAAAAAACTAATTTACAAGATTCAATTTCAGCAAAAAAAATAGATATGAGTCTTGATGGACTTCAATGGATCAATCCACTATCTAAAAAAACACCTTTAGAAGAAATTTCAATAATAAAATCTGTAAAAAGTAAAGTTGATAACATTAATTATCCAATAATGGTTATTACTAATTATTTATTTTTAGATAGTATTACTAAAAGAAGCATCAATAATCCAAATAAAACATTTACCACTGACGGAGCTTCTTTTCCAATCATACAAAATAATTTATTCGATAATTATAAAGATTTTTTCATAAACAAGATCAAAGAAAAGAGGGTGAAAGAAATATATTTTCTTAAAAATGAGAAATTGTCTCATAAAATTATTAGAGATTATGTTGGTTCAAATTGTTATTTATTCAAAGAAGACAATCTATTTTATATATATACTTTGACATGTTTAAAATAATTCTTTTTTTAAAATGAGTTCGCTCAGGCGGTTCAAGTCTTTTATGTAATGTTTAGACCTAATAAATAAAAGCAGAATATTATAAACTATTATTAAAAAAATAAAAAAAAAGGCAGGTTTTAAAGGAAATAAAATAAAAATGAAGATGGAGTATGCTATTGAAACAATGAAAATTCTTATCAAAAAAACTGAGCTTACTCTTAAAGAATGTTCAAAAAGAGCAATAAAATTTAATTTAGATTTATCAAAATATCTTTTTTCTCTCTTTGCATAAACCCTTTTAATCTTACAATTTTTTAAAACTGAACTTGAATGTGCATACCAAGAACTATTATTTGAAAAAATTTTTTTTAGATTTCTTGAGTCAAAAGTTGAAAAATTTCCAAAAGAAATCCATTTAAAAGCAAACAAAAATGAAATAACTAAATGAACTTTATAACAAAATCTAATATGAAAGGCTTCTTTCCTTTTTTTTCTATTAGACGTTATTACAAAATCTCTATTCTCATAAGCTGTGCGCAACATTTTGTTCAGTTCTTTTGGGCTATCCTCCCCATCTGCATCCATCACTGTTATTAAAAAATCTTCTCCAGTTTCTTTAATATAATTTAGTCCAATAGCTATACATTTTTGACTACCCAGGTTTTTTTTTATTGTTAAAACTTCAATTTTTTTAATAGTAGTTAAGTCTTGATTATTTATAAAACAAACTTCTGATGAATTATCATTAATAACTAATATTTCTGTCTGAAAATTGTTTTCATCTTTTAAACATTTGTCAATTTCTGTTAACAACTTGTTTAAAGATTTCCAATCGTTATATACTGGTATTAAAATTTTGTGTTTCAAAAAATTTCAACAGTTCAATTATTTTTTTTTAGATCTTTTTTTATTTTTTCTATAAATTTATTTATTAATACTGCGTCCTCTTTTTTAATAAAGTTTTCTTTATCTATAGCATTTTGCATCTCTTCTTTTATTTTGATTTTTAAATCCTCAGCTTTTTCTTTTGAAATTGCTATTCCGATTTCAGTTTTAACTTTTTTGATCATATATCCTATAGAAAAATGAAAGGTCAATAAAAACAAAAACACAATCAATACAGATTTATAAAAAAATAATTTCATATTTTAATCATCCAATTTATATATCTCATAAATTATAATTTTACCTATTTCTAATTCATAAATCTTACTAAAATTTTTTGGAACTTCATATTTCTTATTTAATTTAGAATTAACCTCTGAAATATTGTTTTTGTATATGTAATCAGCAGAAAGATAATCCTGTCCTACAATATTAAATCTTTTTCGTAGATTTATTGGCAAACTCTCTAGTCCTCTTTGAAGCGGGGTATGAGAAGCAACAGCTATTTTAATCTCATTTCTTTTATCAATTTTATCTATTTCATAAAAAAAATTCTTAGCTGACAAACCATAGTAATCACCTTCAAAAGAGTTTTTCATTTTTTTTGTTAAAAAGGAATTAAAATAAATACTTTGAAAAGGATGATAATAAATTAAAGAAAAACAATTATAAAAAATTACTATTATAATAAAAATCTTTATAAAATTCTTATAAATATTTTTTTTTCTGAAAATTTTTAAAAAAATATCAATACTCAATATTCCAAAATATAAAATGAATAGATTAAAAAAATATACTAAACGCCATCCATTATAAAAAGTAGCGTTCCCAAAAATTAAAATAAAAAAGAAAGATATTAACAAAAAAAATAAAACAAAATCTTTTTCCTCTTTTTTACTTCTCCATAGATCATTGTAAATAGTAATATCATTTAATTTAAAAAATCTATTTAAGAATCTTTTGAAATAAAAAATAAAACCTATTAAAAAAAGCGCACTATGAAAAATTGGAGAAGATATGAATATCCAATTTATAATATATGAACTCGGTAAAAATGTGTTAGGGATATATTCGTTAAAATATAATATTTTAACTTGTTGAATATCTGTTTTTAAGGAGGTAAATAATTTGATAAAATTTTCAAATGGATTCTCCCATAGATAAGGCCAGAAAATATAAGTAAATAAAAATAAAAAGAATAAGTAAATAATTAATATTTTATAATTTTTTTGAAATATGTTTGAATAAAAATTCTTGATTATCAAAATAAAAATAAATAAAAAAGGGAGCAAGGTAGCAAATACTCTTAAATTAATTGCTAAAGCATTAAAAAAAGAGAAATAGATTAAATTTTTTAAATTAAGTCTTGTAATACATTCCAATAAGAAAAAAACACAAATAGTAAAAAAAGAGAGAAATAAAACATCTTTGTAAAGAAAACTATCACCGAAAATTCTCGGTGATGCAACGTAAAGAAAAACCCCTAAAAGACTTAAATAAAAATTATTAAATCTTTTATTTAAAATCTGGTAAAAAAAATATGATCCAATTAAAAAAATTATAAAACTTATATAATGCTTTAAATAATATATTTTGGTAATCTCGTCGAAATTAAACAGTATTTCAATAAGTGCCAGCGGTAAATCGAGAATTATTCCAAATTTATTATAATAAGAAACTGGAGAAAGAGTATAATCACCAATTTTACTTATTTTAAGTTCAGTAACTCTTTCCAGATCATTTTGTCCAAAAACTCCAGCTATATAATTCAACCAGTAGTGGCCATTTAATCGGTGAAACTTTTCTTCAATATGGATTCCAAAGTCATTGAGATTTATATAAGCCAGAGATAAAGCGAATAAATAAAAAATTATTAGTAAAATAGATTTTTTTTGTTTATAAAAATCCTGTTTCATTAATAATAATTATTTAATACTTTATTTATTTATGGACTTTATCTTATATAACTTAAAAATATAGCAATTTAATTATGAATATTCACGAATACCAAGCCAAAAACTTACTTAAAAAATATGGAGTACCAGTTTCAAATGGAGAAATTATTTTCTCTAAAAATGAGATTTACGAAAAACTAAAAAAATTTAAAACAGAAAAATTAGTTGTTAAAGCTCAAATTCATGCTGGCGGCAGAGGTAAAGCAGGTGGTGTAAAAGTGGTTCAAAATATTAATGATGCTAAATCACAAATAGAAAAAATGTTTGATAAAGTTTTAATTACTCATCAAACGGGCCCTAGCGGTAAAAAAGTTAACAGAGTGTATATAGAGGAGGCATCTGATATTAAAAAGGAGCTTTATCTATCTTGTTTGGTTGACAGAGCAAGTTCCAAAATTGCCTTTATTAGTAGCTCAGAGGGAGGAATGGATATTGAGAAAGTCGCCAAAGAAAACCCAGATAAGATAATTACAACTAAAATTGATTTAAAAGAAAAACTAGAAAAAGGTGAAATAAAAAAGATTATCAAGCCATTTAATTTAAACGTCAAACAAGAAGTTGAAGCTGAAATAATTTTGCAAGGAATTTTCACACTGTTAAGAGAAAAAGATGCAAATCTTATTGAAATAAATCCCCTCATTATAAATAAAGATGAAAAAATTATATGTTTAGACGCGAAAATAAATTTTGATGACAATGCTATTTTTAGAAGAGAAGATATTTACAAATTAAGGGATTTAACAGAAGAAGAACCAGCAGAAATTGAAGCAAGTAAATATGATTTAGCATATATCAAATTAGATGGATCAATAGGTTGCATGGTTAATGGAGCAGGACTTGCAATGGCAACTATGGATATTATTAAAATGTATGGAGAGGAACCTGCTAATTTTTTAGATGTTGGCGGAGGTGCTTCAAAAGAAAAAGTTTCAGCTGCCTTCAAACTAATTTTATCTGACAAAAATGTTAAAGGTATCTTAATAAATATTTTTGGAGGGATAATGAGATGTGATGTTTTAGCACAAGGTGTAATTGATGCTGCTAAAGAAACTAATTTATCAATTCCCCTAGTAGTTAGATTAGCTGGGACTAATTTTAAAGAAGGAAAAGAAATTCTTGATAAATCTAATCTTAAAATTTTATCTGCATCAAATTTAAATGATGCTGCAAAAAAAATTGTGGAGGCTATAAAAAAATAAATGTCAGTTTTAGTAAATAAAAACACAAAAGTTATCTGTCAAGGTTTTACGGGAAAACATGGAACGTTTCACTCTGAGCAAGCTATTAAGTATGGAACAAAGTTAGTTGGTGGAGTAACTCCTAGCAAAGGTGGTCAAAAACATTTAAATCTTCCAGTTTTTAACTCTGTTCTAGAGGCAAAAGATAAAACTAATGCTAATGCCACAATGATTTACGTACCACCTAAGTTTGCTGCTGATGCAATAATTGAAGCTCTAGATGCAAAAATCGAATTAATCGTTTGTATAACTGAGGGAATACCTGTCTTAGATATGATTAAAGTAAAAAAAGAATTAAAAAAGAGTAGATCAAGATTAATTGGACCGAATTGTCCAGGAATTATTACACCTGACGAATGCAAAATTGGAATTATGCCAGGCAATATTCATAAAAAAGGTAGTGTAGGAATAGTCTCAAGATCCGGGACTTTAACTTATGAGGCTGTTGCACAAACTTCTGAAAATGGAATGGGGCAATCAACTTGTATTGGTATTGGAGGAGATCCAATAAATGGAACAAATTTTATAGATTGTTTGGAACTTTTTTTAAAAGATGATGATACAAAGTCCATTGTTATGATAGGTGAAATTGGTGGTTCAGCAGAGGAAGAAGCAGCTGAATTTTTAAAAAAGGAAAAAGTTAAAAAGCCTATGATCGGATTTATCGCTGGATTAACAGCTCCACCTGGAAGAAGAATGGGTCATGCAGGCGCCATTATATCAGGCGGAAAAGGAGGAGCAGAGGACAAAATAGAAACAATGAAATCTGCTGGAATTACGATATCAAAGTCCCCAGCTGACATTGGTAAAACACTTTATGAGAAACTTAATAGTTGATTTTAATAAATTTATGTTAAAATAAGTCCTAAATGTCTTCATCAGATAACAATATAACTTTTAAAAAAACGTCTTTTTTGTCGGGTATAAACTCTGAATTTATTAATCAATTTTATTCAGATTACTTATCTGACCCAAAGTCTTTACCAGAGGGATGGAAGATTTTTTTTGATGGTTTAAGTGAAGATGAAAAATTAGTTTTAAAAGATCTAAATGGTCCAAGTTGGTCGCCTGAAAAAAAATTTAAAAAGGCAAAAATTCTTTTAGAAATAAAAGAAGATCAAAACACAGATGACGTTGAAGCTGGTTCAATTAAGCAAGCATCAAAAGACTCAGTTAGGGCTATTATGTTAATAAGAGCATTTAGAATAAGAGGCCATTTAATTGCAAATTTAGATCCACTTTCTATTCCAAAAACAGCTGAGCATTCAGAGTTAAAACCAGAAACTTATGGTTTCACAAAAAAAGATTACAATAGAAAAATATTTTTAGATGGAGTACTTGGATTACAGTATGCAAATCTTAATCAAATTCTTGAAATTCTAAGAAAAACCTATTGTTCAAAAATTGGATATGAGTTTATGCATATGGGAGATCCAGATGAGAAGGCATGGATCAGAAATAGAATTGAAGGCCCAGAAAAAGATATTACGTTTACAATAAATGGCAAAAGAGCAATTTTAAATAAGATTGTACAAGCAGAGGGTTTTGAAAAATATTTACATGTTAAATTTGTAGGTACAAAAAGATTCGGTTTAGATGGTGGAGAGTCATTAATACCTGCATTAGAGCAAATAATTAAGAGAGGGGGAAACCTGGGTGCCAAAGAAATTAAAATTGGTATGCCTCACAGAGGAAGGTTAAATGTCTTAGCGAACGTAATGGGAAAACCATTTAGAGCAATTTTCAGTGAATTTTTTGGTAAATCAGTAAGTACCGGTAAAGATTTTGAGGGAGATGTTAAATATCATTTAGGAGCTTCATCTAATAGAGAGTTTGACGGCAATTCAGTTCATATAAGTTTAACAGATAACCCTTCTCATTTAGAGGCAGTAAATCCAGTAGTATTAGGCCAAGTAAGAGCAAAACAATTTTTTCACAAAGACAAAGAAAGAAAAAAAGTTATTCCTGTTTTAATGCACGGTGACGCCGCATTTGCGGGGCAAGGGATAGTAGCAGAATGTTTTGCTATGTCAGGCCTTCCCGGTCATAATATAGGAGGCACTATTCATATTATAGTAAATAATCAAATAGGATTTACAACCGCTCCGAGGTTTGCTAGATCTTCTCCTTATCCTTCTGATGTTGCAAAAACAGCTCAGGCACCTATTTTTCATGTAAATGGAGATGATCCGGAAGCAGTCGTTCACTGTGCAAAAATCGCGACTGAATACAGACAAAAGTTCAATCGAGATGTTGTGATCGATATGGTTTGCTATAGAAGATTTGGTCACAATGAAGGAGATGAACCGTCATTTACCCAGCCAATAATGTATAAAAAAATTAAATCTCATCCAACTACTCTTACATTATATGGACAAAAATTGACCAATGAGGGCTTAACTTCCATTGAAAAATTGAATAATGAAAAAGTTGAATTTAAAAATTTTTTAGAAAAAGAATTTGAAACATCAAAAAACTATAAATCAGAATTAAAATGGTTTGATGGAGCTTGGTCAAGATTTAAACCTGGTTTGGGTAAAGATAAAAGAGGTGTTAGCGGCGTTGACGCAGATAAATTAAAAAAAATTGGAAAAAAAATATTTAGTATACCCTCAAATTTTGAAGCACATAAAACATTAAAAAGAGTGTTTGAATTAAGAAGCCAAATGCTTTTATCAGGTAAAGTTGATTGGTCTTCTGCTGAAAGTTTAGCTATTAGTACACTTTTAACTGAGGGATTTTCAGTTCGACTATCTGGTCAAGATTCTGGACGAGGAACATTTAGTCAAAGACATGCTATTTTAAGGAACCAAGAAAATCATGATAGATATATTCCAGCAAATAATGTTCAAAATGGTCAGAAGAAATTTGAAATCATAGATAGCTTATTATCTGAACTTGCAGTTCTTGGATTTGAATTCGGTTATTCATTGTCAGAACCAGAAACATTAGTTCTTTGGGAAGCACAATTTGGAGATTTTGCTAATGGAGGGCAAGTTATTATCGATCAATTTATTACCTCATCTGAAGCAAAATGGGGAAGAGCTAGCGGACTTGTAATGTTATTACCACATGGTTATGAAGGCCAAGGTCCAGAGCACTCGTCTGCTAGGTTAGAGAGATTTCTTCAACTTTGTGCCGGTGAAAATATACAAGTTGTAAATTGCACAACACCCTCAAACTATTTTCATGTTCTAAGAAGACAAATGCACAGAGAATTTAGAAAACCTTTAATAATATTGACACCAAAATCTTTATTAAGACATAAGAGATGTATTTCAAATATATCAGAGTTTACCTCTAAAAGCACTTTTCATAGGATTTTAGAGGACGATGCCTATGTTAAAGAAAATAATTTAATTTCACTCAAAAAAGATAAAAAAATTAAAAAAGTTGTCCTGTGCTCAGGAAAAATTTATTACGACCTAATTGAAGCTAGAGAAAAATTTAAAAATGATGCAGTTGTTTTCATACGTCTTGAACAACTGTATCCTTTCCCAGCAAAAACATTAGCTAACTTACTCAGAAGATATTCAAATGCAAAATTTATATGGTGCCAAGAGGAGCCAAAAAATATGGGAGCCTGGAATACAGTAAGAAATTACATTGAAAGAACTTTAGAAATGACAAATTTTAAAGATATCAACGTCAAATATGTAGGTAGAAATGCGTCTTCATCTACTGCGACTGGAAATGCAAATAAACATCTTGCACAACAAAAAGAAATATTAGAAAAGATACTTAAACGTTAATGGTAGAAAAAATTACAGTCCCTTCATTAGGAGAATCAGTTACTGAGGCAACAGTATCAAAGTGGTTAAAATCGCAAGGAGAAAATGTTGTTGCCGATGAACCAATAGTTGAATTAGAAACAGATAAAGTTAATGTTGAAGTTCCAGCACCATCAAACGGCGTTTTAGGAACTATTGATGTTAATGAGGGTGAAACAGTAAACGTAGGATCTTTGCTAGGCACCATAAATAGCAATTCGGTTAAAACTGAAACAAGTGAAGAATTAATAAAAAATTATAATCCTCCTAAAAAAGATAAAAAAAATGTTCCAAAACTATTTGATGATGAAGGATTAAAAACCCCAACAAAAAAAATAAAAAAAACTTTAGAAAAATCTATCTTAAAATTAGATAATGAAAAAATTGAAGAGGAACCTCTAATCCTGGAAGAAGTTCATGAAGATACTAAAAGTTTCAAAAAATCTCAAAATATAGATTTAGAAAAAAAAGTTTCTCCATCGGCAAGAAAAATGGCAGCTGAGTCCAAAATAGATTTAAACAAAGTTACAGGTACTGGAAAAAGCGGTGTAATATTAAAAGAAGATGTTATGAGTTTAATGGGGACAAAACCTTCTCCTTCTGAAAGACAAATAAAACATGGTCCGGAAGAAAGAGTAAAAATGACAAGATTAAGATTAACAATTGCAAAAAGACTTAAAGAAGCACAAGAGAACGCTGCAATGCTAACTACCTTTAACGAGGTAGATATGAGCGAAGTAATCACAATGAGAAGTCAGTACAAAGATGATTTTCAAAAAAATTACGGAGTTAAACTTGGATTTATGTCCTTCTTTGTTAAAGCATGTGTTATCGGTTTAAAAAATTACCCAGCCATTAATGCTGAAATCCAAAACGATGAAGTTGTTTATAAAAACTATTATAATATAAGCATCGCAGTCGGAACTGAGAGAGGTTTAGTTGTACCAGTACTAAGAAAAACAGACGAGATGTCTTTTGCAGATATCGAAAATAAAATTGGCGCTCTAGGTCAAAAAGCGAGGGACGGTAAAATTACTATAGAAGATTTACAAGGAGGAACTTTTACAATTACTAATGGGGGTATATATGGATCTATGCTTTCGACACCAATATTAAACCCTCCTCAATCAGCCGTTCTAGGTATGCATAATATTGTTAAAAGACCAGTTGTAGTTAACGAAAATGTTGAAGTCAGACCAGTAATGTATTTAGCTCTTTCTTATGATCATAGAATTATTGATGGAAAAGAGGCTGTTTCTTTTTTAAAAATTGTAAAGGAGTCTTTAGAGCAGCCTAAAAGATTATTTTTAAATATATAAATGGATAATTTTGATCTAGTAGTAATCGGAGGCGGACCTGGTGGTTATGTATGCGCAATAAGGGCAGCACAACTTGGGCTTAAAACTGCTTGTATCGAATCCAGAGGTGCTCTCGGCGGAACCTGCTTAAATGTAGGTTGTATACCATCAAAAAGTTTACTTAATTTATCGGAAAATTTTCACAAAGCTAAAAAAGATTTTAACCAACAGGGTATTGAAATTGATGGCATTAAACTTAACATTGATAAAATGATGTTAAATAAGAATAAGTCCGTCCAAGTACTAACAAAAGGTGTTGAATTTTTATTTAAAAAAAATAAAGTTACTTATATTAAAGGCAAAGGCGTTCTGTTCTCAAAAAATGATATTGTAGTTTATGAAAACGATAAAAAGACAAATTATAAAGCAAAAAATATTGTTATTGCGACAGGATCTACAGTAAGTTCAATTCCAGGAATTGAGATAGACGAAAAAAATATAATTTCATCTACAGGAGCATTATCATTAAATAAAGTACCAAATAAGTTAGCCGTTATTGGAGGAGGATATATTGGATTAGAAATGGGTTCTGTATGGTCCAGACTAGGAGCAGAAGTAACAGTAATAGAATATCTTGATCATATTACGCCAGGCATGGATAGAGAAATTTCTAATGAATTTAAGAAAATTTTATCAAAACAAGGAATGATTTTTAAAATGGGATCAAAAGTCACTACGGTAAAAGATAATAAAGGCTCAGTTATAATTAATTTAATTGATATTAAAAGCTCAAAAAAAGAAACTATGAGTTTTGATAAAGTACTAGTGTCTGTAGGAAGAAAACCGTATACAGAAGGTCTTAATTTATCAAAAATTGGAGTAAAAAAAGATACAAAAGGAAGAATTGAAGTTAATGAAAAATTACAAACATCAGTAAAAAATATTTATGCTATAGGAGATGTTATTAAAGGACCAATGTTAGCTCATAAAGCAGAAGAAGAGGGAATAGCAGTTGCTGAAATATTAGCAGGTCAAGCAGGCCATGTAAATTACGATGTTATACCTGGTGTAATTTATACATCACCAGAGGTTGCAACCGTTGGTAAAACTGAAGAACAATTAAAGCAGGAGAATAGGTCTTATAAAATAGGTAAATTTCCTTTTCTAGCTAATTCAAGAGCAAAAGTGAACAATGAGACAGAAGGTTTTGTAAAAATTTTAGCTGATAGTCGAACAGATAAAGTTTTAGGAGTACATATTATTGGGCCACATTGCGGTGATATGATAGCAGAAATGGCATTAGCAATGGAATTTGGAGCAAGCTCTGAAGACATTGCTAGAACTTGTCATGCACATCCAACCCACACAGAGGCAATCAAAGAAGCAGCATTAGCTGTTGATAAAAGACCAATTCATTTTTAATTAAAGAAAATTCTAATACTATTAATGTATGAAAGCACAAGTTTTGTTGCCAAAAGTTTTCAATTTTCCTTTTACTTATAAATTTAATAGTGAATGCAAAGTTGGAGAATTAGTAGAAGTTCCTTTTGGCTCAAAAAAAGAAATAGGAGTTATTTGGAAAAATAATTACTCCGAGCCAAAAAACATAAAAATTAAAGAAATCAAAAGAAAAACTGGATATTCAATTGACACGAAACTTGTAGATTTTATTGAGTGGTTTTCAACTTACAACATGGTTCCAATTGGACTTGTTTTGAAAATGGCAATTGGAGGAACAGATAATTTTGTAAGAATTAAAGATAATCTAATTAAAGTAAAAAAGATAAAATCTAAAAGTTTTAAACTTAATCGAGAACAGCAGGAGGCACTCAAGTTTCTAGAAAAAGTAAATAATAAATTTGATGTCTCAGTTTTGCAAGGGACTACAGGATCAGGAAAAACCCTAGTTTATTTTGAGAGAATCAAAAAAATTATTAAAGAAAATAGTCAAGCGCTAGTTTTATTGCCAGAAATATTTTTAACGAATGATTTCAAATCAAGATTTGAAGAATTTTTTGGTTTTGAACCTGCTATCTGGCATTCTAAAATAACTCCAAAACAAAAAAGAATTATTTGGAAAGGTTTACTAGGTAATAAAATAAAATTATTAATAGGCGCTAGATCTGCTTTACTTTTACCTTTTAAAAAGCTTGGAATTATAATTGTAGATGAAGAACACGATACTTCATATAAACAAGATGAAGGGGTAATATATAATGCAAGAGACATGGCGATATCGAGAGCTAGCTTTGAAAAAATTCCAGTTCATTTAGTTACCTCAGTTCCATCAATAGAAACCTATAATAATATTTTTAACAAAAAATATAGACATATTAAAATTTATAAAAGATTTGATGACTACCCTTTACCTAGTACAAAAATAATTAATTTAAATATAAATAAAAATAAAAATAAATTTATTTCTAGTGAAACAGTAAATTTAGTTAAGAAATTTTTAAATAAAGGAGAACAAATTTTGTTTTTTATCAATAGAAGAGGATATGCACCTTATTTAATTTGTAAGAAATGTGGTTATAAACAAACTTGTTCAAATTGTTCTTTATATTTAACATTTCATAAAATTAAGAATAGAGCAATTTGCCACCATTGTTCTTTAGAAAAGGAGATTAAAGAAAAATGTAAATCAGAGGGAAATTGTGAATTTATCATGTATGGACCTGGAGTTGAAAAAATATTTGATGAAGTTAAAGAAATATTTCCTGATAAAAAAATAAGTATATTTTCTAGTGACTATTTAAAAACAAAAGAAAAAACAGAAAAACTATTTAAAGAGATAAATGAAAATAAAATAGATATATTGGTTGGAACCCAAATGATTTCAAAAGGTTTTAATTTTCCCAAATTAAATTGTATTGTAGTAATAGACGCTGATTTTTCTGGAAGGGGTTATGACTTAAGATCAACTGAAAAAAATATTCAATTGTACCATCAGCTAAGTGGAAGAGCTGGAAGATTTAGCAAAGAGTCTTTAATTGTATATCAAACTCTAACCCCACAGGATGCAACGCTAAATGAATTAATTAGAAATAAATCAGAAAAACTTTTAAGCAATGAACTTTTTTTGAGAGAAAAGAATAAATTACCCCCCTTTATTAGACTTATTTCTATAATAGTTTCATCAAAAGAACGCAAATTAAGTCTTCAAGGTGCAAAAGAGATAAAAATTAAGTTAAAACAAATAAATGAACTTGAAGTTTTAGGCCCAGTTGACTCACCTTTGCTAAAGATTAAAAAAAAATTTAGGTCAAGATTACTAATAAGGTTCAATAATCGGTTTTTAATGCAAAAAAAAATAGCAAAAGTCCTAAATGGCCTTAAAATCTCACAAAAAATAAAACTTACGGTTGATGTTGACCCAATCAATTTCGCTTAAATTTAAATTGCTAACTTGATCAAGTTATACTCCTATGATACGACCACAGGGTAATTTCACAGTAAATTCTAACAATAAAAATGAGTGCAAACAAATCTTTCTCAACTGAAACTTCAGAGAGGTACGCTCGTGCCTTTTTCGAAGTCGTGAATGAGTCTAAAGAGCTAGATAAGGCAGAAGTCGATATAAAAAATTTTCAGATACTTTTGAATTCAAGTGAGGAGATAAAAAATTTTGTTAAAGATCCGACACAAAGTATTATCCAGCAAAAGAAAATTATTAAAATATTATCGGATAAATTAGAATTTTCAAAAAACTTAATTAATTTCTTTTTACTTCTTATAGAAAAAAGAAGAATATTTTTTGTAAAAAAAATTTTTGAAAGCTTTTTAAAATTGTGTTCAAAAAAAAGAGGCGAAATTGAAGTTTCATTAATTTCATCAAAAGAACTATCTCAATCTGAATTAGAGAGTATTAGTAAAGATTTATCAATGTCTATGGGTTCTAATATAAAATTTAATTATAAAGTTGACGTAGAACTTATGGGAGGTTTAAAACTTCAATTAGGAAGTTTTATGATTGATACTTCGATTAAGAATAAATTAAAAAAATACGAACAAGCAATGTTAGAAAATTAAAATGACAATAAATCCATCAGAAGTTACTAAATTATTAAAAGACCAAATAAAAAATTTTGGTGAGAAGGCTGAAGTTTCAGAAATAGGAAAAGTCTTATCAGTTGGAGATGGTATTGCGCGTGTATACGGTTTAGACAATGTTCAAGCAGGTGAAATGGTTGAATTTGAAGACGGTTCTAAGGGAATGGCATTGAATTTAGAAAACGATAATGTTGGTGTTGTTATTTTTGGTGATGACAGAAGCATAAAAGAAGGCGATACTATAAAAAGAACAAATGCCATAGTAGATGTTCCTGTAGGGAAAGAACTTCTAGGAAGAGTAGTTGATGGTCTAGGAAATCCAATTGACGGAAAAGGCGCTTTATCGGTAAAAGATAGAAAACGTGTTGAGGTGAAGGCACCTGGAATTATACCAAGACAATCAGTGAACGAACCAATGCAGACTGGATTAAAGTCGATAGACTCTCTTATTCCAATTGGTAGAGGTCAACGAGAATTAATAATAGGAGACAGGCAAACAGGAAAAACAGCAGTCGCTATTGATGCTATTATAAATCAAAAGAAGGTTAACGAGTCTTCTGATGAAAAGAAAAAATTATATTGTGTTTACGTAGCAATAGGTCAAAAACGTTCAACAGTTGCTCAAATAACTAAAACTTTGGAAGAAGCTGGTGCACTTAAATATACAACGATTGTTGCAGCAACAGCTTCTGATTCTGCACCATTACAATTTTTAGCTCCATACACAGGATGCACGATAGGTGAATTTTTTAGGGACAATGGTATGCATGCCCTTATAGTATATGACGATTTATCAAAACAAGCTGTTGCTTATAGACAAATGTCTCTTTTATTAAGAAGACCTCCTGGGAGAGAGGCCTACCCAGGAGATGTGTTTTACTTACATAGTAGATTGTTGGAGCGTGCAGCTAAATTAAATGATAAAAAAGGTGGAGGATCTTTAACAGCCCTACCTATTATTGAAACACAAGCAGGAGATGTTTCAGCTTATATTCCAACAAACGTAATTTCTATTACCGACGGACAAATTTTTTTAGAAACTGAATTATTTAATCAAGGAATACGACCTGCAGTTAATGTTGGATTATCAGTTTCTAGGGTAGGTTCTGCAGCTCAAACTAAAGCTATGAAAAAAGTAGCAGGCTCAATAAAATTAGAATTGGCACAATATAGAGAAATGGCAGCATTCGCACAATTTGGTTCTGATTTGGATGCTTCAACTCAACAACTATTAAATCGAGGTGCAAAACTTACTGAACTTTTAAAACAAGATCAGTATTCCCCAATGACTGTTGCAGAGCAAGTTATTTCAGTATTTTCTGGAGTTAAAGGATATCTTGATGATGTTGATTTAAGTAAAATTAAAAGTTTTGAAAAAGACATAATTGAAAAAATTAAAACTAATAAACCCGAAATTATTGACTCAATCCAATCATCTGGGAAGCTAGAAGAAAACATCGAAAAAACTCTGGTTCAAATAATAGTAGATTATAAAAAAGGTAACAAATAATGCCAAGTTTAGATGATTTAAAAAAAAGAATTAAAAGTGTAAAATCTACGCAAAAAATTACTAAAGCAATGAAAATGGTCGCTGCTGCTAAACTAAGAAAAGCTCAGGAAAACGCAGAGAATGGACGTCCATATAGTCAAAAACTAAAAAATATAATTTTAAATCTTACTAAATCAATTAATGATCCTGAAAATGCTCCAAAGTTACTTGTAGGAACTGGCAAAGACAAAACATATCTTTGCGTGGTGTTGACTGCTGATAGAGGATTATGTGGTGGTTTTAATTCAAATATTTGTAAATTGGCAAAAACTAATTTTAATAAAATTCTTAACGAAGGAAAAGATTTAAAAATAATTACAGTGGGTTCAAAAGGTTTAGATCAAATTAAAAGACAATATGGAAAGTACATTATTAAAAAATTTAGTTTTAAAGAAAAAAAACAAATATCATTTGATGAGGCAGAAATAATTGGAATAGAAATTATAAATTTATTTAAAAAAGAAGAATTTGATAAATGTATTTTATTTTATAATAATTTTAAAAACGTGATAACACAAATTCCACAAGCACAACAAATTATACCTTCCGAAAAAGGATCTTCAGAAACAGAAGATAAACATTTCACTTCTTATGAATTTGAACCAGATGAAGATGAAATTCTTGAGGATTTACTTCCAAAAAATATTTCTACACAAATTTTCAGGGCATTTTTGGAAAATGCAGCCAGTGAACAAGGTTCAAGAATGACAGCTATGGATAATGCAACGAGAAATGCAGGCGAGCTGGTGGATAAACTTACAATTAATTATAATAGGAGCAGACAAGCTTCGATTACAAAAGAATTAATTGAGATTATTTCTGGAGCAGAAAGCTTATAATTATGGGTAAAACAGGAAAGATTACACAAATTATCGGTGCAGTAGTAGACGTGAATTTCGACGGTGAATTACCTGAAATATACACAGCACTTGAAGCTAATAATTCAGGAAATAAATTAATATTAGAAGTTGCTCAGCATTTAGGTGAAAATGATGTTAGGACAATAGCAATGGATGCTACAGAGGGGCTCAAAAGAGGAGATCAGGTATTAAACACTGGGTCACCTATAAGTGTGCCAGTTGGCCCAGAAACTTTAGGAAGGATTATTAATGTTGTAGGAGAGTCAATTGATGAAAAAGGTGAGGTTAAAACTAAAGAAAAATGGCCAATACACAGAGCTGCACCAAAATTTACTGATCAAGCAACAGAAACAGAACAATTGGTAACCGGTATTAAGGTAATAGATTTATTAGCGCCATATGCAAAAGGTGGAAAAATAGGATTGTTTGGCGGAGCAGGAGTTGGAAAAACTGTTACAATAATGGAATTAATAAACAATATTGCCAAAGCACATGGAGGGTTTTCTGTGTTTGCCGGAGTAGGAGAAAGAACTAGAGAAGGTAATGATCTTTATCATGAGATGATAGAGTCAGGAGTTATCAAAACAGAGGGCAAAGGATCAAAAGCTGCGCTAGTTTACGGACAAATGAACGAACCTCCGGGAGCAAGAGCTAGAGTAGCTCTGACAGGATTGACCGTTGCAGAGTATTTTAGAGACAAGGAAGGGCAAGATGTTTTATTCTTTGTAGATAATATTTTTAGATTTACTCAAGCAGGCTCAGAAGTTTCAGCTTTACTCGGAAGGATACCATCTGCAGTAGGTTATCAACCAACGTTAGCTACAGATATGGGTAATCTTCAAGAAAGAATTACCTCAACAGACAAGGGGTCAATTACTTCCGTTCAGGCTATTTACGTTCCAGCAGATGATCTTACTGACCCCGCACCTGCTACTTCGTTTTCTCACCTAGATGCAACAACAGTATTATCTAGGCAAATAGCTGAAATAGGCATTTATCCAGCAGTGGATCCTTTAGACTCAACATCAAGAATATTGGATCCGCGTGTAGTTGGAGATGAACATTATAAAGTTGCAAGGGATGTTCAAAAAATTTTACAAGCATACAAGTCTTTACAAGATATTATAGCAATCCTTGGTATGGATGAACTTTCTGAAGAGGATAAACTAACTGTCGCAAGAGCTAGAAAAATACAACGGTTTTTATCTCAACCATTTTTTGTTGCTGAAGTTTTTACTGGATCTCCAGGAAAATTAGTAGATTTAGACTCAACTATAAAAGGTTTTGATGCTATCTGCAAAGGAGAGTATGATCATTTACCTGAGGCTGCATTTTATATGGTTGGAGGAATAGAAGAAGCAGTGGAGAAGGCTGAGAAATTAAAAAAAGATAGTAAAAAATGATGTCTGAAAATTTTACGGTTGAGATCATAAGTCCAGATAAATCAGTTCTAAAAATGGAAACAGCCGAAGTAACAATTCCAAGTTATGAAGGGCAAATGGGTATTCTAAAAGATCACATATCAATAATTACTTTTTTGAAACCTGGTTTAATAACTATTAAAGACAACGAAAAAGAAAAAAAAGTTTTTGTCGAAGAAGGAACAGTTGAATTTTCAAATAATATTTTACTAATTCTTTCTTCAACTGCTAAAATTCTTGAAAATATAGATAAAAGCAAAATTAACGAAATCTTAAATGAAGCTGAAAATAAACTTAAAAGTGAAGAAATAAGTGATAAAGAAAGATATTTTTTATCACATAAAGTAAATACTTTAAGAGAAATTAATTAAAAATTCTTTTAATTCTCTCAATAAACTCTGATAAACTTTTTTTTTAAAATCAACTATCACTTCAGGGAGTTCATCTTTTTCAATCCATTTCCAGTCTATGAATTCTTGATACTTAGTTTTTAAATTTATTTCTCTTTCATTACCTGTAAATCTTGTGATGAACCATTTTTGTTTTTGCCCTCGATATTTTCCCTTCCAAATTTTCCCAATTAAATTCTCTGGTAATTCATATTTTAGCCATCCATCTAATTCTTTTAATATTTGAATATTTTTAATACTTGTTTCTTCATATAATTCTCTTTTCATTGCATCAATAAAACTTTCATTGTTATCAACGCCACCTTGCGGCATTTGCCATTTATCGATGGGATTATCTTTTCTTTTGCCAACAAATACTTGATTTTTATTATTTAGAACTATCACCCCAACGCCAATTCTTAAAGGTAGAGTGCTATTTTCCATTTAATTATGAATTAAATAAATTCATAGCGTAATTAAGTTGATTATCTGTTTCAGAATTTATTTGGAAACCTTTCTCATCTTCTTCAACAAATATATCAGGTGTTACACCTACTTCTGAAATAGAGTCACCCGAGGGTAAATAGTATTTAGATATTGTTAACCTCATTCCTCCTCCATTTTGCAAGGGTATTATCGATTGCACAGAACCTTTTCCATATGAATTCTCTCCTAAAATGATTGCTCTTTTATGATCTTTTAGAGCTCCAGCTAGTATTTCTGATGCAGATGCTGATCCATTATTTATCATTATAATAATTGGTTTACCGTTAATTTTATCTCCTTTTCTAGCAAAGAATTTTCTAGTTTCAGATGCCTTTCTTCCTTTAGTTGATACAATTTCACCTTCGTCTAAAAAAAAATCAGTTATATTTATTGCTTGAGTAAGTAGCCCACCTGGGTTATTTCTCAAGTCAACAATATATCCTTCAAGAGATTTTTTCTTTTCGAATTTTTTTATAGTATCTAAAAATTGTTTGTCACTATTTTCATTAAAAGACTTAAGTCTTATATATCCTAAATTTTTATCTTTACCTAAAATTTCTGAATTGACAGATTTTACTTCTATAATTTTTCTTACAATATTAAATTCTAAGGGTTTTTTTACATTCTTTCTTCTAATTGTAAGCATTATAGATGTATCGACTGGACCTCTCATAAGTTTAACAGCCTCCATAAGTGATTTTCCTTGTACTTGCTGATTACCTATTTTAACAATGTAATCCCCGGCTTTAATCCCAGCTTTTGCAGCTGGAGTATCGTCTATGGGAGATATGACTTTTACTACACCAGCTTCCATACCTATTTCGATACCTAAGCCTCCAAATTCTCCCCTCGTATCAGTTTGCATTTCTTTAAATAACTCTGGACTCATATAAGCAGAGTAAGGATCTAAAGATTGTAATACTCCGTTTATTGCAGAGTCAATAATCTCTGTTTGATCAACGTCATCAACATAATCTTTTTTAATTTTTTCTAAAACTTCACCTAAAAGATCTATCTTTTCGTAAAGTTTATTATTTGGATATAAATGAGTAAAATTAAAAAAAATTAGAAATATAACTAGTAAAATTTTTTTTTCATACTGTAGCTTTTTGTTTTGGAATTTCTTCTGACCACATTTTTTCTAAATCATAAAATTCTCTCTTTTCAGGATGAAATATGTGAACTATAACATCCTGAGTATCTACTAATTTCCAGTCTTCACTTTCTCGACCTTCGATCCTGCAATTTTCCATCCCTCCCTTTTTCAATTCCGCCACTAGTATTTCCGAGAGAGCCTGCAAGTGTCTCGATGATGTACCAGAGGCAATAATCATATAATCTGCGATATATGATTTATTTTTTAAATCTATTGAAATAATATTTTTTGCTTTGTTTTGATCTAAAATTGCTTCTATACTTTCTTTAATTTTTTGCACTTCCATTAATAATTCTGTCTTATTTTAGAGGAGGAAATATTTATTAATTTATTTTTCACAAAAAATATATTTTTTTTATTCAAATATTTTACAACAGATGAATGCATATCTTTTTTATCATATCCTTTTCTTGAAAAAACAATTAAATTAGCTAATTCTACTATTTTTTTCCAACTTGTCCACCTATGAAAATTTAACAAATTATCAGATCCTAGAATAAGATATATTTTACTTATTTTTTTAGTTTTTTTAAGGTACTTAAGAACATTTATTGTTTTTGATGATTTTATTTTTCCATCAATGTAGATAACTTCTACTTTCCTCAACTTTTTAACCAGATTTTTAGATCTTTCCACTCTAGTGTTAAGTGAAAAAAAAGGTTTTTTTTTAAATGGATTTTTTTTTGATACAATCCAATAAATTTTTTCAAAATTAAATTTGTTTAAACAAATTTTTGCTATTTTTAAATGCCCTTTATGTGGAGGATCAAAACTCCCACCGAAAATTCCAATTGCATTTTTAAGTTTCCTCATTAACTTATGATCTTATGATACCATTTCCGGATACAACATACTTGTAAGAAGTTAATTGATTAATTCCTACCGGACCTCTAGGAGGAAGATTGTTTGTCGAAATACCAATTTCACCTCCAAAACCAAATTCACCTCCGTCTGCAAATTGAGTAGAAACATTTAACATTGCAATTGAACTGTTAACCCCATCTAAAAATATTTTAGCATTTTTTGAATTATTTGTAATGATACTGTCTGTATGCATTGTCCCATATTTCAAAATATGCTTCACGGCATGATGAACATTTTTTACACTCTTAATTGAAATAATTGAGTCTAAATATTCAGTTTTCCAATCTTTTTCTTTTGCTTTCTTCAGTTTGTTTCTAAATAGTCTATTAATTTTATTATCAGCTCTTATTTGACAGCCAGATTTTATAAGTGATTTGACTATTTCTAAACCGTGGGATTTTATTATTTTTTCGTTTATTAAAAGTGTTTCAGCAGCACCACATATACTAGTTCTTCTCATTTTTGCGTTTATAATTATTTTCTTTGCCATTTTTAAATTAGCGCTCTTATCAACATAAATATGGCACAAACCCTCTAAATGTCCAATAACAGGTACTTTTGAGAATTTTTGAACTTTAGCTACCAACCCTTTACCACCTCTAGGTACAATAACGTCTATATATTTACTCATTTTTGAAAGTAAATTGTCAACAATTTTTCTATTCTTTTTATCTATAAACTGAACACAGTTTTTATTTACATTATTTTTTTTTAGAACTTCTCTAAATAAATTAGCTAAAATTCGATTTGAATTAATTGCTTCTGAACCACCTCTCAATATACAACAATTTCCAGACTTTAAACTCAGCGAAGCAACATCTGCAGTAACATTAGGTCTACTTTCATAAATTACTCCAATAACGCCTATTGGAGTGGAAATTTTTTTGATTTTTAATTTGTTGGGTCTTTGCCAACTTTCAAGCACTCTTCCTAAAGGATTTTTAAATTTAGCAATTACTTTGATAGAATTTATTATACCTTCAATTCTTTTTTCATTTAAAACAAGTCTATCAACTAAATGTTTTCGTTTTATATTTTTAATATCTTTTAAATTTTCTTTTATTATCTTCTTTTTATTTTTAGATAATATTTGACAATAATCTTCTAAAACTTTTTTTATTTTAACATCTTTGACTATCTTAAGCTCTTCAAAAGCCTTTTTCGCATTTTTACCTATACTTTCTAAATACTTCATTTATAACCTTACCATATTATCTTTATGTACTATTTCTGTTTTACTAAAGTAACCTAAAATCTTTTCTATATCTTTACTTTGCTTGCCTTTAATTTTATTAATTTCTGAGGAATTAAAAGACACCAAACCTCTACCTAAATGATTTTGATTAAGATCAACAATTAAAACATTTTCCCCTTTTTCAAAAGAACCTTCAATTTTTACTATTCCAGCTGGTAGTAAACTTTTACCATTAGCTAATGCTTTTGAAGCTCCTCGATCAATATATATGATGCCTGATGAGTTCAAAGAACTTATAATCCATTTTTTTCTGGCATCTAAGCTTGAAATTTTTGGCACAAAGTGAGTAAAAATTTTATTTTTTACCATTCTTTCTAGAGCATTATTTTTTTTTCCATTAGCAATAAACATATGGCAACCAGAATTCATACAAATTTTTGCTGCATCTAATTTTGTTAATATTCCTCCGGAGCCATATTTGTGTTTAGTTTTGTCAGCCAAAGAATAAATATTTTCATCTAGTTTATTTACAGTTTTGACTGGTTTTTTAAACTTGTCATAAAGACCGTCTACATCAGATATTATGATCAATGTATCTGCTCCAATAATTTGAGCTACTCTAGCTGCAAGTCTATCATTATCTCCATATTTTATCTCTGCAGTAGCAGTTGTATCATTCTCATTTACTATTGGTACTGCGTTTAATTTAAAAAGATTATCAAATGTGTTTTTCACGTTTAATGCTCTTCTTCTTTGTTCGGTGTCGTCTGGGCTAATAAGAACTTGCCCAGATTTAATTTTAAATTTATCAAAAAGCTTTTGAAACTCACCCGCAAGATGAATTTGTCCAACAGCAGCTATAGCTTGGCTCATTTCTAATTTGATTTTCTTTTTTTTTATTCTTAAATACTTTTGCCCCAACGCTATGGCGCCAGAGGAAACAATAACAAAATCTTTTCCTTTTCCATATTTTTTCATGTCTTTAATCAAAGATGAAACCCAGTTTTTCTTGAATTTCCCTTTTCCATCAACCACTGTAGATGAACCTAATTTGATGACTATTTTTTTTGAATTATTTACCAACATATCTAATTAATATTTTTTTAATTTTTTCTATATCTTTTTTTGAAAATAAGGATATTACTTCATAATTACTTTTTATTTTTTTTTTAAATTCTAATAATTTATTTTTAATTTCATCATTGTCTAATAAATCAGACTTATTGAAAAATATCATTTGTTTTTTTGTGCTTAATTTCTTATCATATGATGAAAGTTCTTTATTAATTTGTTTGTACGTATTTTCTAAATTATTTTCACTTAAATCAATTAAGTGCAATAAAACCTTGCATCTTTCAATATGACGTAAAAATTTATCGCCTAGTCCTATTCCTTTGTGAGCGCCCTCAACTAAACCAGGTATATCTGCAAGAACAACTTCTTTTCCAGCATAATAAGACACTCCTAAATTTGGATTTATAGTTGTAAAAGGGTAAGCAGCTATTTTTGGTCTTGCTTTTGTTATAGCAGCAAGCAAACTAGATTTCCCAGCATTAGGTTTTCCTATAATACCTATGTCTGCTATCACTTTAAGTTGCAACCATATCCAAAACTCTTCTCCAACTTTTCCAATAGTTTTCCTTCTAGGCGCTCTATTTGTTGAACTTTTAAATCTTAGATTGCCCAAACCACCTTTACCTCCGGAGGCGACAAGATATTTTTCTTTATTTTTCGTAAAATCGTAAACTAATGTATTGTTATCTTCTTCATATATCTGAGTTCCAACTGGAACTTTTAAAATTAAATCCTCTCCATTAGCACCAGTTCTATTTCGTTTACTACCTGGTTTACCATGCTGAGCTTTAAAATGTTGGGCATATCTAAAATCAATTAATGTATTTAAATTTCTATCTGACTGAATAATGATTGATCCCCCGCTCCCTCCATCTCCTCCATCTGGTCCACCAAATTCAATAAACTTTTCTCTACGAAAACTCGCTGAACCAGAGCCACCGTTGCCTGCCTTAATATATATTTTAGCTTGATCTAAAAATTTCATTATGAGTATAATATAAATAAACTAAGTTATTTATATAGATTTAGTTGGGAATTACAGAAACAAAAGTTCTGTTTAATTTAGATTTCTTAAATTTTACTTTTCCCTTGATTAAAGAAAAAATAGAATGATCTTTACCCATTCCAACGTTATCACCAGGATGAATTTTTGTTCCTCTTTGTCTAACAATTATATTTCCAGGTATTACCAATTGATCACCATATCTTTTGACACCAAGACGTCTCCCTTTACTATCTCGGCCGTTTTTCGATGATCCACCTGCTTTTTTTGTTGCCATTTAATTTTTTTATTTTTTTATCTCTTTTTTTACTAATTTTTTTTCTTCTTTTAAAGATTTCTTTTTTTCTTTAATTTTAGCTTCATCAATTACTTTACCCCCTTTAGCTAAAATTTTTGTAATTTGAATTTTAGAGTGTCGCTGTCTATGACCATTCTTTTTTCTTGAATGCTTTCTTCTTCTTTTATGAAAAATTAATATTGTTCTATCTTTAACGTTATCTAAAAGTTTAGCCTCGACTGTTGCACCTTCTATACTTGGGTTTCCTATTTCAGTATTTTTGTCATCATTTAAAAGTAATACATTTTTAAATTTTATAGTTTCACCCACTTTAGCATTAAGTTTTTCAATTTCTAAAATCTTGCTTGCAGATACTTTATACTGTTTGCCACCAGTTTCTATTATAGCAAATGACATAAATTTCCTTTTTATAGTTTCCACGCAATATAGCCCTCAATGATAACAAGTCAAGATTATTGAAGCTAAAAAGCATCCTTTAAATCTCGTAATTTCGTAAAAATTTCCTCATCTGAAGAATCTCTAAGGTTTAAAGCTTGTTTAAGCCCAGCATCATTGCACCTAAAAAATATATTTGTTTTAATTTCGTCTTCAATCGTGGTGGGGATAGTTGGCTTTTTATTATTTATTTTTGAATTAACACTAATTGATTTTTCTTTCAGTAAATGATTATTTGAATCTAGCTTTAAACAAAAATCTAAATTGGATTTTGTATACTCATGTCCACAAAAAATTTTAGTTTTTGCAGGGAGATTTTTAAGTTTATTTAAAGAGCTAAACATATCTTTATGAGTGCCTTCAAACACTCTACCACATCCAAGTGAAAATAATGTGTCACCTGTAAAAACTGTTTTTTCATCTTTAAAATAGAAAGCAATATGTCCTTTCGTATGCCCAGGTAAAAAAATAACTTTAAACTCTAAGTTTCCAATTTTAAAAACTTGATTTTCTTTAAGGAGTATATCAATCCCAGGAATACGATCTTTATCTAAACCGAAACCTAAGATTTTGGAGTTATACTTTTCTTTTAACTTTAAATTACCATTAACATGATCAGAATGATGATGAGTATTAAGAATAAAGTCTAATTTATTATATTTTTTTATTATTTTATCACATGTATCAAAGTCTGATGGGTCTATTATTGAAACTGTGTTAGTTTCTTTTTCAAAAATCAAGTAACTATAGTTGTCACTTAAACAAGGAATAATTTTTATTTTCATTTTATCCAATTAAAAAAATACCTAGTTTTGAAAAAAGATTTTT
>MDTB01124291.1_pt1 | contig 26307 bp, 27 predicted proteins | sample 811161 | NCBI WGS metagenome assembly MDTB01 (sample SAMN05326650, study PRJNA326480) | marine metagenome | isolation source: seawater | place: Mediterranean Sea | collected 2009 | reverse complement strand
TAACAGCGGTTGGCCGCAAGCTGTTGGAAAAAGCGGTTTTGAGACGCAGCAGTTGCGAGATATAGCGGGCGAGATAGGGTGCATGGGATGGCTAGCAGGACCGAGGCTGCGAGCAGGTTCAATAATCAGGTTGTTTAATTTTAAATTAGAATGGGGATCCATATGAAATCGGAACATTTGAACGTCAGAGGTCTGCTGGTATTGGCCATTGGTCTGTTGGGTTTTAACTCGGCAATGGCTGAGTCTGAGATGGAAGAAATTGTGGTCAAGGGCGATCTGGGCAGTCTGCCCGGCGAGCGTGTCGACTCTGTTTTTGGATTCGAGAAGTCAATCTTAGAAACTGCGCGCTCTGCGTCGACAGTGAGTGAAGAAATGATGGATCGTTTCAATATGCAGGATATTGACGAACTGGTTGTTTTGGCGCCAGGCACCTTTACACAGAGTTTTTTCGGGGTTGCAGGTTCTTTGGATGTGCGGGGAACAGCGGGCGAAACCTATTTTCGAGGCGTGCGAAGGCTCGATAATCCTGGCAACTATCCGACCCCAATTGGCGCATCTGATCGAGTCGATATTGTCCGTGGACCGGCTTCTCCGATTTATGGACCATCAAAGATTGGTGGATATTTGAACTTCAATCCTAAGTCAGCTCGCATTGAAGAGACGGGTAGTTACATTGAGGAAAGGACTGGAGAACTGTCCTATTCAGGCGGTAGTTGGGATCGTAGTGTATTGACTGCGGAAGTGGGTGGTCCAGCTGAATTCGGCGGGAAACCTCTCGGTTACTACGTTTACGGTGAAGTTGAGCACTCGGGTAGTTTTTATTCCAATGCGCCGGGTGTTGATCAGTCTTTGCTGCAAGCCAGTTTTGATATGGACATGAGTGATACGGTTCGGCTGCAGTTCGGCGGGATGTGGCATGACTACAAAGGTTCACAGAACGCGGGATGGAACCGATTAACCCAAGATCTAATCGATAATGGGACTTACGTGACGGGAACGCCGATTCCCCTTGATACCTCAGGCGATGGGTTTATTTCCCATGATGAGTACTACGCGGGGAATATTAATCCGTTCGCGCTGTATGCATTCTTTGGCCAAAAGGATATCGACCTGGCGACTTTGAGCGATGCTTCCTTTGGCTTTGATTACGAAAATTCGAATTTGCCCCTGCAAAATGTAGGTACAACGACCTTGCCGATGCATGCGACGCTGATCGCAGCAGATGACACGCTAGAAAATCAGGTCACCACGCTGTACTTTGATATCGACATCGATCTCTCAGGTAATTGGTCATTGACCAACAAGTTGTTTTACGAGGCCTATGAGAATCTCAACGAGAATGCCTATGGATTTTCGCAATTTCATGATTCCTCAGTGGTTGAAGATCAGCTGATTCTCTCGGGTGTCTTTGAAGGCGACTCGATGACCACGTCGGTGCAGATTTCTCCTTCGATTCGTCATACGAAATTTAAGCATGGCGATGACTACTACAACGAGTACTTCAGCCGGCGCGATCTTACCGGGCCTTCCACCGCCCTAGACCGTCGTGTGTTATCGACTCGAATTGACTCGGAGTACAGTGAGTACTATGTGGGCGACTACACCGACCTCGGGTTTGGTGTTATGGCGGACTTTACCCACGAATCAGGACTCTCGCTCCTTGTCGGCGCGCGTTATGACAGCATTGACATGGAAGTGATGACCCCTGAAGGCAAGACGCAGTCAGACGCGGCGTTTACATCAACGGAAGGGGGTGTAGATGTGCCGGTTAATAAGGCATCCGATGAGCCCAGCGGTGTCTCTTGGTCAGCGAGTTTGAGTTGGTCAACACCTGTTGGACTCGTGCCCTATGTGACAGCGTCCGAGCAAAGCACGGTCATCGCTGGACAGGGCTCCGAGCTGCAAGTCGGTAACGTCTACACCAACGCGGCCTTCGATAGCTCTGAGTTGATAGAGTTCGGACTCAAAGGCAGTTTGCTCGACGACCGACTGTACTTTGCGCTGTCAAGTTATGAGATGGAACGCGTCGATTTTAGTGCCCAGTCCATTACCGTAAACCAAGCGGTCAAAACAGAAGGTACCGAGTTCGAGTTGCGTTGGGTGGTCAACGACAATTTCTTGATGACCATGGGCTACAGTAACGTTGAGGCGCTAATGCTCGCGACGATTGCCGCGGGTAGTGAATTCTCTTTCTTAGGTGCTGAAGATCTTCCGCTGATTGATCCAGCCCTGCTTTGGGGTGGTCAAGTAGGTGGCCTGATTTCTGTTGGACCGAGTAAAGGTGTTCGAGCAGGGATGCCTGAAACGATTATGTCAGTGACGGGGACTTACGATTTTGGAAACGGAATGGCTGTCAGTGGTAGTGTGGTTGACGTCGACTCGGTTGCGTCAGGTCAGTCGTTTGCAGTGACCTTGCCTGCTTATACCTTGGTGAATCTGAGCGTGAGTTACGAAGCTGAAGATTGGGGTCTCATCGTGGCTGCTAAGAATGTCACGGATGAGCGATATTTCAGAGCGAACTTCCCAGACCTGTTTGGTACGACGGTTGTTTTGCCTGAGTTGCCAAGACATTATCAAGCGAAGTTGACCTATCGGTTTTGATCCTTAGGTTTGTAAATGAAAAAGGGCGCTGAGCGCCCTTTTTTTTGCCCCGGAATGCTCGCTGAGACAGTGCTAAGTTGGCTTGTTGATCGAGATGCGCCGCTCGCGCGAGACTAACTTGGCGAGATACTTACTTTGCTTGATCAATCCAGAACGAGATGAATAAACCATAGCCCTAAAAAATAGAAAACATTAGAAGAGAACCCCGAATTAAGGCGATAAACTAAAGGCCAGCTTTCGCAAGAACAACCTATAAAAGAACCGTCCATAAAAGAACAATCCATAAAAGAACAATCCATAAAAGCATGACAAACAAAAAACAGTGAAGGAACTAAAAGTGAGCGTGAACATGTTTAAACAGCATTTTTGGCGGGGCGTCATCGCCCTTGGATTGTTTTTCTGTGTAGGGTCTGTCCAGGCTGAAGGGCTCCCAGTCAAAGTGGTCGTCGTCACCTTATTCGAAGTCGGTGAGGACGAAGGCGATCGAGCCGGTGAGTTTCAGCTTTGGAAAGAGCGCCGCAATCTTACCGAGATCTATCCGTTTCTCGGGTATCGAGACCTTCACTATGATCCAGAAACCGAGCTTTTGGTCTTGGTCACCGGTGTCGGCACAGCCCGTTCCTCAGCAGCGGTGATGGCGCTCGGCATGGATCCTAGGTTTGATCTGACTAAGAGTTACTGGGTCGTGGCGGGGATCGCGGGTTTCGATCCCGAGGACGCTTCGATCGGTTCGGCGGCTTGGGCGGAATATCTGGTCGATGGCGATCTGTCCCACGAAATCGATGCGAGAGAAATCCCTGAGGATTGGCCCTTTGGTTACTTTGCGCGCTATACCCAGCGCCCATTTGACCCTCAAAAGCCCGCGCCCACCGGTGAGATGTATCAGCTCGATAGCGCTTTGGTGGACTGGGCGTTTGATCAAACTAAAGCACTCGAATTGTCTGATGACGACCCGTATGCAAAGGCCCATCGAGCGCTGTATACGGATCATGCAATGGCCCGGAAACCGCCCTTCGTACTCAAAGGCGATCATGTCGCGGCACTGACCTTTTGGCATGGCGCGCTGTTGAATGATTGGGCGAATCAATGGGTGGACTACTGGACAGAAGGCAAAGGGGAGTTTGTGTCATCGGGAATGGAGGATACTGGGGTTTATTTGTCCTTGAGTTGGCTCGATCGAGTCAGCCGGGTTGATGTGAGTCGACTCTTGGTTTTGCGAACGGCCAGCAACTACACAATGCCGCCACCGGGGGTCACCGCCGCGGAAAACCTGCTGGCAGAAAACAAAGGCTACTCAGGCCTCCATTTGGCGGTGGAGTCAGCCTATCTTGTCGCTTCAACGGTCGTCGATGCATTAATTGAGGGTTGGGAAGTCTACGAAGATACGAAGCCTGGCGAGTCAACCAGGGAGCGCGTTCATGAAGACACTGATTGAAACCCTCCCCAAGATTGAGCTTCATGTTCACATTGAGGGCACTTTAGCGCCTGAGCGAATGTTAATGCTTGCAGATCAAAATGAGGTTCCTCTGCCGTATGAAAACCTCAAGGCAGTGCGCAAGGCCTACAACTTTGACAGTCTTCAAAGCTTCCTTGACCTGTATTATCTCGGAGCCAGCGTGCTGATCACTGAATCAGATTTTTACCATCTGATGCTTGATTATTTGAAGGATGCGGTTGCGCAAAATATTGTTCATTGTGAAGTGATGTTTGATCCTCAAACCCATCTCGCCCGAGGGATAGGCTTCGATGTGTTCATGCCTGGATTTAAACGCGCGATGCGTGAAGCCCTCGATCAGAGTGGGCTAACAGTGGAGTTAATCCTTTGTTTTTTGAGGGATCTGCCGGAGTCCGACGCGCTGAAGACCCTCGATTTGGCGGAACCTTACTTATCCGATGTGATGGGGGTTGGTCTTGATAGTGCAGAGATCGGACATCCACCCATGAAGTTTGAGCGCGCATTTTTAGCGGCAAGGGAGCTTGGGCTTAGGCCCGTTGCCCATGCGGGGGAGGAAGGCTCTGCTGATATGATTGAGCAGGCATTGGATGTACTCGCTGTTGAGCGAATTGATCATGGCGTTGCCTGTGTCCAGAATGAGGATTTAAGGCGCCGATTGATACGTGATCAAATACCCTTGACGATGTGCCCCTTATCGAACGTTAAGCTTTGTGTTTTTGATCAACTGTCAGAGCATCCGATTCTTGATTTACTGGATCAAGGCCTCTGTGTCACAGTCAACTCTGATGATCCGGCCTATTTCGGCGGCAATTTGGTTCAGAACTTTTTAGCCCTGAGCGAAAGTTTTGATGTGTCAGAGCGCCAGCTAAGACAGCTTGTAGTCAATTCAGTCAACGGTAGTTTTTTACCCGACGAACGCAAGCAGGCCCTATTGGATCAGTTGATGTGACAAGCTGTTAGAGAAGCTGAGGGCAGCACTGAGCGGTCGACCCGGGCAGTCTAGTGGGGTTGCAGGAGTTTTAACGTGAGCGCAGGCCGTTAGGCTACAAACCAATCAATCGAGGTATTGCCCAAAAGCTTTAAGTCCGTGAATGCCACCATTGGGATAGTGCATAAATAGCAGATGAGCGACCGGACCCAGATAATTGAGGGCGGTGAAGGAGTGATAGGTATCAGGCCTTAGGGCTTCAAAGGGCAGAACCGGGCACCAGACCTCACTCCCTGGGTGTAATCGAATCGTGAGTGCGCTTGATGCTTCACCACTGCCGGGTTGCTGTCGATGTGATTGCAGGGTTTGCTGAAAGTCATCAGGTATGAGGGTTGTGCCGTCTGCTTGAATCAGTGACCACCGGGGTGGCGCTGACATGGCTTGGTCTAAATTCTCGCCCGGTGGCAACGCAAAAACATGGCACGACAGAGGTGCATTGAGTCTGTGCAAATAGGTGTCGACCACGAAAGCTGTCAATGTGACGGGCCGCTTAAAACTGAAAACCGCTTGTTCCCCAAAGCCGGTTCTCGCGGACTCCCAACCTTTCATGTGATCAACCCCTCGGTTGCCCGAAACCGCGTCTTTAGGATGACCGTAGTGGTCGTTAGAGACCCAAGATATCTTGGCTTGTTCCAACAGGTTTTCTGGGGGTGGGTCATCTTCCGGGGTTAAGGGCTCACCGAAGAGTCTGACATTGGCGATGCCGCCCTCTTGGTGACAAAGCACAAGGCAGGTATCGCTCACAGTGGAGGTGATATCGAAGCTGTGCTCTTGATTGGGTTCGAGGGTCTGACGCTCAATCACCGTGTGTTGCTCATCACCGTGGATCAACACGATTGAAATCGCCGGGACCTGATTGCCGGTAAACCAAGCGGTACTCACCGTGATACGGCTGACCTCGCTGGTCTGAACCAGCCCGAGTTTGAAGAAATGGCTCGCATTGGGATCGAAAATGAACCCCTGGCCGTCCCCCAAAAGCCGAGTGCCCACATGCCTTGAGGTTTCAAATCCCCAATACTGGGCACCCATATGTGTGAAGCGTCCCTGTCGATCCTCTGGTTGGGTAGGACTGACGACCTCATGGGGGTTGGTGAAGGCTGAGTCGCTGTATTCTAGCAGCTGGCAATCTAAGGCTTTCACAGAGTAATTGCGATCGGTTGAAGCAGACTTTGTTCGTCACAGTTTTCTGTACGGCCATCAGCGTCAATGACTAAGAAATCCGCTGCAACATCCAGGGAAAGGTTGCGGTGATGCCAGACGCCTGGATGGTAGTTGACGCCTTGGGCTGGGTTTGCGACAAAAACTTGGATTGCTTCCTCCTTCAGAGGTCCCATCGGCGCGACAATCACCAAGTAAGACGTCTCTCCCAATGGAACAAACGCCTGGCTGGTTAAAGGATGGCGCTCGAGTTCGGTAACAATACCTGGCACCGCCCAAGCTTCTGTTTGAAAGATGCTGATACACGGTTCGAGTCCTGGGCCGTCGAGGGTTAGCGAAGCTAGGTCATTGAATCTGGCTGTCTGTCCTCGATTGATCGAGCGAATGTCTCGACACGCCTCTTTAGTAATGATGTCCCCAAAGGGTTTGAAGCTTTTTTCAGTCAGCGCCACTGCTTTGATCGAACGAGGCATGCTCAATGCGCTCCTTACTGGGTCTACAATTTTTTAAGCCGCGACGTCCCTTGGAGATAATCATTGAGCCGTTGCTGATAGCTCAGAATACCATAAGCCGTCGCCAGCATGGCCTTGGGTTTAGGACGGGCTCAGCGGCTTAAAGGGGCGCGTTCCTTTTGCTTAGGGTCAATACGGTCAAGGAGCGTCCGGGTCTCGAGGGTTTATTTGTGCCAGCGATGCCCCCGCTCTTCTTGCCTTCAAAGCTTGCACAGACCCAGCCCGCTTTGAGAGATTAGCGATCGGTCAGGTGGCTTGATCGATTTGATGGAGATTAATGCGAATGTCCGTCGCCTTGATCATGGACGTGATCATGGCCGTGGGGTCTCTCGGCAAAGGCGCTTGTCCGGGATTGAATTTCCGCCCGAGCCACCATCGACTTATCGTTTAATAATCGCGTCAGGCTCTCTAAAAAGAGATCAAAATAAGGATAGTGACCTCGCTCCTCAGCCGAGTTCTGCTGCTCCCAGTCTTTGATGTCCTCGATGAGATAGGCTCGAAATTCATCCCATTGGTAGTGCCCCGTTTGGCTGAGAGATTGGGCCATGCCAAAAACGCGGCTCTGCCAGGGTGCTTCGAAGATAATCTCACCGTTGGCCATGGGAGGGGCAGTCTCGCCATCGAGCACGAACAATTGATCGGTCATGGCAAATCCACTTGGGCGACGCCAATCATGGCATCTCGCGTGACCATCTCGGCAAGCTCAGATTCAGAAAGCGCTTCGCTGCCTTTTGGTCTTTTAGGTAGGACCAAGTACCGAATTTCAGCACTCGAATCCCAAACATTGATTCGAGTGGATTCTGAGAGGTTTAGGCCCATTTCGGCCAAAACTTGGCGGGGTTCGGAGACGATGCGAGATCGGTAGGCTGGGTCCTTATACCAAGCCGGTGGGAGACCAAGAACAGCCCAGGGGTAGCATGAGCATAGTGTACAAACCACGACATGATGTTCGAAAGCAGTACACTCTCTAACAATCAGCTTCTCTACTTGACCGCCTTCAAATTGGTACTCCTCAACCACAGGCGTCGCATCGGTGAGGAGTCGAGCTTTGAAATCAGGGTCCGTCCAAGCCCGGGCAATCAGCTTCGCGCCATTCATGGGGCCGACGCGTTCGGTGTAAGTTGTAATGACTGCATCAACGGCATCTGCCGTCAGCAAGTCTTTTTCGATCAGTAGCGACTCGATGGCCTCGGTACGGATGCTCTGTGGTGAGGAGTGATCAGTCATGATGCTGGCTCATCTAGGGTTTAATGGGTATGAGGTAAAGGTGGAGGCTTTTATTAATTTGCAGCATAACATTGGCAAAAGTGATGTCGAGCCTCAGCGCCCCGGTTTAATCAGGCGCCTCTCGGCAGGGGTAAGCGCCGACGAGGGCCATCTGGGTTAAGCTGAATGCCGTCAGCGCCATGACACCCTCATGCTTTCCGGCGAAATCAAGCACGATCTCAGCAAGCGACTCAGGGGTTGCTGGTCCTGCTGGACAGATTTGAAAGTGAGGACTGATTTTGACTCGCTCGCTAAGGTTTTGTGCGCGCATGTAAAACTGAATGCCGTCATAGACCGCTGTCACGAAACCATAGCAGAAGGCCTTTGATCCAGGGGCGTCACTGGCAGATTGGCAGTCTTTCAGCAGCCCCTTGGCTGTTATAGCCTGAGCGGGTTCAGCCGATACCGAGTGATTCAGCAATATGAGAAACATCAAAATCAAGGGTTTTTGCACAGTCACCTCCCAGTGTTAAGGCAGCAATATTACGTCAAGTAAGATGATTTTGAGTCGTTATACTAGAGTCATCAGCCCGGCAAGATTGACCTAAGCAAACGGCGTTCACGGCATCTGGGGTAAAGTAAGAGGAAGTTGGGAGATTCAAGATGGAAGATAGAATAAAGGCAAACAGCGAAGAAGATGGAATGCTATGAATCCAAATTTTGAAGCGCTGGGTTTAATTGCCGAAGTGGCCTTGGGCATCGTCGGGTTTTCTGCTGTTTTAATTGGACTGAGTCGATCGACAGAGGGGTTTAGTGAGCCCGATCATTTTCGCATTCAGTTATTGAGTTATTCGGGTTTCGGTGCTTTGTTTGCGGCGCTTTTGCCTTTTGCGGTCTTTGACCTAGGCAGCACTACCAGTGCCTGGCAGATTGTTTCTTGGGCCCTGGCGGTTTACGCAATTTTTGGTCTTTTGATATTTCCCCACAGGATGCTGCGCTTGCGTAACCAAGGATTTGCTGTCCTGTTTCCAGCGCACATTTTTGCGTTCCAAACTGGAATTTTGTCAATGGTATCGGTCTTATCCCTCTTAATGGTGACAGGCTGGATAGAGTCATTGGCGACCTGCTACACCGCCTGTTTGCTTTTGTATCTGGTCCAAAGCTCGGTGGCCTTTTTTAGAACGATGTTTATCAGGGCCTAGAATCGAGCATCCGATTCGGGCCAATGCGCGATGAGGCGCGGGGCCCAGGATTTACGCCTAGATGATCTCGGGTTTGGGTTTAAAATGAGGCGTCGGTGACTGACTCCCCATTGTGGGGTTGGAATAACCCCCTTTAGCAGATTGCTGATTCTTGTCTTGTCTTGTGCTGTAAGCGCGATTCTAAGTGCTGGTCGATTAAAGAGGTGTCTCGACGGGCATCAGATAGGGTTCGAACAGGTCCAGGTTCAATTGAAAACATTCGTCAAACCCCAGATCAGCGCTGTCGAAAGTAACGGTGTAAAGGAATTGTTGAGGGCATTCGATGCCGTGTGCGGAGGTATCGGGATAAACCCATAGGCCGTGACAGGCCGTGATCCAACCCGGCTTGTCCCTGGCATAGCTGGGCAAGCGCGTATGGCCCTTGGGAATCATCTTGGATGACCGAACGGGATCATTGAGCGCGTATAGGGGCTTTTTTGGCGGGTAGGGTTCGGCTGGAATGCCGCCATCCCTTGGCGTGACCCTCTGAGGGCGAGCCGCAATGAGATCTTCAGGGCGTGCGCCCAAAGCGGTTGCTCTTAGGGTAATGGTTTCAGATGATAAAATGCCGGCCTCTACGAGCAGGGTTTCAAGCCCTCCCAGCCATCGGCCATAATACCCGTGGGTTAGGTAGGCTTCCGGATCAATCCGTTCTACGGCATGTCTAAACTGATCAACACTCTGATAGGCTCCCGCGCGTGCGGCGGCATTGACCAGGGTAAAGACTTTGGCTTCCCACCGGGACTTAAACACAGGCTCGAGGGGGATAGGGTCAACCTTCCCGAAACCGGGTCGTCCCCCAAGGTCATGAATCCCGTCCATGGTTGGCCTCCTTAAGATGTGGGCGCGAACCCGTCATGACTTTCATGATGCGATCATTCGGTCAGTGTCGCAAGCGGGCAAGAAGCGGATGTTTCGAGATGCTCGCTGCGAGCAATCGGGTTTAGGGCTCTAGAACGGGCGAAAAATAGGGGCGCTTGCGGAGGACGGTAATGCTGCATTAGCGTCATCCCGGCTTGAAATTGATCCTAGGAAGACGCTGGTTCGCCGAATAATTCATTGAGATGCTGCTCGGGCAATGGGCGGGTCAATTTAGAGACCACGAAGGTTGTCGCGACCGACGCAATTTCCCCCATAACTGCGCAGGAATAGGGATTGGGGCCTTCGCCATGCAACCAAAGCGCCGCAGTTTCCAAAAATGAGCCAGTAAACCAAGCTGGATCGATCAATTGCGCATGGGCCACAATGAACACACCAAAGCCCATGATTAACCCTGCGAAAGCCCCAGCGCGAGTGACGCCGCGCCACAGGGCACCGACAACCAGGGGTCCTGCGAAGGCTGCCATCATACCCCCAACCCCAATCCATACAATGAGCGCGACATTGACGTCCATCAGAGACCAGGCCATGAGCATACAAATCACTAGAACAACGACAGTGGAGATTCTTGAGATAAGCAAAATTCGTTGATCAAGAATCTCTGGGTCGAGATTTGGATGGAGTTTAGGGGCCAAGGTGCGCCGATACAGGTCGTTAGCAATAATTTGTGATGAGGATACGACCAGGCCGTCGGCAGTACTCATCACAGCTGACAATACACCAACCCCAACGAGCGCTGCGAGCCAGGTTGGGAAGATTTCAATAAACAGCAGTGGCAGTGATTGGTTAGGGTTGGCGCCCTCTGCATACAGGGCATCACCAAAATAGGCACGCGCTAAAAGGCCACCAAGGCCAAGCATCCCAAGGGTTAGTCCAAATAGGGCGGCAAGCCGAACAAATGCAAATCGATCTTGGCTTGAATCAAGCGCCCAGAGCTTATTGCCCAAATGAGGGAGCAAGCCGAGGGGCATATGCGCAAAAGCGATAACAAAGATCGACCACCAAGAATGATAAAGCGGCGTTTTGGGGTTGAGTGGGGCTACGAGGTCATCATCTTGGGCTTTTAGATTATCAATCAGTCCAGTAAAGCCTCCTTCAACGCCATACCCGATCAATGTGAGAACGATGACCAGCACTGCCAGTATGAGCATCAAAGCCCCTTGTGCGCCATCGGTCAAAATATCCGCATGGGCGCCGCCAAGAACAACGTACACCAGCAAAACAAGGGTTGTGATCACCAATGCCCATTTGGCATCGAGTCCCAGCATGATTTCAAACATGACCACACCAGAGACAAGTTGGCCGGCCAGATAAAAGAAAAGCACCAAAGAAAGAATAGAAACCGCGATACGCATGGCATCAGACTGGTATCGATCCCCAAGATACTCAGGGATAGAGCGATTTCCAAAGCGATTGCCTGATGTCGCGATCAGGCGCATGGAGATGAGAATCCCTACATAAACGCCGATCGGGTACAGAAAATTACCCCAGTTTGCAGCCAATCCCCACTCGTAACTGAGTGCTGGAGTCCCTAAAAAAGTGGCGCCACTGGCGGTTGATGCAGCGAAGGCCAGCGCCAGAAAAAATGGTCCGTAGGACCCACGGGCTGTTGCAAAGTCGTCAGCGTGCTGAATTTTTCGCTGCGCATACAGGCCGATACCAATCATTGCGCTGATATAGAAAAATAAGAATATCCAAGACCAAGTGACTAAGCTCATTGGCACCTCCGGGATCGATTCAAACACGATCGCCCGTTAAGGGAAAGGACTGTGAGGTTCTTTTTCCCTCAACGGTCCAGGGCGCCCGGATCGAATGTCGATAAAGAGGTTAACAAACTGATTAGATTTTTAACTCAGTGCGAGCAGAGAGGAAATCTAGATCAAGGCTTATGGCATCCATGAATAGTTGTATTTGAGGTCAGCGCATGAGCACAAGCATAGCCGCTGTGATTGATCATTTTCGGTGATGATGGGTTATCCATCGCTGGACTGGCAGGACTGAAAAGCAGAATATCTAGTTATGACAAAAAACCTTAATCAACGAATCCGAGTTCGGGGATGGCGTTTGGGCGTCCTCTTTTTTAGCGCCTATCTTTTTAGCGCGCCTGTCGCCTCAATCCCAGGTGTCCAGCAGATAAAAGGGGAGTTAGAAGGTATCCCGATGCATCGCATTGAGGTGTCGACCCGCCCGCACGGGGAAGTCGATATCGTTCTTGATGGGGTGGTAGACGAAGCGGTCTGGCAGGAGATACCGACGTTTGACAATATGATTGTAGCGGTTCCCGGCACGGGGGCTAAAGGGGAGTACGCCACGGAAATTCGTTGGTTGGCCACCGATAAAGGAATGTATGTCTCCTCGGTGATGAAGCAGCCTGTTGATTCTTTAGTTCGGCGCCTAACTCCGAGGGATCAATTTATTGATCGTGACACCTTCGGGGTGACCTTAGACACCTCGGGCGAGGGTCAATTCGCCTATTGGTTTATCGTTGCATTGGGCGATCCGGTGATGGATGGCAAAGTCTTACCAGAACGGCGTTACACCAACGACTGGGATGGCCCATGGATTGGGAAATCAGCAGAATTTAGCGGCGGCTGGAGTGTGGAAATGTATCTCCCATGGTCGATGATGAACTTGCCTAAATCAGAGCAGATTCGGAGTATTGGGTTTGCCGCCAGCCGTCAAGTTTCTGGCCGCAACCAGCGCTACCAGTGGCCAGGGCATTCCTACTCGTCATCAAGATTTGTCACCGCGCTCAATACCATGATGGTCGAGGGTGTGGCGCCGCGCCAAAGGTGGAGTTTGATTCCTTTTGCTTCAGCAACCGTCGACTCCGCGAGGGATGAAAACGACCTCCGAATCGGCATGGATGTCAGTTGGCAACCGTTGCCATTATTGGGCGTTAATGCGACGGTGAACCCCGACTTTGGTGCGGTGGAAGCTGATGATGTGGTTTTAAACTTGACCGCCCTTGAAACATTTTTTCCCGAGAAACGCCTGTTTTTTCTTGAAGGCAGTGAGGTTTTTGAAACCACGCCGAGAGCTAACTCAGGCAACAGTTTCAGAGAGGTTACGAACGAAAACTTTGCAACGACTTCTAGGCGGGTGTTCGTGAGAGATTTCCTCCCGGCGCCCATCAGTTTACTGAACACACGGAGAATTGGTGGTACCGCCAATCAAGTCACAGTCCCAGGGGGGCTTTCTGTCAATCGGGGTGAGCGGGACTTACCCACAAGTTTACTCGGCGCAGTGAAACTCACCGGTGGTCAAGGCGGTTTTCGCTATGGCGCGCTGTCTGCGTTTGAAGATGATGTCTCTTGGATTGGCTCAGATTCTGATGGTGCGACCGCGATCATCGCCGATGCGGGAAGGGATTTCAGCGTCCTCAGATTACTCTACGAGCAGTCCGAGCACGATCGATTTGGGGCTGGGTATCTGGGGACGCGTGTGGCGGGTCCTCAATATGACGCCGAGGTCCATGGGGTTGACCTTCATTACGGGAAGAAAAGTGGCGCCTTTGGTGCGGATCTGCAGGTGCTTGAAAGTGAGGTGGGTGGCGTATCGGGTCGAGGCGCGGTACTCGATGTACGTTTTGCGCCCAGTGCGGCTTTGCAGCACAAATTCGAGTACGAGTATTTTGATGCCAATGTCGATATCAATGACCTCGGGTTTCTGCTTCGCAACAATTATCGCGGAGGACAATACATTTTAGGTTATGCGAACCCCAAACCGGGACGTTGGTTTCAGTCCACGCGAGGGACCGTGGTTGTTCGTCACCAAGAGAACCTGTCTAAAGGTCAGGTCGTTGATCAAGGAATTTTCTGGCGCAACATCTTGGTGTTAAGCGGCCGCAACACGGTCCGGACCGGTCTCGGCTACCTGCCTGAGCGCTTTGACGACCGAAATTCTCGAGGTAACGGGGCCTACAAGACGGCTGACCGCCTGTGGTGGGACTTGCTTTGGGCGACGGATGCAAGTCGCCCAGTCAGCCTGTCCTTCGGTGTTGGAGGTCTCCAGGAAGACCTTGGAGGCTGGACCCGAAAATTTTTGGTTGGCATGACAGCACGGATCTCAGATCGTTTGTATTTTGATCTGGACGTCAGCTACAAGCGGCGCCGGGGCTGGATGGTTTACCAAGGCGCGCGTTCTTTTGGATCTTTTGATGCTGTAGATTTGCAACCCAGTTTCGATCTGAATTGGATGCTCGCTGCAAATCATCAAATTAAATTAAGCTTTCAGTGGGCGGGTGTAAAAGCGTACGAGCAGGCCCGTTTTGTCGTGCCTGAGAACGACGGAGCGCTGCAAACTGTCGTGCAAGCGGACCATCAGCGAAATCGCTTTACGGTCAGTCTTTTGACAACGCAGTTGCGGTATCGCTGGGAGATTGCCCCATTAACTGACTTTTACGTGGTCTATAATCGAGGCAATCAATTGCCGCCCACTGAAGAAGATCACTTTTCAGATCTTCTGGGCGATGGGTTTAATGACCCCATCATTAACGCTTTAGTGGTGAAACTGCGCTACCGTTTTGGCAGTTAAATTGGTCAAGGTATCAATCGCCGTCATTGCCGAACAGCAACAAGAAATCATTAATTGGGAAGCGAGCCGCTGAGCGAGAGGCTGTTTCATAGATGGCCTCGATGGAGGCAGCGTCGGCGCCTTCGGAAGTACGAAATCCCATTGACCAATCTGGAAAGAAGCGGGCGCTGATGTGATCTTCAAACAGGACACTAATGATCTCATGTCTAGAGTCAGAGACGACGCGCGCATAAGTGCGCTCAACGGCTTCATCAAATCCTTCAATCAGCTGCATAAAATAGCCGCCGTGGTAGAGCAAAGCGCCGGTAACCTGTTCCTGACCGTTGGTATGCTTGCAAGATGTTAAAAGTGCTTCGAGCGCAGCGGTTTCGAAGGGTTCTACGGCGCGGCTCAAGTAAGCTTTGCTGATCAGCTTGTCCGGTGAGGCATCGATTGCGATGTACTTGGATTCAGCCATTGCAGGTGGGCTCCTCGATCACTAAAAGGCTGGCGGTGCCGTCTGGCTTCCTCTGATGAAGGCATCTCGGGGAGAGATTCTATCAAAGATTTGGTATTTTCGAAGCCCCTGGGGTTGGGGGCGCTTGAGGGATTGTCTATATCCTGACGCGATGCTGCGGCTTCCTGTGGTATCTTCGTAAACAGTGGGGGTAGGGTCAGTTATCCTGGCGGCTCAATACCTACGTCCTGAATTCAATGAAGAGGAACAGTCAATGAAGATCGACCCAAAAGCTGCCGGATTTTCACCGGATCGATTAAGCCGACTTGATGAGCATCTTCAAACGCAGTACTTAGATTCTGGAAAGATTAAAGGTTGTCAGACCCTGGTTGCGAGACGCGGAGTTATTGCGCACTTTGGATCCCTGGGCTTTGCCGATGAAGCGCGTGGGGAGAGGGTCGCCGAGGATACGATTTTTAGAATTTATTCGATGACAAAGCCTGTCACCTCGGTTGCTTTGATGCAGCTCTACGAACGTGGAATGTTTCAGCTCAATGATCCGATCTCCCGCATTATCCCGGGGTGGAAAGACCCGAAGGTCTATGTCAGCGGGGAAGGTGATCAAGTGATAACAGAACCGAGTCGACGGCCGATCACTTTCCGACATGCGCTAAGTCACACCGCGGGTCTTAGCTACGGTAATGGTGAGCATGCTGTTGATGGCTGTTATCAAACAGCGGGGCTTGGCCGAAGGTCTGACTTCACTCTGAGCGAATTTACAACGGCACTCGCGGGTATGCCACTTCGGTTTCATCCGGGAGAAGCATGGCTTTACTCCTATGCAACTGATGTTTGTGGTTACCTGGTTGAGGCACTCTCCGGACAATCTTTTGATGACTATTTGCAGTCGAACATTTTCGAGCCCCTCGAAATGGCGGATTCGGGGTTTCACGTTCCTGGATCAAAACTTGAACGGTTTGCTGCAAACTATGCTCGCCGTCCAGATCGGTCCCTGAGCCTCATCGATGATCCGATGAAAAGCACCTATGGGAAGCCCCCAACCTTTCTATCGGGAGGGGGCGGGCTTGTGAGTACAACAAAAGATTACTTCAACTTTTGCGAAATGCTCCGTCAGCGCGGTCAATTCAAAGGTCGAAGACTATTGAGTCCCAGAACTCTTGAGATGATGACCCTGAATCACTTAGGTGCAGATCAGGATCTCAGCCGTATGGCTTTGGGTAGTTTTTCGGAGACAGCCTACGAGGGCATTGGTTTTGGCCTGGGTTTTGCGATGAACCTTGGGGAGGTTGCCTCTGGACAAATCGGTGATGGCGACTTTTACTGGGGCGGCGCGGCTTCGACCATTTTCTCTGTTGATCCTCGAGAGGAGTTGGTCATTATATTTATGACGCAATTGATGCCCTCATCGACCTTTAACTTTAGAGGACAACTGAAGAACATTGTGTATGGCGCGTTAGACCACTAGGATATCAGAGGGACGCGCTGAGCAAGTGCTGGGGGTTTTTAGACTGCTTGGCCCTTGGCGCTTGGATAAACAATGAAGGCTTGCTGGCGGATTGAGTGGGTTGGCCGATTCAATGACTGAGGTGGAAAGGACGAAGATGAGCGACGAATTTAAAACGATACGATACGAGGCCGTAAAAAACGGCGTTGCCCGCATTGTGATCAGCCGTGATGAGGCACGCAATGCACAGAATCGCGAAATGACTTACGAGTTGAATGATGCGTTTGACCGGGCTGCTCAGGATGATGAGGTGAATGTCATCGTGCTAGCCGCAGATGGTAAGCATTTCTCTTCAGGCCATGATTTGCGGGATCGGGCTAAATTGTCTGAGTTTGAAACCGTCGGCACGTGGGGTGGGTTTGAGCTACCGGGATCCGAGGGATCGATGGCCGTGGAGGAAGAAATTTACCTTGGTATGTGCTGGCGCTGGCGAAACCTTCCAAAACCGGTGATTGCAGAAGTTCAGGGCAAAGTGATTGCAGGCGGCCTAATGATTGTTTGGGTGTGCGATATGATCATTGCCAGCGACGATGCAACGTTTTCTGATCCCGTAGTTGCTTTTGGCGTCAACGGCGTTGAGTATTTTGCACATCCCTGGGAAGTCGGTGTCCGAAAGGCCAAAGAAATGTTATTTACCGGTGAGCCAATTACCGCCGAAGAGGCCAAAGCCTTTGGAATGGTTAATCACGTGGTTGCCCGGGACGACTTGACGCAATTTACAACCGATATGGCCGAACATATCGCCCAGAGGCCAAGTTTTGGCTTAAAACTGGCTAAGCAATCCGTCAATCAAATGCAGGACAGCCAAGGGCTTTGGACCGCGCTGCAAGCCGCGATGTCGCTTCAGCAGCTTGGACACGCCAATAACCAGCAAGTCCATGGTATGGCGGTTGATCCCCGGGGCGCTGAGATCATTAGAGCGCAAGCGAAGCAGAAAAGCTGAGCGATAGCCGGAGAGGCGAGGGCGCTTTTTTCATAAAGGTCCGCACAATTGGGGCCCTTGTGCGGTTGTCCACTTTGGGTTGTCGAACCCCACGACCTGGCGTGTGTCTGGGGTGATGAGGTTCAGGTACTGGGTGCCCATGTGTCCGACGCTTACGGCATGAAAGTGACGAAGCCTGGATGGCCTAGCTTGGCACAAGCGGCGGGTTTTGATGGCTGGCGCTGCGGGAAGGGCCCATCGGCAGTTGAAGCCAAACCCTTCCCTGGGTGCTAGGCAGCTTCAGCGATTTTAACCTCGAATCATCCTCAGTCTTTGTGTTCCGTACGGTAGTCGCCAAACTTCTCATCGCGGGAACTGAGTGCGTCTGTTAGACCCGCAGCGAGCTCTTTAAAGTGGGCTTGGGTCGATTTGGTGTGGAAGGCCAGTGCTTGAATTTCTGTTCCTGACCTAATCGCTGCACGAACGCCCATCAGTTCCATTTGGCGATGCACGGCGCGCTTGTTCATTTGCTGTAGATCAGTCGGCACCTTCGCAATTCTCGAGGCAATATCGAGAACGTTCGACTCGAGATCCTCCAAGGGAAAAGCGCGATTGGCAAAACCTTGCTCGGCCGCTTCAACGCCAGAGATCGCGTCTCCAGTGAGCATCATTTCCATGGCATTTCTTAACCCCAGCAGATGCGGGAAAAACTGATTGTCAGGGGGACTCATTGAACGGACTACGGGATAGCCAATTTTGGCATCCTCCGCAACGTAGACTAAGTCGCAAGAAGTGGCAAGCTCGGTGCCCCCCGCTAGGCAGTAGCCGTGGACTTGTGCAATGACCGGTTTGGCGAGATCCCAAACTCTGAAAAAACCATCCACAACGTGACGAGCCCAATTTCCATCTCCTGGAGCAGTGTGAAACGGTTGGTCCTGTCGATTGTTAGCTTTTAGATCATAGCCGGAACAAAAAGCTTTACCAGCGCCCCGGATGACCGTGACCTTAACGTCAGGGTCGTGGTCATTTGACTCCAGTGTGCTGTAAATTTCTGTGCGCAGCTGGTTATTGAGGGCATTGCGCGAATCAGGACGATTCAATGTGATGCGGCTGACGCCGGGTCTGGGTGCATCTTTGATAATGTGTTGAAAATCAGTCATTGGCGATGTTCCGTTTCGCTTTCTCTTTGGCCAGTCGAGTCGTATCCGATTCTAGCGGGCTCGAAACTCGGCTCGGATCAAGGGTACCTTGAGCGTGCTCGCGCATCTTAGCACCGTCATAAGTGATCCACTTGACAGGGGTGATCTCTAAAACAATTCGAAGCGGCGAATCGAGCATTGACTCAAAGGCTCTGATCTCCTCGGGTGTGTCTCGGATCGCGTTGGCCAATTCCGGATAAAACCAGTCTTTGATTTCTCTGCTGTCGTGAATTTCACAGTTGCCTTTAATCGTAATGGACTTACCGGCCCCCATCGACGTTCCTTTTGAGGTGATGACCACTGAAGCTTTTGGGTTTCTTCGCAGCGCCGAGACGCGGTGTCGATGGGCGCCTGCAGTGATCCAGATTCGACCCTTTCGGAAAATATAGGAATGCACCACGCCCATGGGCCAACTGTCTTTTGTGGCCCAGTTTAAAACGCATTCTTTCTGCTCAAGCAGTAAGGCATTTCGGTCTTCAGGGTCAAGATAATAGATGGATACCATTTCATGATCTTCTGCTTTTTCCATGCTGCTTCCTTAATTCAATAATGCTTAAAATAACCAGTAAGTCGGGCTGGGGTAGGTGCTCAGAGCGCTGCTCGGCTGCCCTAGAAAACCCGGCGCACAGGCCTTAGACACGCCCTCACTTAATGGGCGGTAAAAAAAGTTTTCTGATGCGTTTCAAAGAGCGCTTTGAGGTCCTTATCTTCGGTCCTAAGCAACAGATCGACCCAGTGGTGAAAGTGATGCCCACCACCTTCGTTTTTACCGAATAGGACATAGTCCTTGCCACCGGATTCCAAGGCCCGTTGCTGTTTCAAGCCAGTGGCGTAGTCCTCTTTCTCGACGACGTATTTAAGAAATTCAAACTGGGTCTTCGCCTCCGCTGCCCGGGTTTCATCTGGCGCGCTTTCCATCAGATAGTGTTGAATCGTGATAGATGTGCCGGGTGTTTCTCCTGGAAATAATTGCGAGAGCATGATGCTTCTGCCGCCACCATCAAAGCTTGCAATAGAGATATGCGGAAAAATTGTCCAGACGCCTGCCGTTAGGGCGTCGTCGGGCCAGTCTTCGACGGGACGTTCTTTGAACTCCGCGAGCCTTGGGTCTGGTCCTGCGACCCGCTGATGAGGTCCCCAATTGTAGTAGTTTGCTCGATTTGGATAATCAGGACCGAAGGTGTCTTTATGCAATATTGGAAGGTGATAGAGATCCATGTAGCCGTCGTAGGCGATTTTCCAATTAGGACCTTCCACCGCTTGGCTGGCAAAATAATGCCAGTTCTCAAATCCAAACTGCGCCAGTAAGGCGTCATAGCCCGAGAGGAAGGTCTCGATGGGGAGGCTACTGTCTCGGCTCAAGGTCACCCAGATTAATCCTGCGCGTTCCAGACAGGGCAGTGGGGTAAGGTTGTGGCAGCTCTTATCCAAGTCACCGAAGTCTTTGTTAGCGTAAATGGCTGTTAATTCACCTTCAAGGCTATAGGTCCAAGCATGATACGGGCAGGTAAAACGGTGTGTATTGCCGCGTCCTTGGGGTATGATTTGGGCGCCTCTATGGCTGCACATGTTAAAAAATGCTTGGACGCTGCCAGCGCTGTCTCGACTGATCAGCACTGGCGTGCCTGCAGCATCGAGGGCTTTATAATCCCCTGGATTAGGGAGCTCAGCGGTAGTTGCAAGGAGTAATGGAACGCGCTTAAAAATTTTGTTCATTTCTTGATCCCAGCGCTCTGGATCAAAATAGTGTGACGCTGGAACCTGATGGAAATTTTCGGTTTGCTGGATTGTTCCTGCCTCAGCATGCTCAAGGTTGCTTTTCGCGATGGTCACGAGTTGTTCCTTTGACATAGCGAACTCCCTAGGTTGAAAAATATTTAAAAGTCTATTGTGACTTGACCTTGTTGACATTAAACCGGCAAGCTTGACGGTTTTCAAGCATTCAAACACTAGTAGGTAAGAGCACTATGATCGAGGAATTATTCAGTCTCGAAGGCGAGACCGCTGTAGTGACAGGCGCTGGACGAGGTATTGGCGAGGGTATTGCCAAAGTGCTTGCCAGTGCAGGCGCTCGAGTGGTTTGTGCTGCAAGGCGCGCCAATGAAATCGAGCGAGTTGCAGAAGAAATTAATTCGGCCGGTGGTCGCGCTCTAGCCTGCGCGACCGACGTCACGGATGCTCAAGCCGTGCAGGGACTTGCAGATTTTGCGGTCTCCGAATTTGGTGGTCTTCATATGTGGGTCAATAATGCAGGCGGGTCTAGTGTCCAGCGTGCACTCCATAAGCTGGATCGAGAGGAATGGGATCGCACCTTGCTTTTGAATTTAACGGCGGTTTGGGAGTGCACGAGGATCGCCGCCGCCACAATGGAATCCGGACGCATTTTGAACATCTCCTCGCTTGCCGCGGAGGACGTGATTCCCGGGAGTGGTCACTACTCGGCGGCGAAGGCGGGGGTCAATATGTTAACCAAGACCTTCGCACAGGAGCTCGGTCCAAGAATTCGAGTGAACTGTATTATGCCCGGCGCTGTTCCAACGGAAATCATGATGAAAGCTTTGCGCTTGGAGGAGGACGATTTACCGAATCTAGAACAAATGCTGAAGTTGCCAGCGGGACGGTTGGGTACACCCACCGATTTGGGTGCCGCGGCCTTATACCTGCTCTCGCCAGGCGCTGCCTGGGTGACGGGTCAAAATATTCGAGTCTCAGGGGGACCTTAATGAAAACCACCAAAGTTGTCTTAACGAGCCGACCAGAAGGGGCCGTTCAAGAATCGGATATGAGTTTAATCGACGAGGAACTCGCGCCACTTGAACCCGGAGAGGTGCTATTGGAGATTGAGCATCTATCGGTTGATGCGTTTATCCGAACGACCTTTGATGAGGGCGCTTTTCACGGCACTGCAGGGATTGGTCAGCCAATTATGGCTCTCGGTACCGCAAGGGTGTTATCGAGTCAGTTTGAAGGGTTGAATCAGGGCGATGCAGTGTTTGGACCCATGGGCGCTCAAACCCATGCTAAGTTGCCGGGTGTCATGCTGCAAAAGCTCGAAGAAAAAGAGCTACCGGCGCGAAGCTACTTGGGCGTTTTAGGCTTAGCCACCGGGATGACGGCCTATGCGGGTATGACAAGAGTTGCAGAAGTCCAAGAAGGCAACACCGTCGTGGTCTCGGCTGCAGCCGGAGCAGTGGGCTCGTGTGCTTGCCAGGTCGCTAAAAATCTGGGGGCTCGGGTGATTGGTATCGCAGGGGGAGCTGCCAAGGTTGATTACTTACTCAATGAAATTGGTTGTGACGCCGCGGTGGACTACAAGGCGCCTGATCTGGAGGGCCAACTTCTAGCAGCGACGCCCGATGGCATTGATGTCTTTTTTGATAATGTAGGCGGCGCGATTTTGGATGCCGTGCTGCTGCAAATCAATGAACGCGCCCGTGTTGTGATCTGCGGTGCTGTCTCTCAGTATGAGCGGACGGGGTCGGTCTATGGTCCAACAAACTATCTCAAAATTCCTGAGCGCAATGCCAGCATGCTTGGCTTTACGGTCATGCGATTTCACGAGGAGTATGCCGAGATTCAGGAGTCAATTTCTGAATGGGTGTTGGCAGGAAAGTTTAAGCTTCCCGAGCAGATAGAATCTGGGATCGATCAGTTTCCCCGGGCATTGACAATGCTGTTCTCGGGGGGACACATGGGTAAGTTAATGGTGGCTCCGTAGCAGGGCATGAATGCCGCTGCTCAGTGGCGACACGGTACATCGATACTCAGGACGGGGGCTATTGCACCCCCTTGAGACACCGAAGGCGCAGCCTACTCAAGATCTAGATCGATCAACACCTTGCACTGATGACTGGGCGATTTGAGCGCCTCGAAGGCTTCCGGCACTGCGCTGAGGGAAATCACATCGGTGACCATGGCGCTGGCGTCGATTCGGCCCTGGAGCATCATTGCGATCGTAAATTCAAAGTCTTCTTTGTCGTAGCCTACGGCCCATTGGATGGTGAGTTCCTTGCCAAAAGCCACCAAAGGCGTAATGGTGTCGGGGTGATCGCAAACACCGATACCCATAATCAGTCCACGTTTAGGCGCTCTCAAAATACACGCCTGCATCAGGCCGGTGGCGCCGACGCACTCAAATTGCACTTCCGGGCCCCCCCCCGTCAGAGCGATGAATTCGGCATCAACATCTCCAGTGGGGTCCACGAAATCATTAAAACCAAAGTCTCGAGCCATCTTGAGCCTTGCTTCTGCCATTTCGCTGATGACAATCTGGGCGGCGCCGAAAAAACGTGCCCAGATCGCGCAGGTCAACCCAATCGGGCCGGCTCCAATGATGAGCACTGTTTTCCCAGCGATATTGCCAGCCATTTTGACGGAATGCAGTCCAACCGCGAGTGGCTCGACCAGCGCACCTTCTCGATTCGAAAGGGATTCTGGCAGTTTGACGACTAGATCATAGCCGACCTTGACATATTCGCTGTAGGCGCCAGAGATTTTTCCCAGACCGATGGTTTTGTCATCGATAAAGGGTAGGGAGGTCACCCGATCACCTAGGGCGAACTCACCGTTTTCAAGCGCCGTACCGATTTGTACAATTTCCCCCGTAAACTCATGCCCAAAGATTGTCTCAGGCGGTGCCATAAAAGGTCCTTCTTTTGAGGCATGGATATCGGTGCCGCAGATACCGCAGTGACTGACCTTGACCAGCATTTCTCGATCAGAGATGGTCGGCTCGGGCACTGTTTCGATGGTCAGTTGCTCACCTGGACGGTGAAATACGGCAGCTCTCATAATGAATTCTCCAAAATAATCTGTCCAAAGGTCTAAAGGCTCACCCGAGTCTCCAAGACCGCGATGCTCCAAGCATAGAGTTCTTCGCTGAGAATGTTAAGGGCTATTCCTCCGCTGGCATGAGGCGTCAAAAGGTTGCACCCTTGAGTCCTTAATTGAGCCCCGCCTAAGCGTCTGACGATTGGCCCTTGCATCACAACTCGCGTTCATCGAGGGACCTTGCAGGCTCAATGCGCTCCCGCCTTGGATCTTTCTCAGGGTAAACGATCAAACTCAATGTTGAGGTCGGTCGGCGGATGCAGCAATAAGCTGGGCATAAACTCGAGGTTCTCTTGCCCCTTGGGGACTCTAAATCCTGTCATGCGCTGCAAAATAACCCGAAAGCCAACAATCAGCTCTTGTCTTGCCAAGGGAGCCCCCAAGCAGTGATGAACGCCTTGGCCAAAAGCAATCTGCGTTTTGAGATTGTCCCGGGTCACATCAAAGGCGTCAGGCTCAGGGAACTGCTCAGCATCACGATTGGCCGATCCGAATTTGATCATCATGGTGGCCCCTGCAGGAATCTTAACGCCGCCCACTTCAGTGTCTTCTCGGCAAATGCGCCACATTTGAGCGGTTGGGGTCGAAAGCCGCAACATCTCTTCCACCATATTGGGAATGAGGCTGGGATCTTTTTGAACCAAAGCCACCTGTTCGGGATGGGTTGCGAGAAGGTGCATGCCCTCGGCAAAGGTGCTGGTGGTGGTTTCATTTCCGGCGACCAGCAGCTGAGAGATCACCGAGAGGCACTCTTCAGTGTCCATTGGATGTTCTCCATCCGCCGATGCGTTGACGATGTCCGATAAAACATCATCCGTGGGGGTTTTTTTTCTACTTTCGATTTTTTCTGCAAAATAGTGTTGAAAATCGACGACCAGTTCTGCCGCGCGCAGCGCTCCCTCCCGGGTTTGGCCCGCTGAAAATGAGTAGACATTGGCGTCCGACCATTCTTTAAACAGCGCCATATCCGTCAAGGGCACGCCCAGGATGTAGGCAATCATTCGAACCGGCATAGGAACGGCAAATGCATCCATCCAGTTGCACTGTCCACGATCGATGATTTCGTCAACCAGTTCATGGGCCAAGGTTTCGATATACGGTTGGAGTTTTGCGACGCTACTGGCGGAGAACGGTTTTTGACACAAGGAGCGGTAGCGGCGCTGCCGGGGAGGGTCGGCGGTGAGCATCGTGTCAACTCTGCGATAGCCCTTTTTTAAGATCGCCTCCATTTCAGGGTCTTGGGGGGGTGTTGTCCCGGCTTGAATCATTGAAAATTCGTTCGAAAAACGCTTTTCGTTTTTGGCGACATCCACGACGTTGTTGTAATCTGAAACAAAATAGACCCCCGTTACTGGGCAATGGTAGACCGGCGCTTCTTCACGTAGGCGTTGATTAAACGCGTAGGGGCAAGCCAAAATTTCTGGATCTAGCGGGTTAACTTCATTCAGGGATTGCTCAGTCATAATGTTCTCAGTTCAAATTTTTAGTTCAGTTTTCTTAGTTAAAAGCTCTTAGTTAAATATTGTTTTGATCCAATTGCCGAGTTTCATGAAAGGGATCATGAAAGGCAGTATTTTCAGGGTTTTTTCGACATCCCAGTCCACCAACGCAGCATCAAGTCGCGAATACATGGCATGAAATAACGGTGCTGCTCGCTCAGAAGTTTGCTCGATTTCGTCCATGCTCATAGAAAACATCAACAGGGTGACAACCAGGTTGATTTCATATTCTTGCAGCATTTTTTTGTAGCTGTAGTTTTCTACGCCATTGGCCAATAGTCGGTCGTGGTAGAGCTTGAGTAAGTGCGTTTCGTGCTGACGCCTTAAGTCAACATCGATGCTCTGAGTCAGCCACCTCGCGATATCTGTCATGGGCTGGCCAATGCCGGCTGTTTGCCAATCAATGATCGTTGGTTCGCCCGTTGGTGATTCAGGTGAGAAGAAAATGTTATCGGACCGGAGGTCGCCGTGTACCAGGGTGTAGGGTTCCGGCTGAGGCGGTTCCATGGCAAACAGAGGCGGCAGTCTGGGTTGGAGTCGCTTCATGTTCGGATAGGCATCAAAGCGACCTGTGCGCTCTGCATTAGAAATGCTGTCTTCGAGTTGGGCAAGACTCTCCTTAATTGGAGTGACATGGGTAATTGGCGCAGTCCAAGCCATGTGCTTAAGATCGGGACTATTCCACCATCGGCCGTGAAGATCGGCGAAGGCCAGCATGACCTGCTCGGATTGCTCGAGGGTATTCCCAATGACTTGATCGGTGGGAACAGCTGGCGCAAGGTCCTCCATGACCATAACGAAATGCTGATTGAGAGGGTCAAAGCGCTGACAATAAATGATGGGCGTCCTAACCCCTGCGGTTTCGGCACAATCCTCGTAGAATCCGAGCTCACGACCATAGTAATTCATCCGTCCCGCGAGAATTCGCGTCGCTTCAAAGTGCGACGAGAATTTAACCACGACGGTTTTGGGGTGCCCTGCAATCGAATGGGTTTTCAGCGAAACCCGCTCGAGATCCCCCATAAACCCTGATCCAACGCCGATGGTGGTTTTCTCGAACCCATCAACCCTGATGCTCGGGAAGGCGGGAGTTAAGGCCGAGGTCAGCCAGTCTGCGGTCAGTGCAGCCGGGGATGTAGGGAAATCAGGCTTGCTGGGCATTAGCGGGTTGTCCCAGGGGGGCTTGGAGTACTTCGTCGAGATGGCCGTAATCGTTCAGCGTTAGCACACTGGGTTCTGGATCGAGCCTAACTTCTGTGATCGCCCCATTGTGCATCAAGTATTGGTAGCCAAATTTCGGTCGTGTTTTCATGAGCCAT
>MDTB01234097.1_pt1 | contig 26313 bp, 32 predicted proteins | sample 811161 | NCBI WGS metagenome assembly MDTB01 (sample SAMN05326650, study PRJNA326480) | marine metagenome | isolation source: seawater | place: Mediterranean Sea | collected 2009 | reverse complement strand
GCTTCAATTACAGCTGAACCTGGAGCACAAATTGCACGATTAATTAGTTCTAACAGTAGCAATAATCAAGAGTCGAACTAGGTAAATAAGGAGTAATAAATGGCTGATTTAAATAAAATTGTCGAAGATCTATCTTCTCTTACTGTTCTTGAAGCAGCTGAATTAAGTAAATTGCTTGAAGAAAAATGGGGTGTATCTGCTGCTGCACCAGTGGCAGTTGCTGCAGCTCCAGCTGCAGGTGGTGGAGAAGCCGCTGCAGAAGAGAAAACAGAATTTGATATTGAACTATCTGAATCTGGATCTAATAAAATTGCTGTTATTAAAGAGGTAAGAACCATTACTGGTCTTGGATTAAAAGAAGCAAAAGATTTAGTAGAAGGTGCGCCTAAACCACTTAAACAGGGTGTTAAAAAAGAAGAAGCTGAAGAAATGAAGAAAACATTAGAAGCAGCTGGAGCTAAAGTTACATTAAAATAATCTGTAGGCCTTTTATAAAGGCCTACAAACATTAAAGGTAAAATGAAGGAGAGAAAGTGAGCTTAGACCATATAAACTTTAAAAAAATTAGAAAATCTTTTGGTAAAATTCCTTTAGTTACATCTTTGCCGAATTTAGTTGAAGTGCAAAAAAGGTCATTCGATAGCTTTTTACAGCTTAAAACTGATCCTGAAAAAAGAGAAAATATTGGTCTACATTCAATTTTCAAATCCGTTTTTCCAATACATGATTACGCAGAGAGAGCCACAGTAGATTACGTAAGTTACAATCTTGGCGTTCCGAAATATGATGTTGAAGAGTGCTCACAAAGAGGTATGACTTATGGAACTCCTCTTCTAGTTAATTTTCGATTAATAATTTGGGATATTGATGAAATTGCTGGAACTAAATCTGTAAGAGATATTAAAGAGCAAGAAGTTTACATGGGTGACATACCACTCATGACAAAAAATGCTACATTTGTTGTTAATGGAACAGAAAGAGTTGTTGTCAGTCAAATGCATAGATCGCCCGGAGTTTTTTTTGATCATGATTTTGGCAAAACACATACAAGTGGAAAATACTTATTTAATGCTAGGATAATTCCTTATAGAGGATCATGGCTGGATTTTGAACATGATGCAAAAAATAATATTCATGCAAGAATTGATAGAAAGAGAAAATTTCCTGTAACAACTTTGTTTAAATGTCTATTAAGTAGTTTGTCAGAGGATTACATTAAAGAATGTGAAAACAATAAAATTGAGCCTGATCCAAAAAAAATTCTCGGAATGACCAGTGAAGAAATTTTATCATTATTTTATGACAATATATTATATAAAAAAAATGAGTTTGGATGGTCAAGTAAACAAGACTTCTCTTTTTTTAAAGGAAAAATTCTTAACTTTGATTTGCTTGATTCTAAAAGTGGAAAAGTTTTGGTATCTAAAGGTACAAAAGTAAATCAAAAAATAATAAATGAACTTAAGAAAAAAAATATATCTAATATTGTAATAGAAGAACAATCACTTTTAGGTTCTTTTCTATCTTCAGATATTATTGATGATAAAACTGGAAAAATCTTTTTTGAAGCTGGATATGAAATTGATGAGGTATTCTTAGAATTTATAAGTGAAAATAATATTAATAAACTTGATATTTTAAAAGCAGATAATATTGAAATTGGTTCATATATTAGAAATACATTACAATTGGATAAGGCAAGATCTAGAGAAGAAGCTTTATTTGAAATTTTTAAAATATTGAGACCAGGTGAACCTCCTACAATTGAAACTGCTGAAAATCTCTTTAATAATCTCTTTTTTAATGCTGATAGGTATGATTTATCTTCAGTTGGAAGACTAAAGATCAATGCAAAATTTAAAAAAAATACCTTAATTGAACACAGAGTTCTTGATAAAAGTGATATCTTAGATGTTGTTAAACATATGCATAATCTTATTGATGGTAAAGGTGAAATAGATGATATTGATCATTTAGCTAATAGAAGGGTGCGATCAGTAGGAGAACTTCTTGAAAATCAATACCGTATAGGTTTACTAAAAATGGACAGAGCTATTAAAGAAAGACTCAGTTCACTTGAGGTAGATAATATTATGCCTCAGGATATTGTTAATGCAAAACCTGTAGTTGCATCTATTAAAGAATTTTTTGGGCTCAGTCAGCTTAGTCAATTTATGGATCAAACTAATCCCTTAAGTGAAATTACACACAAAAGAAGAGTTTCAGCTTTAGGTCCAGGAGGACTAAACAGAGAAAGAGCTGGTTTTGAAGTTAGAGATGTTCATCAAACTCATTATGGAAGAATTTGCCCAATTGAAACTCCTGAAGGAGCTAATATAGGTTTAATTAATAGTCTTGCATCATATTCAAGAATTAACAAATATGGTTTTATTGAAACACCATATAGAATAGTTAATAATGGAAAAGTAACCGACAAAGTAATTTATCTTAGTGCAATTGATGAAGAAGATTTTGTAATTGCCCAAGCAAATGCTGAAGTTGATACAAAAGGCAAATTTGCAAATCAAATTGTTAGTTGTAGAAAAAATGGCGAATTTATAAACGTAGATGTTGAAACCATAGATCTTATGGATGTTTCTCCACAACAATTAGTATCAGTTGCATCTTCACTAATACCTTTTTTAGAAAATGATGATGCTAATAGGGCTTTAATGGGTTCAAATATGATGAGACAAGCAGTACCTTTAATTAAACCTAAGGCGCCACTTGTAGGTACAGGCATGGAATATACCGTTGCAAATGACAGTGGATCCACAGTTGTTGCAAAAAGAGAGGGTATAGTTGATCAACTTGATGCCAATAGAATTGTAATTAGAGTTACAGATAAAAATGATAAATCATTAAACAAAATTGACATCTATAACTTGGCTAAGTTTCAAAGATCAAATCAAAATACGTGCATAACGCAGCGACCACTAGTAAGTGTTGGTGATAAAGTTAAAAAAAATCAAGTAATTGCAGATGGGCCTGCTACAGAGCTAGGAGAACTTGCACTAGGCAGAAATGTACTTGCGGCTTTCATGCCCTGGAACGGTTACAATTTTGAGGACTCAATATTAATTTCTGAGAAAGTAGTTCAAGATGATGTTTTTACATCAATACACGTCGAAGAGCTTGAAGTTATGTCAAGGGATACAAAACTTGGACCTGAAGAAATTACAAGAGACATACCCAATGCTAGTGAAGAAATGCTAGTTAACTTAGATGAAACAGGGATTGTTTATGTAGGAGCAGAAGTTAATTCTGGCGATATATTAGTAGGTAAAGTGACTCCAAAAGGTGAATCACCTATGACACCAGAAGAAAAATTGCTTAGAGCTATTTTTGGAGAAAAAGCTGCCGACGTAAAAGACACTAGTTTAAAAGTTCCTCCAGGTGTTAAAGGTACTGTAGTTGAAATTAGAGTTTTCTCTAGAAGGGGAATTGAAAAAGATGAAAGAGCAATAAGTATTGAAAATCATCAAATTGAGGTCATTGCAAGAGATAGAGACGATGAATTAAAAATATTAGAAAAAAGTTTTGGTAACCATCTTCGCGAGTTACTAAATAATCAAACCCTTTTAGCTGGCAGTGATATTTTAACTAAAAATTCTCAAATAAAATATGAACAAATTGAAAATTTATCTCTTAATGAACTTCTTAAAATTAATATATCAGATGAGAACAAAAACAATCAAATTGAAGCTTTAGTTAAAAATTATGATAATCAACTTGGAAATATAAATCAAAAGTTTGAAAATAAAATAGATAAAATTCAAAGTGGAGACGAGTTACTTCCTGGCGTGTTAAAATTAATAAAAGTTTTTATTTCTGTGAAAAGAAAACTTCAACCTGGCGATAAAATGGCTGGAAGGCATGGTAATAAAGGTGTAATTTCTAAAATTTGTCCAGTAGAAGATATGCCTTATCTTGAAGATGGTACACCCGTTGATATAGTTTTGAATCCTTTAGGGGTTCCAAGCAGAATGAATATTGGCCAAATTTTGGAAACACATTTAGGATGGGCATCAGCGTCTTTAGGTAAACAAGTAAATCAAATGATTAAAAAAATTCAATCCGAGGGTCAGACTGATGATCTTAAAAATAAGTTACTTGAAATTTATAGTTTAGATAATCATAAAAAAATTATTAAGAATATGAATGATGATGAAATTTTAGAACTTGGGAACAATCTTAAAGATGGTATACCATTTGCAACTCCAGTATTTGATGGTGCAAAAGAAAAAGATATTACAAACTTATTATCCCAGTCTGGAGTATCAAGTACAGGTCAAGAAATATTATATGATGGTATCACAGGTCAAAAGTTCGAAAGACCTGTAACAGTTGGTTACATGTATATGTTAAAATTACATCATTTGGTCGATGAAAAAATTCATGCTAGATCAATAGGTCCTTATAGTCTTGTAACTCAACAACCACTTGGCGGAAAGGCTCAATTTGGGGGTCAAAGATTTGGAGAAATGGAAGTATGGGCTCTTGAAGCTTATGGAGCAGCATATACTCTTCAAGAAATATTAACTATTAAATCAGACGACGTTGCTGGAAGGACTAAAGTTTATGAGTCAATAGTTAAAGGTGATAATAATTTTGAGTCAGGAACTCCTGAGTCATTTAATGTTATGGTAAAAGAGTTGAGATCTCTAGGTCTCAACTTAGATTTTAGAGAAAATCTAAAAGAAAACAATATAACTAACTTAATAGGGTCAAATGAATAAAGAACTTACAAACATATTTAATCAAAATTTAGGCATTCAAAACTTCAATAGCCTCAAAATTTCCATTGCTAGTCCTGATGATATAAGATCCTGGTCTTTTGGAGAGATTAAAAAACCTGAAACCATTAATTATAGAACATTTAAACCAGAAAAAGATGGATTATTTTGTTCAAGAATTTTTGGCCCAGTAAAAGATTATGAATGTCTTTGCGGTAAGTATAAAAGAATGAAATTCAGAGGTATTATATGTGAAAAGTGTGGTGTTGAAGTTACACTATCAAAAGTCCGACGTGACAGAATGGGACATATTGAGTTAGCTGCTCCTGTATCACATATTTGGTTTATGAAATCTTTGCCAAGTAGAATTGCAACTCTTTTGGATATGACGATTAAAAATCTTGAGAAAGTATTATATTTTGAGCAATTTATTGTGGTAGAGCCTGGTTTAACAGATTTAAAAAAGGCAGAAATTATATCAGAAGAACAATATATTGATTATCAAGATGAGTATGGAGAAGATTCTTTTAGTGCAGCAATTGGAGCAGAGGCGATTGAGCAAATGCTGCTTAGTATTGATCTAGAAGCTGAATATAAACAGCTAAAAATTGATCTTACAGAAACTAAATCTGAGCTGAAAAAAACAAAAATTACAAAAAGATTAAAACTTATTGAATCGTTTATTATATCAAAAAATAAACCCGAATGGATGATTATGCGAGTATTACCCGTTATTCCTCCAGAGTTAAGGCCACTAGTGCCATTAGACGGCGGAAGATTTGCAACGAGTGATTTAAATGATCTTTATAGAAGAGTTATTAATAGGAATAACAGATTAAAAAGATTGATTGATCTTAGAGCTCCCGACATAATTATTAGAAATGAAAAAAGAATGCTTCAAGAATCAGTTGACGCATTATTTGATAACGGAAGAAGAGGTAGAGTAATTACTTCTACTAATAAAAGACCATTAAAATCTTTATCTGACATGTTAAAAGGTAAGCAGGGTAGATTTAGACAAAATCTTCTTGGCAAAAGAGTAGATTATTCAGGTAGATCAGTGATAGTTGTAGGTCCTAACCTTAAACTTCACCAATGTGGTATTCCAAAAAAAATGGCATTAGAGCTTTTTAAACCATTCATTTTTCATAAACTTGATATTTATGGCTGGGCCAATACAATCAAGTCAGCTAAAAAATTAGTTGAAAAGGAGGATCCAAGAGTTTGGGATATTTTAGAGGATGTAATTCGTGAACACCCAGTTCTTCTAAATAGAGCTCCAACACTTCATAGATTAGGAATTCAAGCATTTGAACCTATTTTAATTGAGGGCAAATCAATACAATTGCATCCATTAGTTTGTACAGCCTTTAATGCTGATTTTGATGGTGATCAAATGGCTGTCCATGTTCCTCTAAGTCTTGAAGCTCAACTTGAAGCAAGAGTATTAATGATGAGCACTAATAATATTTTATCTCCTTCAAGTGGTAAACCCATAATAGTTCCATCTCAAGATATTGTTTTGGGTATCTATTACCTTTCAATTCTAAGAAATAAACAACCAGGAGATGGCAGATATTTTGTAGATTTAAATGAGATAGAAAAAGCATTAGAAAATAAAGATATTAGTCTTCATACAAAAATTAATACAAGAGTTAAAACTCACGATGGTCATTTTGCTAAAGTTGAAACAACCCCAGGAAGAATGATACTTGGAAATATACTTCCAATGAATAAAAATATAAACTTCGATATGATTAATAAAGTTCTTACTAAAAAAGAGGTGAGTAATATTATTGACAAAGTCTATAGGTTTTGTGGACAAAAAGAGACTGTTTTGTTTGCTGATCACATAATGCAAATAGGATTTAAATATGCCGCTGTTGCAGGTATATCATTTGGTAAAGATGATCTTATTATTCCTGCAGATAAAGATGTTCTTTTAAATAGCACTCAAGAGAAAGTACACGAGTATGAAAATCAATATCAAGATGGTTTAATTACTCAAGGTGAAAAATATAATAAAGTTGTTGATGCTTGGTCTGAATGTACAAACAAAGTAGCAGATAAAATGCTGGACGTCATATCAAGCCCTTCAGATGACCAACCTATTAATTCTGTATATATGATGGCTCATTCTGGGGCTAGAGGTTCAGCAGCACAATTAAAGCAATTGTCTGGAATGAGAGGATTAATGGCTAAACCTTCAGGTGAAATAATTGAGAATCCAATTAAATCTAACTTTAAAGAAGGCCTTTCAGTACTTGAATATTTCACTTCTACACACGGTGCACGTAAAGGCTTAGCTGATACGGCTCTAAAAACAGCGAGTAGTGGATACTTAACTAGAAGATTAGTCGATGTTGCACAAGATGCAGTTATTCGTGAAGATGATTGTAAAACATTAAATGGCGTAATTGTTGAAGAAATTGTTGAGTCAGGTAACATTACATCACCTCTAACTGAGAGAATTTTGGGTAGAACTCCAGTCGAAGATATCATAGATGAAAATAACAATATTATTGTTAGATCTGGGGAAATTATTACTGAGAAAGAGTTAGATCCAATATCTAAATTAGGGATAAGATCTCTTAAAATAAGATCAGTACTAACTTGTGAAACTGAAGAAGGAATTTGTTCTAAATGTTATGGCAGAGATCTTGCAAGAGGTACACCAGTTAATATCGGAGAGGCTGTTGGAATTATAGCTGCTCAGTCTATAGGTGAGCCTGGTACTCAACTTACAATGAGAACATTTCATATTGGAGGCGCTGCTAGTTCATCAGTTGAGCAATCAAATGCTAACTCTCCTTTTTCTGGTAAGGTGAAACTAGAAAATATTAAAATTATCGAAGATCGTTTTAAAAATAAAATTGTTTTAAGTAGGAATGGAAAAGTAAGAATTTTAGATAAAAGTTCAGACAAATATTCATCAAATATTCCATTTGGATCAAAGTTGTTTGTAAACGACGGTGATAAAATTGAAAGTAATCAAATCCTTGCTGAATGGGATCCTTATACTTTACCTATAATTGCTGAAAAAGATGGATTTGTAAAATATGTAGACCTCAAACAAGGGGTTTCTTTTAGAGAGTCTATAGATGATACAACTGGCATATCCAGTAAAATAGTAATTGATTGGAGTCAAAATCAAAAAAGTAAAAATTTTAAACCTGCTATAAATATAACTGATAAAACCTCTGAAGAAGCTAATGATGTTACTGATTTTTTAAACTATCCAATGTCTATTGACTCAATTTTAAGTGTTGAAGATGGACAAGAAGTTTCAGCAGGTCAGGTTATAGCTAGAATCCCTAAAGAATCATCAAAAACAAAAGATATTACAGGAGGACTGCCTAGAGTAGCTGAACTTTTTGAGGCAAGAAAACCAAAAGATCCGGCTATTATGTGTGAAATTGATGGTAAAATTTCATTTGGAAACGATTATAAAAATAAAAGGCGTGTTATTATCACATCTATTGATGAAAAAGATAATTTTGAAATACTAATTCCTAGATCTAAATATCTTAATGTTCAGGAAGGTGATTTTGTTAAAAAGGGTGATATACTAGTTGAGGGTACTCCAGTGCCCCATGATATACTCAGAATTTTAGGTGTGGAGGAATTAGCTAGATATTTAGTAAGAGAAGTACAGTCCGTTTATAAACTACAAGGAGTTTATATTAATGACAAGCATATCGAAACTATAGCAAGACAAATGCTGCAAAAAGTCTTGATAAAAGAACCAGGAGATTCAAATTTAATTTCAGGTGAGCAAATACAGCGAAGAGATGCTTTAAAGCTCAATAAAATACTTAAGAATGAAGGAAAAAAAGAAGTTAATTTCGAACCTGTGCTTCTAGGTATAACTAAGGCAAGTTTACAAACAAACTCATTTATTTCTGCAGCTTCTTTTCAGGAAACAACAAAAGTTTTAACTGATGCAGCCACATTAGGAAAAGTTGATACATTAAATGGTCTTAAAGAAAACGTTATAGTAGGGAGATTGATTCCAGCTGGTACAGGAAAAATGACCTCAGATTATGAAAATATTGCCTTTGAAAGAGATAAGGAAATTAGTGACAAAAATAAGCCTGAAAACGTAGAAAATTAGAAAAATACTAATATATTTGCTTGACTTTATGTTAATCAATTAATAAACACCTCTACGATTTGTTAAAGGTCGTGGATTGAGTTCCAAACACTTAACTAGAGGATAAGAATGCCAACAATTAATCAACTTGTTAGAAAAGGTAGATCTGTAGTCAATAAAAGGAATAAAGTTCCTGCACTTGACAAAAGTCCTCAAAAGAGAGGTGTTTGTACCAGAGTTTATACAACAACCCCAAAAAAACCAAATTCAGCTCTCCGTAAAGTAGCAAGAGTAAAGTTAACTAATGGCCAAGAGGTATCAGCTTATATACCTGGGGAAGGTCATAATCTACAGGAACACTCAGTTGTTTTAATAAGGGGTGGTAGGGTAAAAGATTTACCTGGTGTTAGATATCATATATTAAGAGGTACACTAGACACACAAGGTGTATCAGCAAGAAAACAAAGAAGATCTCTTTATGGGGCTAAGCGTCCGAAATAATTATGTCTAGAAGAAGAGCTGCAGAAAAGAGAACAATATTACCTGATCATAAATATAAAGATCTAGTATTGGCTAAATTTATGAATAGAATTATGCTTGATGGCAAAAAATCAACATCAGAAAAAATATTATACGGCGCATTTGACATTGTTTCAAAAAAAACAGACAAAACACCAATAGATTTTTTTCACGAAGCTTTAAATAATGTAAAACCATCTTTAGAAGTAAGATCAAGAAGAGTAGGAGGTGCTACTTACCAGGTTCCTATGGAAGTAAGACCAAAGAGAGCGCAAACATTAGCTATGAAATGGATTGTTGACTCAGCAACTAAAAGAAATGAAAAAACTATGAGAGAAAGAGTTGCAAATGAAATAATTGATGCATTTAACAATAAGGGTAATGCAGTCAAAAAAAGAGAAGAAACTCATAAAATGGCTGACGCAAATAGAGCATTTTCTCACTTTAGGTGGTAATAATTTATGACTAGGTCTCATTCTCTATCTGAATATAGAAACATAGGTATTATGGCACATATAGATGCTGGCAAAACAACAACTACTGAGAGAATATTGTACTATACTGGTAAATCCCACAAAATAGGAGAGGTGCATGACGGCGCAGCAACAATGGATTGGATGGAGCAGGAACAAGAAAGAGGTATAACTATTACATCTGCAGCTACAACTTGTTTTTGGAAAGATCATAGAATAAACATAATCGACACGCCAGGCCATGTAGATTTCACAATTGAGGTTGAAAGATCCCTCAAAGTACTCGATGGAGCAGTTGCCGTTTTTGATGGTGTTGCTGGAGTTGAGCCTCAATCAGAAACTGTTTGGAGGCAAGCAGATAAATACAACGTACCTCGAATGTGTTTTGTAAATAAATTAGATAGAACAGGAGCAAACTTTTTTATGTGTGTAGATATGATATCTGAAAGATTAGGATCATATCCACTCGTAACACAGCTGCCCATTGGAATAGAGAGTAACTTAAAAGGAGTAGTAGATTTAGTGTCTAATAAAGCCATTATCTGGCAAGACGAAAGTTTGGGTGCAAAATTTGATGTTACTGAAATACCAGATGATTTAAAAGATCAAGCTGCAGAGTATAGACTAAAACTAATTGAAAAAGCTGTTGAAGAAGATGATTCTATTATGGAAAAATACCTAGAAGGAAATGAACCATCTACAGAAGAATTAAAGTTATGTATTAGGAGAGGTACAATTAGAGGAGTATTTGTGCCTGTTTTAACTGGATCAGCATTTAAAAATAAGGGTGTTCAACCTCTACTAGATGCTGTGATTGATTACATGCCATCTCCTACTGATGTAGCTAGTGTTAAGGGCGTTGATGTTAATGATGATACAATTGAGTTGACAAGAAAATGTGAAGATAGCGAACCATTTAGTGCATTAGCTTTCAAAATTATGACAGACCCTTTTGTTGGTAGTTTGACGTTTGCTAGAATATATTCAGGTTCAATTAATACTAAGGATTCAGTGTTAAATTCTAACTCAGGTAAAAAAGAAAATATAGGCAGAATGTTACTAATGCATGCAAACAATAGGGAGGAAATTAAAACTGCCAAAGCTGGAGATATAGTTGCTCTGGTTGGGTTAAAAGATGTAACAACTGGAGAAACTTTATGTGCCTCTGACAAACCAATAGTTTTAGAAAAAATGGATTTTCCAGATCCAGTAATTGAAGTAGCAGTTGAACCAAAAACAAAAGTAGACCATGAAAAAATGGGTCAAGCACTTGGAAGATTGGCTCAAGAGGATCCAAGTTTTAGAGTAACAACTGATCATGAAAGTGGACAAACTATTATAAAAGGTATGGGAGAACTTCACCTTGAAATCCTTGTAGATAGAATGAAGAGGGAATTTAAAGTTGAAGCAAATGTTGGCGCACCTCAGGTAGCCTATAGAGAAACAATTTCTAATTCATTTGATGTTGATTATACTCATAAAAAACAATCTGGTGGAGCAGGCCAATTTGCAAGAGTAAAAATTAAATTTGAGCCAGGAGAAGCTGGTAGTGGCTATGAATTTATAAATCAAATTAAGGGTGGAAATATTCCAACTGAACACATTCCAGGAGTTGAAAAAGGTTTAATTGCACAACAACAAACTGGAGTTATAGCAGGTTTCCCATGCATCGATTTTAAAGCAACTTTGTATGATGGGGCATACCATGATGTAGATTCAAGTGTTTTAGCATTTGAGATAGCAGCGAGAGCTGCGTTTAGAGAAGGTATAGCAAAAGCTAATCCAGTTTTACTTGAGCCTATGATGAAAGTAGAAGTAGTTACACCAGAAGAATACATGGGTGATGTAATTGGTGATCTAAATAGTAGAAGAGGTCAAGTACAAGAAATGTCTACAAGAGGTAATGCTAATGTTGTTGATGCAATGGTTCCTCTTGCAAATATGTTTGGATATGTAAATAATCTTAGATCTCTTTCACAAGGAAGAGCAAACTATACAATGCAATTTGATCATTATGAGGAAGTTCCATCAAACGTAGCAGAAGAAGTAAAAGCTAAGTTAGCATAATGGATAATCAAAACATAAGAATTAGATTGAGAGGTTTTGATAATTCTCTATTAGACAACAGCACTCTAGATATCATAAATACAGCGAAAAGAACAGGTGCAAAAGTCAAAGGCCCCATACCACTTCCTACACGTTTCGAAAGGTTCACAGTTAACAAATCACCTCATATTGATAAAAAGAGTAGGGATCAACTTGAAATAAGAACACATAACCGTCTCTTAGATATTATTGACCCAACACCTCAAACAGTTGACGCATTGATGAAATTAGATTTATCGGCCGGTGTCGAAGTAGACATTAAAATTTAATATGGTTAGATCAGGTTTAATAGCTACTAAAATCGGAAATAGTTCTTACTATCACAAAGATGGTAAAAATACTCATGTAACAGTCCTAAAGGTTGATGAATGTGTTGTTGCTAATGTTAAAACAATTGAAAAAGATGGATACAATGCAGTTCAGCTCGCTTCTATAGACACTAATAAAGATATTACAAAACTTAAGAAGCCACAAAGAAAGTTATTTTCAATTAATAAACTGGATCCAAAAAAAATATTAAAAGAATTTAGAGTGGATACAGAAAATATTTTAGACATTGGAACAAAATTAAATGCAAACCATTTTAAAATTGATCAATATGTTGACGCAAGTAGTGTATCTATCGGAAAAGGTTTTGCGGGAGTAATGAAGAGACATAACTTTGGGGGTCTTAGAGCTTCTCATGGTGTATCTATATCTCATCGATCACATGGATCAACTGGTCAAAACCAAGATCCAGGTAGAGTTTTTAAAGGTAAAAAAATGGCTGGAAGAATGGGTAATACAAAGGTTACCAAACAAAATTTAAAGATAATTGATATTGATGATCTGAATAACCTTCTAATTTTAAAAGGTTCAGTTCCTGGAAAAAAGAATTCAATTATTTTTTTAAAAGACTCAGTTAAAAAATCTTAAATGAAGAAATCTATTCAAAATCTCAAAAATAAAACTGTAGGTGATATTGACCTTGATGTTAGCATTTTTGGAATAAAACAATTACCTGATTTGATACACCAATATATTAGGTATCAAAATGCTAAGTCTAGACAAGGATCACATAAAACAAAAACTAGGTCTGAGGTTAGTGGACGAAGTAAAAAACCTTTCTCTCAAAAAGGCACTGGTAATGCTAGACAGGGTAGTAATAAACCACCTAACTTTAGAGGCGGGTCAGTATCTATGGGTCCAGTTAATAGAGATCATTCTTTCAGTTTAAATAAAAAAGAAAAAAAGCTTGCATTAAAATCTGCTTTATCGACTAAAGTTAATGAAGATAAAGTTATAATAATTGACTCGTTTGAAATTAAAAGTTTCAAAACCAAAGAATTATATTTAGATTTAAAACAGTTTGATTACAAATCTGCACTTTTTATTCATTCTGAAGAAGGATTAAATAAAAATTTTAAACTTGCATCCTCAAATATTCCCAGGATATCAATTTTAAATCAAAAAGGTATTAATGTTAGAGATCTAATATTATTTGACAAGATATTTATAGAGAAAAAATCTGTGAGTGAAATAACAAAGAGACTCTTATGAAAAGCAAAAATTTAAAAATCTCACTTGAAAGAGCTTATGACATAATTAAAAAACCTTTAACAACAGAGAAATCTACAAATCTACAACAATTCAATCAATATTCATTTGTTGTATCTAAAAACTCAAATTCTTTTGAAATTAAAAACGCAATTGAAACTATTTTTAAAGTTAAGGTAAATAAAGTAAATACATCAATACTTCGTGGTAAAGGTAAAACTTTCAAGGGCCAATATGGATTTAGAAAAGATACTAAAAGAGCAATTGTGACTTTAGACGAGGGTAATACTATTGACCCATCATTGGAGATTAAATAATGCTTATTAAATTTAAACCCACTACACCTGGATTAAGAGGTACAGTCTTAGTATCCAAAAAAGAATTATCTAATGAAAAACCTCATAAGTCTCTAACTAAAAAACTAAATTCTACTGGTGGAAGAAATAATCAAGGAAGAATTACATCTAGAAGAATGGGTGGTGGCGTAAAAAGAAAGTATAGATTAATTGACTTCAAAAGATCTAAAACAAATATTACTGCTGAAGTTTTGAGAAATGAATATGATCCTAATAGATCAGCATTTATTTCTTTAGTTAAATATGAGGATGGAGAGTATCAATATATCATTTCTCCTAAAAACATAAAAGTTGGAGAAAAAATTATCTCAGGTGAAAATGTAGCTATCAAAAATGGAAACTGCTTACCAATTAATAATATTCCAGTAGGTACAAATATTCATAATATTGAATTGAAACCAGGAGCTGGTGCCCAGTTAATAAGATCCGCAGGTTCATCTGCACAAATTGTTTCTAAAGAACAACCTTACGTTCAAATAAAACTAATTTCTGGAGAAATAAGACATATCAATAAAAACTGTAGAGCTACTATTGGGGAGGTTTCTAACCCAGACCAAAAAAATATTAAGTTAGGAAAAGCTGGAAGAAAAAGATACTTAGGATTTAGACCAAAGGTAAGAGGTGTTGTTATGAATCCAGTTGACCACCCACATGGCGGTGGTGAAGGAAGGACTTCAGGAGGCAGAGATCCAGTTACACCTTGGGGTGTATCCACTAAGGGTAAAAAAACAAGAAATAACAAAAGAACTAATGTTTTTATAATTAGAAGGAAGAAAAAATAATGACAAGATCTATTTGGAAAGGTCCATTTGTGGATGTCACATTAATGAAAAAAGCAGAAAAACTATCTCAATCTGGAAGAAAGGAAGTTTTGAAAACTTGGTCAAGAAGATCTACCATCCTTCCAGAATTTGTTGGATTAACATTTGGAGTTTATAATGGTCAAAAGTTTGTTCCTGTAACAATTAATGAGCAGATGGTTGGGCATAAATTAGGTGAATTTTCTCCAACAAGAACTTTTAAGGGGCATACTGCTGCAGATAAGAAAGCAGAGCAAAAATGAATCAAAATCTTGTAGCAATAGCAAAAGATAATATGGTTAGGATAAGTCCTACTAAACTTTCTCTGTTAGTAAATAGTATAGTAAATATGAAAGTAAGCTCAGCTGTCAATCAACTTCAATTCTCTTCCAAAAGAATATCTAAAACAGTTTTAAAAGTTTTAAATGCGGCCGTTGCTAATGCTGAAAATAACAAGCAATTGGATATAGATAAGTTATTTGTAAAAGAAGTTTTTGTAGGAAAAGCTTTGAGAATGAAAAGATGGAGGCCTAGAGCAAAAGGAAGAGCAGCTTCTATAATTAAACCATTTAGTAAGGTTACTATAATAGTTGAAGAGAGATCAGAAAAAAATAAGGAAAAAGCATAATGGGACAAAAAGTAAATCCGTACGGCATAAGACTTGGTATAAATAAAACTTGGTCATCGAGATGGTTTTCAAAAAATGAATATACAAAATTATTACATCAAGATTTAAAGATAAAAAGTTACGTTGCAAATAAGCTCAAAAATGCAAGCATTTCCAAAATAAATATTGAAAGAGCTGCTAAAAAACTAAGACTGTCTATTTATAGCTCTAGACCAGGTATTATTATTGGAAAAAAAGGTGCAGATATTGAAACATTAAAGAATGATCTTTCAAAAATGTCAAATTTAGAAGTATTTTTAGACATTAAAGAAGTAAGAAAGCCTGAGGTTGAAGCAAAACTAGTAGCTGAAAATATTGCTTCTCAACTTGAAAAACGTATTTCATTTAGAAGGGCTATGAAAAAAGCTGTTCAATCTGCAATGAGGTTAGGCGCTAAAGGGGTAAAGGTTGTTTGTAGTGGAAGATTAGGCGGTGCAGAAATTGCTAGAACAGAAAAATATCATGAAGGTAGCGTCCCTTTGCATACCTTGAGAGGTGATATTGATTATTCTACAGCTGAAGCTGAAACAACTTATGGAATATGCGGAATTAAAGTCTGGATTAATAAAGGAGAAATACTTTTGAAAGATCCGTATGCAAGTGAAAAGAAACAAATAGATCAAGGGAGTGTCAGATAATGAACATGTTATCCCCTAAAAAAACTAAATATAGAAAACAATTCAAAGGTAGGATTCATGGAAGTTCAAAAGGAAATTATGCTCTAAATTATGGAAGCTTTGGTTTAAAGGCAATGGAACCTGAAAGAGTTACATCTAGACAAATTGAAGCTGCAAGAAAAGCAATCACTAGATATTTAAAAAGAGCTGGAAGAATGTGGATTAGAATATTTCCAGATGTTCCTGTTTCAAAAAAACCCGCAGAGGTTAGGATGGGAAAAGGAAAAGGTTCAATAGAATATTGGGCTTGTAGAGTCAAACCAGGAAGAATTATGTTTGAGGTAGATGGTGTAAACATAAATGATGCTAGAAAAGCAATGACTCTGGCTGCAGCAAAGTTACCAATAAAATGTAAGTTTGTAGAGAGAAATATATAATGAATAAAAACTCACCTCATAATAAAGACAAAATACTAGAAGAAATATTAGCCTTAAAGAAAAATCTTCTGAATTTTAGCTTTCAAAAGTTCTCTGGACAACTTGAAAAGACCTCACAAATCAAAAATTCAAGAAGGCAAATTGCAAGACTAAAGACTAAATTATCAAATAACGATGGAGATAAAAATGCCTAAGAGAATTTTATCTGGTGTTGTTGTGTCTTCTAATTCAAACAAAACAATAACTGTTACTGTAACAAGAAGAATCAAACACAAACTTTATAAGAAAATTATAAGACAAACAAAAAAATATCATGCACATGATGAAAATAATGAATTTAGTGTTGGTGATACTGTTTCAATTATAGAATCAAAACCAATATCTAAATTAAAAAAATGGAAAGTAATATCTTTAAACGGAGATAAATCATGATTCAAATGCAATCAAACCTTTTCGTAGCGGATAACTCAGGCGCAAGAAAAATTCAGTGCATAAAAGTTTTGGGTGGTTCAAAAAGAAGATCTGCTTCAATTGGTGATATTATTGTTGTTTCTATTAAAGATGCATTGCCAAGAGCTAAAGTTAAAAAGGGAGATGTTTATAAAGCTGTAATTGTAAGAACATCTAAAGATTTCAAAAGGCTAGATGGCACTGCCATTAGATTTGATAAAAATGCTGCAGTTCTTTTAGACAAACAAGAAGAACCTATAGCAACAAGGATTTTTGGACCTGTAACAAGAGAACTTAGAAGTAAAAAGTTCATGAAAATAATTAGTCTTGCTCCAGAGGTAATATAATGAGTATTAAATTAAGATTAAAAAAAGGTGATGAAGTAATTGTTCTTACAGGAAAAGATAAAGGCAAAACAGGTAAAATAGTAAAAATGCTACCAAAAGAAATGAAGGCAATAGTTTCTGAAATAAATAGGGTTAAGAAAAATCAAAAACCCGATAACAATCAGCCTGGCGGTATCATAGACAAAGATATGCCAATTCACATATCCAATCTAGCATTTTATGATACTGAGTTAAAAAAAGGAATAAAAATTAGTTATAAATTTGAAAATAATAAAAAAATTAGAATAAATAAATCATCTGGTAAGGAAATATAATGAGTAGACTTCTTGAGGAATATAACAATCAAATTAAACAAGATTTAAAATCAAAATTAGGTCTCAAAAACATATTTGAAGTCCCTAAGCTTAAAAAAATTATTTTAAATATGGGAGTAGGTGAAGCTAAAGAAGATACAAAATTAATTGATAAAGCATTAGATGACTTAACACTTATAGCCGGTCAAAAAGCGGTGAAAACTAAATCTAAAAAAGCAATTTCTGGATTTAAAATCAGAGCAGGAATACCTTTGGGAGCTAAAGTAACACTTAGAAATAAAATAATGTATGAATTTCTAGACAGACTGGTAAATATAGCCATTCCCAGAATTAGAGATTTCAGAGGATTAAGTTCAAAAAGCTTTGACGGAAATGGAAATTTTTCAATGGGTATCAAGGAACATGTAATATTCCCAGAAATAAACTTCGACAAAGTTGAAAAAATTAGAGGGATGGATATCACAATTTGCACATCAGCTAAAAATAATAAAGAGGCAATAGAATTATTAAAAAGCTTTAATATGCCTTTTAAGGAAAATCAGATTAATTAAGGAGTAAAATGGCAAAGCAAAGTTCAATTCAAAAAAATATACTTAGAAAAAAATTAATTAAAAAATTTAAATCTAAAAGAGATCTTCTTAAATCTAAAATTAAAAATAAAAACCTTTCATTAGAAGAAAGAATTTCTTTTCAAAATAAATTAAATGACCTTCCAAGAAATGGATCAGCTATTAGACATAGAAATAGATGTGAAATTACTGGTAGGCCAAGAGGAAATTACAGAAAATTTGGATTATCAAGAATTAAACTTAGGGAACTTTCAATGACTGGTGATTTACCAGGCGTTGTTAAGTCTAGCTGGTAGGAGACAATTATGGCATTTAATGACTCACTTTCAGATATGCTTGCAAGGATTAAAAATGCTCACCAAGCTAAAAAGGTATCTACTTTATGCTTAAAATCAAAATTAAATTTAAATGTTTTAAGTGTTTTAAAGGATGAGGGTTACATTAGAGATTTTAAAAATATTGAAGAAAGAAAAGGTGTGAACTCTATTCAAATTGATTTAAAGTATTATAATGGAAATCCAGTTATAAAAAAAATAAAAAGAATTTCTAAACCAGGCATCCGAAAATATTCAAAAATCAATGAATTAAATAAACCCTACGGTGGTTTGGGAATCTCAATTCTTTCAACTCCAAAAGGTGTTATGTCCGATAATCAAGCAAAGAAAAATAATGTTGGTGGCGAAATTTTATGCGAGGTATTCTAATGTCAAGAATTGCTAAAAATCCAATTAAAATTTCTAATGATGTTCAATGCAGTTTTAAGGATGGTGTTTTTTCTGCAAAGGGAAACCTTGGTCAAATTGAAATAAATATTAATTCAAACTATAATGTAAATATAATTGAGGACGAAGTTAAAGTTCTTCCTTTAGATGATAGCAAAAATGATCCAAATTGGGGTACAACAAGAGCAATAGTAGCGAATACCATTAATGGAGTAACTACCGGTTTTAGTAAAACATTAGAGTTAAACGGAACTGGATATAGAGCAAGTGTTTCAGGTGCTAAACTTAAACTTGAACTTGGATATAGTCATGATATTAATTTTGATATTCCAAAAGATGTAAAAATAGAATGTCCTAAGCAAAACATAATTAAACTTACAAGTATAAACAAAGAGAAATTAGGCGCAGCAGCTGCAAAAATTAGATCATTTAGAAAGCCAGAACCTTTTAAAGGTAAGGGCATAAAATATATCGATGAATATATTTTTAGAAAAGAAGGTAAAAAGAAATAAATTATGAAAGATAGAAAACAAAGAGTTAGATTTAAAACAAAAAAAGTTTCTAGTAGAAATAGATTAACTGTTTTTAGATCGAATAATCACATTTATGCTCAACTAATTGACGATTCAAAGGGAATAACATTAGCAAGTTCTTCGTCTATTGAAAAAACTATTAAAGAAAAAAACCTTTCAAGAAAAGAGACTGCAGAAATTGTTGGCAAAAATATAGCTAAAAAAATTATTTCTAAAGGAATTGATAAAGTTGCTTTTGATAGAGGAAAGTACAAGTATCATGGGCTAATCAAAATACTTGCTGAAGCTGCTAGAGTGGAAGGCCTGAACTTTTAAAGGAATTATATGTTTGAAAATGAAAAAAATGAATTGAGTGAACATCTAGTTACAATTAACAGAGTAGCTAAGGTTGTTAAGGGAGGAAGAAGATTTGGTTTTGCAGCTATTATGATAGTTGGTGATAATAATGGAAAGGTTGGTATAGGGACTGGAAAAGCAAAAGAAGTTCCAGAAGCAGTTAGAAAAGCAACAGAAAATGCAAAAAGTAAAATGGTTAGAGTACATTTAAAAGATAACAGAACTATTCACCATGATACAGTGGGTCGTTTTGGAGCAGGTAAAGTGATACTTAGAACGGCAGCACCTGGAACTGGCATTATTGCTGGAGGCCCAATGAGAGCTCTTTTTGAATCTTTAGGAATAAAAGATGTTGTTGCAAAATCTACTGGAACATCAAACCCCCATAATATGTTAAAAGCTACTCTAAATGCTTTTAAAATGTCTGAGTCACCCAAATCAGTAGCTGCAAAAAGATCAAAAAAAATTAATGAAATAAATAATAGTAAGAAAAATTAAATATGAAAATTAATGAATTAAAATCGTCCCTGACCACCAATAAAAAACGTAAAAGAAGAGGTAGAGGTTCAGGTTCAGGACTTGGAAAAACAGCTGGCAGAGGTGTAAAAGGTCAAAAGTCAAGATCAGGTGTATCAATTAATGGTTTTGAAGGTGGTCAAATGCCATTATATAGACGTTTACCAAAGAGAGGCTTTAAAAACCCTTTTAAAACCAAAATACAAAATATTAACTTTAAAATGATTAAGAATCTAATAAAAAAATATAATATTGATCCAGAAAATATAAAAGAAGAAGAGCTTTTTACTAAAAAAATATTTAAAAAATCAAAAGGAAACTTGAAGCTTCTAAACATAGGGGAATTAGATAATGTAGCTAATTTGGAAATCTCTTACGCTTCTAAAAAAGCAATTGAGGTTATTGAGAAATTAGGTGGAAAAATTAAACTTACTAAGAAATAAATGGCAACAGCGGCAGACAGATTAGCAAATAATTTAAATTTTGGTGCAATAGGTAAAGCAACAGAACTAAGACAAAGGCTCTTATTCACCCTTGGTGCTCTAATTGTATTTCGCTTAGGGACATTTTTACCAATTCCAGGTATAAATCCACTCGCTTTACAGCAATTTTTTGAACAACAATCATCAGGTATATTGGGTATATTCGATACATTTTCAGGAGGTGCTTTAGGTAGAATGGGTATATTTGCTCTAGGTGTAATGCCTTATATTTCAGCGTCAATAATAATGACATTGATGCGATCAGCCATTCCTCATCTGAAGAATTTGAAGGAACAAGGCTCTAAGGGAACAAGACAATTGCTACAATATACAAGATACGTAACTGTTATTATTGCTGCTGTTCAGGGCTATGGAGTTTCTATTGGATTAGAGTCAATGCAGACAACTTATGGAAATATCGTATTCGACCCAGGAATTTTCTTTAGACTTACAACTGTAATAACTCTTGTAGGAGGCACAGTCTTTTTGATGTGGTTAGGTGAACAAATTTCATCAAGAGGTGTAGGAAATGGTATATCTTTAATTATAACCGCAGGAATTGTTGCCAATTTACCTGCTGCTTTTGTTAGTACATTACAATTAGGAAGAACAGGTGAATTAAGCATCGCTTTTATTTTAGGCATTCTAGTTTTAATATTGTTATTAATAATTTTTATTGTATTTGTTGAGAAAGCTCAAAGGAGATTGCCTGTTCAATATCCTAAAAGGCAAGTAGGAAATAAAATTTATGGTGGTCAGAGTTCTCATTTACCGCTTAAAATTAATACAGCTGGAGTGATACCAGTTATTTTTGCATCCTCTATACTACTTCTTCCTAATACAATGTCTGGATTTGGAGCTGGATCATCTAGTGATATTTTTATATTAATTTCAAGTTATCTAGGAAGAGGACAACCATTGTATTTAGCACTTTACGCAGCAATGATAATATTTTTTGGATTTTTCTATACATCAATTGTTTTTAATCCTGACGAGCAAGCAGAAAATCTCAGAAAATATGGTGGTTTTATTCCAGGAATTAGACCTGGTGAAAATACTGCAAAGTACATTGAGTTTGTTCTTATAAGATTAACAACTATAGGAGCAATATACTTAACTTTTGTTGCATTATTACCTGAGTTTTTACTATCTAGAACATCAATTCCATTTTATCTTGGAGGAACTGCTCTACTTATTGTTGTAGTGGTAATGATTGATTTTATTACACAAGTTCAATCACATCTTTTTCAACATCAGTATGAAGGTCTTCTCAAGAAAACTAAATTAAAGGGTAGAAGATAAATTGAATAATATAATTTTTTTTGGGCCACCAGGTGCAGGAAAAGGAACTCAAGCAAAAAAAATTTCTGAAATTTTTGCCTTATCTCATTTATCAACTGGAGAAATATTAAGAAAAAAAATTTTGGATAAAGATAAACTTGCACAAGAGTTAAAAGAAATTATGTCTTCAGGTAAATTAGTTTCTGATGAGATTTTGAACTCCATAGTATCTTCAAGATTAAATAAAGAAGCTTCAAAAGGTTTTATTTTAGATGGCTATCCAAGAACGTTGGAACAATCTCAATTTCTTAATGATTATTTAAAAAAATCATCTCAGAATATACATTATATTTTTAATATCGAAATTAGTTTCAATATCCTAAAAGATAGAATTATAAAAAGATCTTCTGAGGAAAGTAGAGATGATGATAAAATTGAAGTTATAGAAACAAGATACAACGAATACCTAAATACTACTGAAAAAGTATCACTATTTTATAAAGAGAATAAGCCTGAAATTTTTTATGAAATCGATGGCACTTTGCAAATTAATGAAATTACAGAGAAAATTGAACAAATTTTAAAAAAATCATGAAAAACAGCCAAATTTATCAATATCTTTTCTTGACTAATTGTGTATTTATCATGTATTCACCCTCATTCATTTTTTTTGGATCTCTTTATGGCTAGAATTTCAGGCGTTAACATTCCTACTAACAAAAAAATTAATATAGCACTTACCTATATTTTTGGAATTGGTAAAAAGTATGCATTAGACATTTGCAATGGTGCTTCTATAGATATTACAAAACGTGTAAGTGAATTAAATGATGATGAAGTTAATAAAATTAGAGATCTAATTGATAAAAACTATTCTGTTGAAGGTGATTTGAGAAGAAAGATATCACTTGATATAAAAAGATTAAATGACCTTGGTTGTTATAGAGGACTAAGACACAGGAAAAAATTACCAGTGAGAGGACAAAGAACTCATACAAACGCCAGAACTAGAAAAGGAAAAGCTGTAGCAATAGCTGGAAAGAAAAAAGTAACTAAAGGTTAAAATGGTTGAGAAAAAAAAATCTAAAGTTAAAAAAAAAATTTCTTCTGGTGTTGCTCACATAGTTTCATCTTTTAATAATACTATTATTACAATTACAGATGAAAAAGGTAATGCTTTAGCTTGGTCTTCATCAGGCCATAAAGGCTTTAAAGGTTCAAGAAAATCAACTCCGTATGCTGCACAAATAGCTGCAGAAGACGTAGGAAACAAAGCTAAAGAATTTGGTTTGAAAAATCTAAAAGTTGAAGTTTCGGGCCCAGGTTCGGGAAGAGAGTCAGCTCTTAGATCATTGCAATCTATCGGTTATGTAATTACTTCAATAAAAGATGTTACACCAATTCCACATAATGGTTGCAGACCAAGAAAAAGAAGAAGAGTTTAGAGAAAAGGAGTATTTGAGTGTTACAAAAAAACTGGAGCGAATTAATTAAACCAACTAAAATGGAAGTCAATGTTGAAGAAAGTAATGGTAGAATAGGCAAGCTTACTGCTGAGCCGTTAGAACGTGGATTTGGGTTAACCTTAGGTAATTCTATAAGAAGAATTTTGCTATCTTCATTACAAGGTGCTGCAATTACATCTATTAAGATTAAAGGTGTTGTTCATGAATTTTCCACAATACCTGGTGTCAAAGAAGATCTAACAGATATTTTACTAAATTTAAAATCTATAGGTGTAAAAGTCCACTCCCCTGGTTTAAAAAAAATGTATTTAAAATCAACTGGTTCTGGAGAGTTAAGGGCTGGCAATTTTGAAACTGACTCTGAAACTGAAATTATGAATCCAGATCAACTTATAATGACTCTTGACTCAAATGCTGATGTTGAAATTGAAGCAAATGTTGAAACAGGTAAAGGTTATGTTTCGGCTGAAGTGGCTGAAGATGACAACAAAGTTATTGGAGAAATTAAATTAGATGCTATGTTCAGTCCAGTCGTAAAAGCTTCATACAAAGTTGAAAATAGTAGAGTTGGTCAAGTTACTGATTTCGATAAATTAGTTTTGGAAGTTGAAACCAATGGTGCAATATCTCCAGATGACGCAATTGCCTTAGCAGCAAGAATACTACAAGATCAGCTTCAACCATTTATAAACTTTGATGAGCCTGAGGTTTTACCAGATCAATCTCAGGTCGAGAGTCTTTCTTTTAATTCAAATTTATTAAAAAAAGTTGAAGAGTTAGAGCTATCAGTAAGGTCAGCCAATTGTTTAAAAAATGATAACATAATTTATATTGGTGATTTAGTTCAGAAGTCTGAGTCTGAAATGTTAAGAACACCTAACTTTGGGCGAAAATCTTTAAATGAAATCAAAGAAGTTCTTCAACAAATGGAACTTAATCTTGGTATGTCAGTTCCAGATTGGCCTCCTGAAAATATTGATGACCTTGCAAAAAAATATGAAGATCCATTTAATAAATAAATATGAAACATAATATTAAAAATAAAAAACTAAATAAAACTTCGTCTCATAGAAAAGCTATGTTTATGAATATGTCAAATGCCCTTATTAAACACGAGCAAATAACTACAACTTTGGCAAAAGCTAAAGAACTAAGAAGATTTGTCGAAAAAATTGTTACTTTAGGAAAAAAGGGTGATTTATTATCAAGAAGAAAGGCAGTATCTATTCTTCAGGATCAAAAAATGTCAAAAAAAGTTTTTGAAGTATTTGCTGAAAGATACAAAGAAAGAGCTGGTGGATACACTCGAATAATTAAGTTAGGTAACAGGTATGGAGATAATGCTCCAACAGCTGTTATCGAATTTGTTGATAGAGATGAAGACGCAAAAGGATTAGATAGTGGTCCTGTAATTGAAAAAAAATCTACTGAGGAAGTAGAAGAACAACCTACAGCCTAAACATATTGGTTAACTTAATATTAGTCGCCACTGGTGGTGCAGTTGGAGCAGTTTTAAGATATCTCTTAACTATTATTAGCAAAAATTTATTTGTATCTAGTATTTATGGAACTATTTCTGTCAACATAATCGGCTCTTTTTTAATTGGATATTTTATAACATCTAATTTTGGAAATAACTTATCTGAAAATTTTATAAAGTTTTTTTTAATTATTGGCCTCTTAGGATCTTTCACTACTTTTTCTGCATTTTCCTATGAAGTCCTAGATCTAATAAATTCAAAAAAATATATTTCTTCTTTTACTTATATTTTTATTTCCATTTTAATATGTATAATATCTGCATACTTAGGAACTCTATTAAGTAAGCTTTGATTTGATTAAGAATATTAAAATTCTAAATAATTTTAACCAAAGATTGGATAAATATCTTAAACAAAGATATACGTCTTTAACGCAAGGATTTATTGAAAAAAATATTAGAAAAAAAAATATTTTAATAAATAACTCATCTACTAAAGCAAACTATTTAATTAAACTTAATGATGAACTTAGAATATTAAATTATCATGAAAAACTCTATAAAAATAAAATTATTTATAAAAAAAATATAAAAATATCTAAAGAAATTTTAGTTGAATTTAAAAAATCAATAATATTTGAAAATAATGATTTTATTGTCTTAAATAAATGGTCTCAAATAGCTACTCAAGGAGGAAGTAAAATAATAACTTCGATAGATCATATAATTAATAATATTAATGCACAATACAGATTAGTGCATAGATTAGACAAAGAAACATCAGGACTTCTGTTAATTGCTAAAAATCTTAATTATGCTAAAAAACTATCTTTTCTTTTTAAACAAAAAGAAATTAGTAAATTTTATATTGCAATATGTGAAGGATTCCCAAAAAATAATATCTCTCAAATTAAACTAGAAATTAAAACTAAAAAACTTAAAACTGAAGATACTTTAACAAATTATAAAGTATTAAATAAAAACAAAAGAATTTCTTCAATATTATTTAATCCTCATACCGGTAAAACTCATCAGCTTAGAATAGTTTCTAAAAATCTTGGGTGTCCAATTGTTGGAGATCATAAATATAATGTATATTCTAAATATACAAAAGAAAATTTAATGTTACATGCATTTGCTTTAAGATTTACAATAGATAAAAAAAAATTTGAATTTATTTCAAATTTACCAGATGATTTTCTTAAATTCATAAAAAAAAATAATTTAAAAATTAATAAAGATTTAAAAAATTATTTAAATAGTTCTTAGTTTTTCTATAAATATTTCTTTAAATTTATTATCAAATTCAGATTGGTCTAATTTAATACCTAGCTCTTCCATTGAAGTATTTTGATATTCTTTTAAACCACATGAGTAGATATAATTGTAATATTTGAGATCAGGATTAATATTGAAACTTAAACCATGGTATGTAATCCACTTTTTAATTCGTAATCCAATTGCACCAATTTTTTTT